>Ga0207797_1003044_pt1 | contig 11353 bp, 8 predicted proteins | sample PRCRCaboRojoPR_6_FD_187275 | JGI IMG/M metagenome (GOLD analysis project Ga0207797, IMG submission 187275) | Marine sediment microbial community from Cabo Rojo, Puerto Rico - PR CR 10% Liquid 1 (SPAdes) | ecosystem: Environmental > Aquatic > Marine > Coastal > Sediment | place: Cabo Rojo, Puerto... | reverse complement strand
ATCAAACAATTTGGTAATACTGAATTCAATTCCCCTGTTGACTCTCCTGAGAACGCCGCTTATTTTATCCGGGAAATGAAAATCATTATCAATCAATAGAAGAGGCAATGGAAAAAAACTGGCACTGGAATCAGCTGAAAGAGCAGGATATCCGGATTACCGAAGGGCGTGAACTGGTGCTCGATATTCTTGCGGAGAACAGTGGCGAACACCTCACAGTTGAAGATATCTACATGAAGGCTCATCAGCAAAATCCATCGCTGGGCATGGCTACCGTCTACAGAACTGTAGACCTGCTGGTAAATCTCGGGTTGGCCCAGCGGTTTGAATTCGGTGAGGGCAAAGCCAGGTACGAACTGGTTCCGCGTCCGGATGAACCTGGGCACCATCACCACCTGGTCTGCAAAAACTGCAAACGGATCATTAATTACGACGACTTCATGGATGAGGAAAAGGAATTCCTGCATACCGTGGAAGAAGGGCTTTCCCGACGATATAATTTCGAAATCGAAGACCATATGATTCAGTTTTACGGCTACTGCAAGGATTGCGGGAATGCCTGACGGGAAAATTTTTAACATAGGTTTGAAAATGATATTCATTGACACAGAAGAATTGCGAATGGACGGCGTTCCGGCGAAATAACCACCTGATAATTGTCCCAAACCCGGCTTCCCGTTCACATGCAACCGTGAACACAAACTCCCTTCAATAGGTGAAGTCGGTCAAACGGCGCCCCGGAAATCCGGGGTGCCGTTTTTTTATACCCCTCCACAGAAGCGCCTGCAATCCGGGTGCACTCATGGAGTTGTTAAATATGACCGGAATTGTTATGTTTGTGGGAGTTTTTGAACTCATGGCATAACCCGGGGGGAGAGAGGTCAACTGAATGGACAGACCGGAAGTTCTGTTATGATGGGATTCGATCCCAGATTGCTCAGAGGGACCACCTGGCGATGGCTGATGATTGCGGTCCTGGCTGGCTTGGGAAGTCTTGGCCTGACCATTGCGCTGTATACCGGGATTGGGTATCTGATTGACCACCTCTATTCGGGTACATCGGTTTCCGCAGGTTTCTGGATTTTCCTGGGGAGCATGATTGTGGGGAAGACACTGCTATCATGGCTGGAGAAAACCGCTTCTCTCCGGACTTCGTCCCATACCAAAATATACGTCCGTGATACCATGTATTCTCACGCATTGACATTAGGACCAGGCCTGCTGGACAGCCGTCGGACCGGTGAACTGGCCGGAACCGCTACCGAAGGAATGGAATGGCTGGAAACCTTTTATGGTGTCTACTGGGTCCAGTTCATAGTCGGAATGGTGACTCCGGTGCTCCTTGTTGCATATCTGTTCACTCTCGATTGGGTGGTGGCATTGGCTCTGCTGGTCAGTATTCCGCTGACTCCGGCGTTCCTGATGCTGGTACAACGGCGATTCAAATCCGTCAGCGACCGCTACTTCACAGCTGCTAACCGGTTAAGCGATCGGTTCCTTGATAGTCTCCAGGGGCTGCCGACCCTGAAGATGTTCACCGCAGCATATCGCCGTGGCCGGCGGCTGGCAGAGGAAACTGAGAGTCTCCGTGAAGAGACTATGCGGTTGCTGGCTGTCAACCAGCTGGCCCTGTTTATCGTCGACTGGGGATTTGCGTTAGGAACGACGGCAGTGGTGACCCTGGTGGCTGTTGTGCGAATTGAAGCGGCCGCTCTCACGCTCGGCACCGGAATTACGCTCGTGCTGCTGAGTTTGCTTGCCACCCGGCCACTGAATCTCATAGGTGCCTTCTTTTTCGCCGGGGCTATCGGCCGGTCTGTTGCAAAGACGGTAGGCGGATTTTTGGACGAAACCCCGCAGATCTCCGATAATTCGGAGACGGTACAACCGGAGATCCTTCGTCCCGGTCTCCAGTTCCGGAATGTGACATTTGCTTACGACAAGGCTGCTGCACAGGCGTTGAATGATGTTTCATTTTCCATCGAACCGGGAGAACGGGTGGCACTGGTCGGTCCCTCCGGTGCGGGCAAGAGTACGATCATGCATTTAATCTTCCGCTTTTTTGATCCCGATGACGGCGAAATCCTGGTGGATCATCATCCGATTCAGCAGTTGCCGCTTCGTGAGCTCCGGAACCGGATCACTCTGGTAAGCCAGCACCCCTATCTGTTCTATGGAACAGTCCGTGAAAATCTGACCATTGCAGATGAACACGCCACGAAACAGGAGATCGAAGCAGCGGCGCGTGCGGCGAACATACACGAGTTTGTACTTGGGTTGCCGGAAGGCTATGACACGACAATCGGTGAACGTGGACTGACTCTGAGCGGAGGACAGGCCCAGCGTTTAGCGATAACCAGGGGCCTGTTAAAGAACGCTCCACTCGTTTTGTTGGATGAACCCACCTCACAGATCGATTCGGAAAACGAGGCGGTTATCCAGGAGGCGCTAAGACAACTTACCAGTAATCGCACAGTGTTGACGATTGCCCACCGGCGAAGTACCATTCGAAATGCCGACCGGGTCCTGGTTCTGTCCGATGGAAGACTGGTCGAGTCAGGCACCCATGAAAGTTTAATGCGAAAATCCGGATTTTACGCAAGGCAGATACATTATGAACAGGAGAGGCTGGAGGAGCTTGCCTTATGAGCAGAACTGAGATTGTCCGCAGGTTGCTCCGGCTGATGCGTCCCTTCAGGGGCGTGATGGCAGTTTCTATTGTTTCCCGGGCCATTAATCAGCTTGCGGGCATTGCACTGATCACAGCAGCCGGATGGGGTATCGTCAGCGCTGTGACCCGGGGAACCGGGGGATTACTTCTGCCGCTGGGGGGAGCTCTGATCGGGATCGCACTCGTCAAAGGTGCCTTTCGCTATCTTGAGCAGTTCACCGGACATTACGTGGCATTCCGGCTGCTGGCCGAACTGCGCACAACCTTCTATCGGCATATCGCACCACTGGCCCCAGGGGGGTTCAGTGATTTGCGCAGCGGTGATATCACGGCGAGATTCGGTTCGGACGTGGACCGGATTGAACCGTTTTATGCCCATACTATTGCTCCGGTGGCAACGGCGATACTGGTTCCGGGGATAGCCTTGCTGTTTCTTGGTTATCTCCATCTCTATTTCGCTCTGAGTATTCTTCCGTTTCTGCTGGTATTGGGTATTGGTCTTCCATGGTGGGTGAATCGTACCAACCGGGGCCTTAGCAAGCAAGTTCGGTCTAAATCCGGTGACCTCAATGCCCATGTCACAGATTCGTTCCAGGGATTACGGGATGTGCTGGTGTTTAACTACGGGCAAAGGCGTCGCCGTGAAATCCGGCAGCAGGGTGAAGAGCTGAAAGAGATACAGCAAAACCAATATGCGATACGGTCATTGCAGCACGGAGTATCCCGGGGTATCCGGTTCATCGTTATAGTAATGATTCTGGGTGTGGGAACAGCATTAGTTCAAACCGGCAGTATTCAACTTGCTGAGTTTGTCAACGCGACGATTGTCGGGGCAATGATATCCGGTCCGCTTACGAAAATCACTGATGCATTACTTGATTATCAGGAGGCTGTTGCTGCGGCGGAGCGTCTGTTTACATTAATGGATCGTACCCGTCCGGTGGAGGATCCGGCGGAGCCGGTAGCTGTCTCCGACGGGACACCGGGAATCCGCTTCGATCAGGTTACCTTCACCTATCCGGAGGCCAACGGATCTCAGGACGGAAAGCCGGTATTGCGGGATCTTTCCTTTGAAGTGGCACCGGGAGAAAGCGTTGGCGTGGTTGGGTCGAGCGGTATTGGTAAATCCACTATTCTCCATATTCTGTTACGGTTTCACGACCCCGATGAGGGGCAAATCTATCTGGGGGACCGGGATATCAGGCGTTTGGGTATACGTGATCTCCGTGATCAGATTGCCGTCGTCCCGCAGAGGATTCATGTGTTTAATGATTCTCTCAGAGAAAACTTGCGTCTCGCCGATCCGGAAGTCGGCGAAAAAAAGATGCGGGATGTGATACGGAAAGCAAATCTCGATGATTTTGTGGAGGCACTTCCCAATGGGTTGGATACCGAACTCGGAGAAAACGGGCGCGACCTGTCCGGCGGAGAGCGCCAGCGACTCGCGATTGCCCGGGCGCTTCTGAAAGATGCGCCTGTTCTGGTTCTGGATGAACCAACATCCGATCTGGATCCAGTGAACGAACGATTGGTGTTGGATGCTATCAGGGGGCTGAAACGGGATCAGACGATTATTGTAATCTCTCACCGCTTAACCACTGTCCGGTGGACCGACCGAATCCTGGTTCTGAAGGACGGTCGGATTGTGGAGACCGGTGACCATGACGGACTGCTTGCCAGAGATGGAGTCTACACACAGCTCTTTCACCGGCAGCAGGACGAACTCGCGTTTACACGGTAAATCCGGTATTGCTGTAAGGGGCTCGTATCAACATGTAGGTTGCATTCCATGCCCCCCGCCACTAAACTTTCCCAAAAACAGCGGGTGACATTTCATGAAGCCTTCTCTTACCGATTATCTTGAGTTTGCGCTTGATACTGTTTTTCAGGCCGGCAGAGTGACGCTGCGGTATTTCCATTCCGGCATTTCCCCGGAATTCAAAGAAGATACCTCGCCGGTGACAGTGGCTGATCGGCAGACGGAAGCGCTGATCCGGGATCGCATTGAGTCGGCATATCCGTCCCATCTAGTCCTTGGGGAAGAGTATGGGACGGACGATAACGGGGCCACGGAGCCTGCATGGTATATCGATCCCATTGATGGGACCAAAGCATTTGTCCGGGGTGTTCCGCTATACAGCATTTTGCTTGGTCTGGAAATTGAGGAAAAAATTCAGGTTGGTGTGGCGTATTTTCCGGCTCTTGATGAGATGGTATACGCGTATGCAGGAGGTGGTTGTTATTGGAACGGACGGCGCTGCCGGGTGCGGGAGACGGCATCTCTGGAAGACAGCATTATCTCATGCACCAATCCGGCAGCGTTTTCGGAATACGGGAAAGGAGAAGCATGGGAACGGATACAACGGATTGCATACCATGTTTCTGGATGGTCAGATGCATACGGCCATGCACTGGTGGCCACCGGACGATTGGAACTTATGCTGGACCCTGTGTTGGAATCGTATGACGCCGGCCCGTTTCCGGTTATACTGCGTGAGGCGGGAGGATTTTTTGGAGATTGGACGGGAAATGAGACCATTCACGGGGGCGATGGACTCAGTACTACCCAAGCCCTGCTTCCTGCGGTACTCTCGGTACTGCAAGGGTAGCGACGGCCTTTGAATCTGACGGTTTCTCCCGGGTTAGTTGTTGTAAATCTTTCCGGAGCTCATCGGCACGATACCCCAATCGGTCCTGTAACAGGGTAAGGACCTGATCGATATCTTCTTCGTTTTCCAGAATGGACGTGTACTTCAGGACCGTATCTTTTGCCTGTTCGACAGCGGTTTTCGATTCAAGTGCCAGGGAATCCAGCAACTGTTCAGCCTGCCATTTCGGTCCGGATTGAGCATATGCGTGTACTGATCGTAGCCGATCAATACCCCGTGCTGAGAGAAATCCGTTATTCATGCGGTATGTGATTTCTGACAGTGCCACTGAACACCGGAAATCCCCGCGGATAAGTGACCGGGAGATAATGGAATTTGCGCATTTCACACCGGCCCGGTCTGAATCCAGCGCCAGGATCAACCGGGATATTCCCATCCGGGCCAGGCTGTTCATTTGTGTGTCAGATAAGATGAATCCTCCTGTGGCGATGACATTATCAATCCCTCTGACGGTGGCAAGGAGCGCATCCAGGTATCGCTCCGTCAGCAGAACGGATTTGGCTGCGCGTGCGGTATGTATATTAAACAAACGGTCGCGAATGCCGGAATGTGAAAGAATATAAAGCGGTTCTGTCCCGCCAATTCTCCGATAGACAAATCCGCTTAAAAGTCCCGCTTCATCTCTTACGGGAATAGCAATACGAAAGGGTTCTTCGCTACCGGCCTGTAATACCCCGGCCTTGTCAATCAGTTTGCGGGTGAAACCATTTGCTTTCAGATAGCGAGCCACTTTGTCTTCACCCGGATAATGTCCCAGTTGTAACCGTCTGATTTCGGAGTGAGAATATCCCGCACGCTGCAGGAATTCCATGGAGGGCTTTCCGTCATAGGAATGCAAATTCTCATGATAGAAGGTGTGAGCACATTCATGCAAATTAGCCAGTTTGATCTGAGTAAGGAGGGAAGTCCGTTTGTTGTCTTCAATCCGATATCCGATTGCCTGACTGAGATGATCAAGTATCTCGCCGGCTGAGAGGTCCTGCCGACGTTCGAGGTACTGAAACCATGTACCGGCATGCTCGCATTCCGAACAGTACCAGCGGGGGGTATCTTTATAGATATTCAGTGTCGGATAGGTGCTGGTGGAATGAAACGGACAATTCCCCAAATAGTGCCCCTCATGCTGTCGAAGTGCCCTGTCAGCAAAGAGTGTCGTCTGATATTGCGTATCAATAAGTTGACCGATAATAGAAGTGAGTTCCATCGAGTACGATCGCTTTCGGTTATGGTTTCGGAAATCACAGAGGCAACACCACCGTATTCTCCATGTTTTATTATCGGTCAAATTCCATACCACATAACACCAAATATGCGCATTCCGGACGAGTTTCCTCTACTCTGCGGAACCCGGCGCTGCGAGGTATACATTCTGTTATTCCGAATGTCTTTTTTTCTACACAATAATGTGTCCATCCTGACACATAGTTCGTAAGCCTTCTGGATTAGTATATAGCAGTCGGTGAATGTGTATTCAGTTACACAGTTATCGGCAGCATTCATACGATATTGATATATAGTAAGAATACATAATATACTGTAATTAATGGGTTTACAGTTTCTGCTGTGTCCGGAGGAATGATTCTTGTCACTTATTTAGGGTAACATGTACGGGAAAAACGGGAAGGAAAGAACATGAAATTCAAAAAGAACAGTAAAATTCTGATTACTGCGGTGGCAGTTTTGGCGTTGCTTATCGGTTGCGCAGGCGGACCCTCCGATGAAGAGTTATCGCAACTTCGTGAACTGCGTCAGTCCGCAGAGGCCGCTGAGGAAAGAGTAGCCGAGTTACAAGAACGGAAAGAGCAGCTGCAAAAAGAAATCGAAGAGAAGAAACAGGAATTAGAGATGGCCAGGGCTGAGAAGCAGCGAGTTGAAAACGCTATTCAGAACGCTCAATAAATTTTACGGAGGAGTTGATACGCATGCGCGCAATACTAGGGGCAGTGCTCATCGTTCTGTGCCTGGGTCCGGGGCTGGTCGGGGCCCAGGATTATGGGTATGACACAGAGATGAGTATGGAAGAGTATAATGCGGAGTTAAATAAGTGGCAGGAACGGCAACGGGCTGCGGATTCTTTGATTGCAGGCCTGCGCTCTGATATTTCATCTCTGAAGAAGGAAATTACGAGCGTTGAACAGGAACTTGCCACGGTTGAAGACCAACTCTATAGTATGCTTGCCGACCATCTAAGCATTCCGGAAGGCCGGGTTGAAGCACATATAGAAGCGTATCTGCAGCAACTGGAGACCGTGATCGACTCCGCGGACGGACTGATGGCATTATCGCCGGAGAATCTTTACCGACAACGATCGGAAGTTGAAAGTCTCAGGCAGCGGTTTGCTGAGCTGCAGTCTTCCGTTCTCTCGCAGCTTGATTCCTCCGGAGAAAAGATTGCGGAGGCGGAGCAATTATTCCAACGGATTCAGGCAAAAATGCCGAAGGCGGTCAATGATATCTATTCGGTTAAACCGGGAGACTATCTCTGGAAGATCGCCGGGAAAGAGCAAATCTATAATAATCCGTATGAATGGGTGAAGATCTGGTCGGCAAACCGGGATCAGATTGAAAATCCCGACCTGATCTATCCCGATCAGAAACTGGACATCCGCCGGCGGCTGAAACCGAATGAGATTGTTGTCCGGGAAGGGGAGACGCTGAAAGAGATTGCGGAGCGCCGCGGTGGGAATCCGTTTGACTGGCAGGATATCTATCAGGCGAATCGGCAAATCATCCAAGATCCGAATATGCTGTATCCGCATCAGATTCTGAAACTGCCAACCGGGGAATAATCTGCTGCGATTCATGAACTTTTCCTGATCTGTTCCGGCCTTGTGAGCAATGTGCTCACATTGGGAACACAGCCGTGATTCGCCGCTCCGCCGCGGCGGAGAATTTACCTGCCCCGATACGGAATGCTCTCGCTCTTAAATTGCGTACTTATTCCGTTATCGGGGGCACTTTTTTCTCAGAAAAAAGTGCCGGATAAGGGATATTGTGCGGGTATTGAAAGGATTCCGGAATTACCATATAGACTTCAAGACGTCATTCACTCCTTAAAAAGTTTCCCAAATTCATGTCAATTCCATGCAGATTAAAATTCTTATTGCTTTGTCCGGATAATTACCATATACTTTCACCAGTGCACAGATAAATCACATCAATATTTCGGGTCATTTTTCCAAGTCCGGGAAAAGAAGAGCAGAGGCAGAGCCGACTTGTCTGCCAATGATAATGGAGATACCGGCAATTCTATCGTTTGACAGCTGAGAGTTTCTCGATTACCGGCCGGACTTCTCCGGTGGTGATCAGGAAGGGGAGAGACACAAATCCTCCCGGATACCAACACATTAAACCACTCCAAACCGGAGGGATGTTATGGAGGCAAGTATCCGATTCTTTATCTGTATCCTTATATGTATGCCAGTTCTGGGCCTGGCAAATGGTGTGGCAATCGTGAACGGCACCCAACCATTGTATTTCCAGTTGAATTCCACAGAGGTGGGAGTTGAAGTGGAAAACCAGGTTGCCACCGTTACGTCTACGCAGGTTTTTCAAAATACCGCCGACAGCAGTACGGTCGTGAAGTATGCGTTTCCTGTTCCGGAGGGGGCGAGTGCCTCGGGATTGCGCTGGAGGGTGGATGGCGAATGGAAAACGGCATCGGTGTCTCCGACACCGCAGGATACCACACTTCCGGGAGGTGGATCAGGTGAGCAGACTGCCTATCAACTCCTGGAATACCTGGGAGACACACCGTTGTATTTTTCCATCGAAGATACCATCGGGGTGAACGAGACACTCACGGTGGAAATTACCTACGTGGAGCTGCTGGACTATATGCTGGGCAAAGTGAATTTTAGCTATCCGAATGATTATCGGCAAATTCAAACTCAGTCACTAAAGAAACAGGAATTCTCGTTTGCACTCGTCTCATCCAGGACTATCGAACAGCTTACGATGAGAAGCTCCCAGTCCCCTGCCGAGCGGAGAAATGACGGTCTTACCGCATCCCTGTCTTTTCAGGGAAGTGACGTGCCGGCTGAGGAGGATTTTCATGTGGAATATGAACTGAGTCAGGATGAATTCGGACTATACAGTATGAGTACAATGCTGCCTGATTCCCTGGTACCCGATCCGTATGGCGGCTTTTTTCTCTTCATCGCGGAACCGGAGCCTGTGGAGTCCTCTGCGGTGCTGGAGAAGGTTTTTATGATGATTATCGACCGGTCCGGCAGTATGGGCGGACAAAAAATCATTCAGGCAAAGAGTGCGGCGAGTTTTATCGTCAATAACCTGAACCGGGGCGATCTGTTCAATATTGTGGATTTTGAAAGCGGTGCTACCTCCTTCCGGTCCCAACCTGTGGAAAACACCGCGGCAAACCGCGACGCAGCACTGTCCTATATTGACGAAATAGAGGCTGGTGGCGGAACGAATATCTGGGGGGCGTTTGATACGGCAATTCCGCAATTCGGGACAGTTCAGGACAACTACGCCAACATCATTCTCTTCTTCACAGACGGACACGGGAGCAGCGGGACACAGGAGCTGGTTGATCACGTGGTTGAGCTGGAAGAGCAAACCGGAAAAGATGTCTCGATATTTCCGTTTGGTATCGGATCCAGCACGAATGAGCAGTTATTGAATATGCTGGCGGCGCAGAATAACGGGCTTGCAGAATTTCTCGGGAATGATGAGGTGGAAGACCGCATTTCCGAATTTTACCTTCAGGTGCAAAACCCGGTGCTGTTGGAACCTTCAATGATATTCACTGGTGGAGAGATTACCGAAACTTACCCGGATCCTCTGCCGGATCTCTATATCGGCTCCCAGCTTTTGGTGACCGGCAGATATAAGACAGCCACTCCGGCAGAGCTCACCTTGAATGGAACCGCATTCGGTGATCCCGTCAGCTATGAATATCAGTTGCAACTGGCGGATTCCGCTGCAGAAAGGTATCGGTTTCTGCCGAAGGTATGGGCGAAACAGAAGATCGACCATATGCTGATACGGTACTACCAGCTGGATCCATCTGCAGAGGAGGCAGAGGTCCTTAAACAGCAGATTATCGAATTCAGCGTGAGCTACGGGATTATCAGTCCGTTCACCTCATTCTCCGCACCGGTTGATCCCGGTGGTGGCAGAGCAGGAACCGGGGTTGCAGAAGAGAAGGATGACGCTGTGGATGGGGCACAGCCGGCGGAATTCCGGCTCCTTGGCAATTACCCGAATCCCTTCAATGCTTCCACGATGATCCGTTTTCAGGTGAACGTGAATCTGGGTGAAGCGGTCACAATCCGAATCTATAATATGGCGGGTCAGCTGGTTCGGATTCTTGCACTCAATGTCAGCGGACCCGGCGAGTATGAGATTCTCTGGGATGGACTGGATATGTCCGGCCGACCCCTCTCATCCGGACAATACTTTTATCTGGTTGATTTCGGAGACGGGATTCTTTCCGGCAGGATGATGATGATTAAGTAAGTGAAGATACCAAGCGTGAGAAATCTGTGGCTGGAAGCATCGTTATCTGTAGTCTGTTCGCCACCTGATAGTGGTAAGCCACAGATAAGTAGTTACTGGCGGAAGGCCACAGATCTTCTCCTGAACACAGCCGGAGGCTATTATGAAGAATAAACGATTATTCACAACACCGCTGATTTTATTCCTGCTTCTCCTAACCATGACCGGGGAAGCACTGGCCATTGGATCCCTGTTCAGCCGGCCAAGATGGAGTTCCGAACAGTATGGGAAAATGTGGATTCAGCGGGTAGATGTGGACGTATCGATCAGGGACCAGATTGCAGTTACTCATGTGGATCAGACGTTCTACAACGAAATGGTGCAGTCGGTGGAGGGGGTATATGTCTTTCCACTCCCGGAGAATGCCATGGTGACAGAACTGGTCTACTGGGTGGACGGAGAGCGGTATGTCGCGGATCTTAAGGAGCGGGAAAAAGCTGTCCGGGAGTACAACGAAAAACTGCGCCAATGGCTCGATCCGGCACTGCTG
>Ga0207797_1003043_pt1 | contig 11353 bp, 7 predicted proteins | sample PRCRCaboRojoPR_6_FD_187275 | JGI IMG/M metagenome (GOLD analysis project Ga0207797, IMG submission 187275) | Marine sediment microbial community from Cabo Rojo, Puerto Rico - PR CR 10% Liquid 1 (SPAdes) | ecosystem: Environmental > Aquatic > Marine > Coastal > Sediment | place: Cabo Rojo, Puerto... | reverse complement strand
GGTACTGAAAATCGACCGGTTGCCGGCTTTGAGCTCCCGGCGCATATCTACGACTTCCACACCAGGCAGTTCGGCCATCTCCACCCCCTCATCCAGGGGTTGATAGCGGGTCAGCTCCCGCTCGGTTTTCAGCTCCGCGATCTGGGATTGAATGTGCTCGCGGTGAGCCAGAATCCGCTCCGGCAGGGAGAGCGGCACCCAGCTGCCGTGGGCGGCAGTGTAGGTGCTGGTCACGTTGGGCGTGGCGGATCCGAAGACGCACACCGCGCCGGTGATCTCGGCGTAAGCTGCGGCCGCCCGAACCGCATGATACCGGGGGGCGGTTTCAGATTGGTAGTAAGAATCGTCGTGGCATTCGTCGACCACGATCAGACCGGGCTGGGCGAAGGGACTGAACAGCGCGCTGCGCGGGCCGACGATGACGTCCAGCTGTCCCGCCCGGACCAACCGCCAGGTGTCAAAGCGCTCTCCCTGGGAGAGCTCGGAATGCAGCACGCCCACCCGGCCGGGAAACCTTCGCACAAAACGCCGGACAGTCTGCGGGGTGAGGGCTATTTCAGGTACCAGGATCAGAACCTGTTCTCCGCGGTCGAGGACGTGCCGGGCAGCCCGGAGGTAGATTTCCGTTTTACCCGAGCCGGTCACCCCGTACAGCAGGAAGGGTGGCTTCTTATCCGCTGAAAATGTTTCCCGGATATGATCCCAGACTTCTTCCTGGGCGGAGGTCAGAGTAAACGTTTGCGGAGGTGGGACCTCGAGGTTTTCCAGCGGATCCCGGATCACCGGGCGTTCGGTAATCCGGACCAGGTCTCTCTTGGCCAGCTGGCGCAGGTCGGCCAGGTTTCCGTCGGTTTTATCGTACAGGGTGGAGATATTCAGCGGGCCATCCGCGTTCAAGAGCAGTCTGAGCAGGTGCTGACGCCTGGCCAGGGCTTCGGGGTATCCGTCCCGGGCCAGGGAGTCCATCTGCCGCTCAACCTCCTGAGGAGCCGCGGTGAGCTCGACAAACCGCTCCGTTTTGGGGCTGACAGAAGGGGATTCCAGCACGCTCCGGCCGGTGATCACTCCCCGGCGCTCGAGGGCTCCGGCGGTCTGACGCCAGCGCTTTTGGGGCAGGGCCCGCTGGATTTGCCGTCCCCGGAGCGGACCCCTTTCTACCAGTAAATCCACCAATCGGCGCTGGGCCCGGGTCAGGTCAGGATAGACTGGTTCCTGATTTTCAAGCCTGGCCCGGCTCCGCTCGGTCAGGGCATACTCGCTGTCCACCCGAACGCTCAGGCCGGCCGGGAGCATAGCGTGCAGGGTGAGCCCCAGGGGGGAGAGGGTGTCTTCCGCGATCTGCCGGGCCAGCTGAATCTGAGAGGGGGTGACCACCGGTATGGGGTCAAGAATTTCTTGGATGTCCTTGGTCTGGGCCACCTGGGGATGATCGATCAGCTCGGTGAGGATTCCCTGGACTACCTGGGATCCGAAGGGAACGGTGACCAGCAGTCCCGGGACCGCGGAGGACCGCAGCTCTTCCGGGATGTGATAGTGATAGGGTTGGTAGATGTGCGGGACGTTTACCGCAATTTCAGCATATTCGGCCATGGATGGGGGATCACCGTTTGGTCAGCACAGCCGCCTCGTAGCCGACCACCCGGGAGTGGTCCCCGGTGACCTCCCCGGAATGGCTGTACTGGAGGTGTTCGGCATGGTTGGCGCCCAGTTTTTGAGCCGCCCAGAGCACGGCCGCCAGGGCGCCTTTTCCGCACGCGTAGCCTTTGTCCTGCTCTTCTGCCTGATAAATACCTTCCGGGTTGAGTGCGGTGATTTCCTGGATGACCCGCTGATCCAGCTGCTCCGCTTGCTGAGCGCTGTAAAAATGCGACAGGTCGGTGCTGGCCACCAGGACGGCCTGCTTCCCTGCCAGCTGTTCTGCCAGCACATCCGCCAGCTTCCGGGCCACCTGGGGAGACTGCTGCCGGAGCATGATCGGCAGGATCCGGAACTCGCCTTCCAGGGCCTGCTGCAGGAAGGGGAGGACAATCTCCACCGAATGCTCCTGGTCCCGGCCGACTTCGGTCAGCTGCGGCGCGCCGGCACCCTGCAGCTTCCGGCTGATCTTGTCCAGCATCTCCCGGTCCACCGCAACCTCTCCCAGTGGGGTGCGGTAGGCCTGATGGGAGGTGGTCAGCAGCGGAGCCCGGGCCGGCTGATGCATGGGAGAGAGGATCACTACCAGGTCCGGGGCAGCTCCCTGTAAAACCCTGAAGGCATAGCCGGCTACTGGACCGGAATACTGGTGTCCGGCATGCGGGGTGACCACCCCGATGATCCGGCCGGGGACCTCGGGCGTCCGGGCGTCCGCCAGGTAGCCGTCCACCGAGCGGGCCAGGGCTTCCGGATCGGCCGGATACCAGCGGCCGGCCAGGGCGGCAGGTCGGACATCGGTTGGAGCGCTCATGGGATCTCCTCACGGAACGGTGAACTTAATCTCGATTGTAGCACAGGGGAAAAGACACCATGGTCATGGAAGGATATGTTCCTTCGTTTTTCTTTCCAGGAAGACTTTGGGTGACTAGCTGATCTCTCAAGAAGCTCAGGATCATGAGCCGAGAGGATCCCACTGGTTGAACCACCGGGGGCAATCTTGTTCTGGGTATAGAAAAGCTCACAAGAATTTATAAATCAGCACCTTCTCTTTATAGGGGGGATTGTCAGAAACCGGGGCCTTCACAAGATTGTAAAGAATACCTGACAAAGCTTGTGCTATAGTAGGTACCCAAGATTGGAAATCTGATTTTACTATAATGAGATCAGAGTAAGCATCGATGCCGATAGGAACATGGTAAACGAAAGCATGATGTGGTGGATATTGATAAGAAGGAACAACTTCGAGGAGACGGTTATGTCCAGTAAATTATTCTGGACCCTTGGTCTGGTCACTGTGCTGATGCTGGGGTCTTTCTATCCTGTTCAAGCAGATCCCGGTCAGGCGGGTAATCTTGCGCCACCGACGAATATCCGCTGGGGTGTTCCTGTGCCTTATCCCATTGAAAGCGGGAACTCGATTGTTACTCCGCTGGGAAGTCTTGTACCTGACGCTCAGACGGATGACAGCTCAGATGAAATCACCATCAACGACACCATCGAGGGGGGATTGAAGTTAGGAGATACGATTTACAATTCGATCTGGGTGGGTTCCAACGGCTATATTACTTTTGGTCATTCGCAAACGTCTTACAGTCCGACCGGTATTCCCGGCTACACCAATGGTCCGATGATTGCGGCCCAATATGACGATATTGATCCCTCGAAAGGGGGAGAGGTTTATATTTACGAAGATGATGCCAACGATCGGGTTACCGTTACCTGGTATCAGGTTGCTCCTTTTGAAGCGCCTGAAGATGGTTCGGGGGTAAACACTTTTCAGATTCGATTGCACGGCCTCTGGGATGGAATAGGGGATGGGGAAGGAGATTTTGGGATTGAGTTCAGGTACGATACTATCAATTGGACCCGAGGTGGACCTGGTTCCAGTGATTATCCGACGGCGGGCTGGACGGTTGGAGATGGTGTGACCTATGGTGAGGTAACCGATTCCGGTACGGCTGATTTCATCACCATTGAAGATGAGAGTAATGTCGATCATCCCGGGGTGTTCGCCTGGGGTGTGTATGACGGCGGGGTGGAAGAGATCGATGAGTCCATCGATGAGAATTCCCCGGCAGGAACGTTGGTAGCCCCGCTGACAGCTGATGATGACGCCACTCAGGAAACCGATCTAGTTTTTACCTTACTGGATGATGACGGGGGAAATTTTGAAATTTTTGAAGATAGTGGTGTTTACAAGGTCAGGGTGGCTTCTGGAGCAACCCTGGATTATGAAACCAGCCCGGGTTTTAAGCGACAGATCCAGGTCCAGGCGGAAGACCTGGATGGAGAAACCAGTTCCAACTGGCTGGACATTCCACTCAATGATGTCAACGAACCGCCGGTGATCGCTGAAGGAGAAACCACATCGGTGACCATGAGCGAGGACGGCGTTCCGACCCCCTTCAGCCTGACACTCAATGCCGTGGATGAGGACAGCGGTGACACCCTGACCTGGAGCATTTCTGCTTCGGCCGGCCACGGCACAGCCTCAGCTTCCGGAACGGGCACCAGCAAGGACATCAATTACACACCGGACCAGGATTATTTTGGTTCGGATTCCTTTGCTGTTCTGGTTTCTGATGGGAACGGTGGCACCGATGAGATCACGGTCAATGTCACCATCGAAGCGGTCCAAGATCCGCCGGCGGCAGTGGATGACGCTGTAAGCACTGATGAGGATTCTCCTGTTACGACCATTGATCTGGTGGATGATAACGATACCGACCCGGATCCTGGCGATGTGCTGAGTGTCAGTGGAATCGGCACCAGTGGGACTGTTGGAGATGTTACGGATCACGGAGATGGGACCTTCACCTATAATCCCAACGGCCAATATGAGTTCTTGGCGGTCGGTGAGAATACCACGGACAATTTTACATACACGATTAACGATGGTAACGGGAACAGCGACACAGCCACCGTGACGGTGACGGTCAACGGCGTCAACGACAGCCCAACGGCCAACGACGATACAGCCTCGACTGATGAAGATACCGCGTTTACCACAGCAGACCTGGTCGCGGCCAACGATACCGATCCAGACACCTCGGACGCGCTTTCCGTCAGCGTTCTCAACACCACAGGCACTACTGGCCTGGTTTCAGATAACGGTAATGGAACTTTTGATTATGACCCGGACGGCCAATTTGAATCGCTGGCAGCGGGAGACAGCACCACAGACACTTTCGGTTACACGATTACGGACGGAAACGGTGGTTCAGATTCAGCGGTGGTCACGGTCACGATCAGCGGGGTCAATGATCCCCCTGATGCTGCCGATGACACTGGTGCTACCCAGGAGGACACACCGGTCACTGTCGACGTGCTGTCCAATGACTCGGATGTCGATGCCGGTGATTCTTTCGAAATCATTTCCGTTACCCAGGGCACCCACGGCAGTGTGAGTTTTACCGCGGCGGATGTAACCTATACTCCGGATCCTAACTATGTTGGATCAGATTCCTTCACCTATACTGTGGAAGATACCCAGAGCGGGAGATCAACAGCAACGGTAGATATCAACAGCACGGCGACCACGGATATGGTGATCAACGGCAATGGAATTTCTATTGCCAACGGGGATAATTCTCCTTCCGGCACGGACGGAACGGATTTCGGGGGCACACCGCTGTTCCTGGGCACTGTGGAGAGGACTTTTGAGGTGGAAAACCTCGGCAGCGTGGATCTAAATCTGACCGGAAGCCCCCGGGTTTCTATCAGCGGAAGCCACAGCGGCGATTTTACAGTCACCGAGCAGCCCACATCTCCGGTTGGATCGGGATCAACTTCGGAGTTCAAGATTGTCTTTGATCCCAGCGTGGATGGCCTGCGGACGGCTGAGGTAAGCATTGCAAGCGATGATCTGGGCGACCCCTATACTTTTGCCATCCAGGGAACGGCTACCGTGCACGACAGTGATGGTGACGGTGTCACCGACAATGTGGAACAGAACGGTGATCGGGACGGGGATGGGATAGAAAATTATCAGGATTACGATCCCACCGGCTACTTCTATGATGAGAGAACCGGGGAGGTCATTTCCGGCGGATCGATCAATGTGAGTGGTCCCGGCGTGGTGACCGTGGTGGAGGATGGGTCAACCGGTTACTACCAGTTCTTGACCGACGGAACCGCCGGTACCTACACCATGGATGTGACCCTTCCTGCCGGATATGCCCTGAGCAGTCTCTGCCTTCAGGGCGATCCACCTGCTTACGATCCGACGGGCGAACCGGAGCCGGTCAATCTTGGGAATGGAGAGAATGCAGATACCGGATTCCTGACCTCTAATACCTGCACTACCTTCTACCTTTCCTTTGATCTGGAAGCAGATGATCCAATCATCATCAATAACAATATTCCGCTGGAAAGGCTGCCGCTGCCGGATACGGGTTTTGCGCCGGACCGGATTACGGAATTAGCCCACCAGCCGGAGGAAAAGTCCTACCAGCAGCTGTCCGGGCTGTGGCTTGAAATCCCGGAAATTGATGTCTGGACTTCCATGGTCGGCGTGCCCGCTGTGGGCGGAGTTTGGGATGTGACCTGGCTGGGGGATCGGGCCGGCTACCTGGCTGGAACTGCTTTCCCGACCCTGCCGGGCAACACAGTCATCACCGGTCATGTCTGGAACGCGGACAACCAGCCCGGTGTTTTCCTGGATCTCAAAGAGCTGGGTTATGGGGACCTGATCCGGATTCATGCCTGGGGACAAGTGTATACTTACCAGATTCAGAACAGCCGGATAGTATCTCCTTATGTTTCCGGTACGGTTCTGGAGCACAAAGGCAGCGGTGACTGGATCACGCTCTTCACCTGTGAGGACTACGCGGCTTTCTGGGAAGGCTACGGCTACCGGCGGATGGTCCGGGCGGTGCTGGTGGAAGTCAGCCCAATGAAATAAACCGCTGGAAGTTTCCAGGAGTGTCTCTCAGCCCTGCCGGGTACCACCGGCGGGGCTGTTTGTGCAGGGGGAGAGGTGCCTTCCATGTGATATACTATTTTGGACATTACCGGATGTGCCTTGAGGAGTTTCAGCGTGAAAATTTCCATCGAATACTGTGCGGCTTGAAACTATTTACCCCGTGCCGTCAGTGTGATGAGCGCCCTTTTGAAAGACTATGAAAATCAAATCAGTGAGCTGACCCTGATCCCTTCCGATGGAGGATGCTTCGAGGTCACCGTGGACGGCGATCTGCTGTATTCCAAACTGCGGACCGGCCGCCACACAGACCCGGGAGAAATACTCGGGTTGTTCCGCAAACAGCTTTAGGAGTGTTGTGCAGTGAGTGAGAATCAAGCGAGAGTCTTTTCCGGCGCCCGGCCCACCGGGCGTCAGCACCTGGGGAATTACCTGGGGGCGATCCAAAATTATATCGCCCTGCAGGACCAGTATCAGAGCATCTACTGCATCGTCGATATCCATGCCCTGACCACGGTAGAAACCACCCGGGACCTGGCCCGCAACACCCGGGAGATGGCCCTGGATTGGCTGGCAGCCGGGATGGATCCGGAAAAGAGCATCATTTTTGTCCAGTCCGATGTCCCCGAGGTGATGGAGCTGCACACTGTGCTCTCGATGGTCACCCCGCTGGGGAAGCTGACCGCCCTGCCCACCTTCAAAGAAAAAGTCCGGGAAAACCCTGACAACGTCAACTACGGCCTGGTGGGCTATCCGGTGCTGATGGCGGCGGATATTCTGCTCTATAAAGCCACCCTGGTGCCGGTCGGGGTGGATCAAATCCCCCATATCGAATTCGCCCGGGAGGTGGTCCGGTCCTTCAACCACAGATACGGTGAGGAGATCCTGCTGGAGCCGAAATCCAAGGTTACCAAAATCCCCAAGGTGCTGGGGATCGACGGCCAGCGCAAGATGAGCAAAAGCCTCGACAACCATATCGAACTGGCTGCCGATCCGGAGCAGACCAGAAAGAGGGTGATGCAGATGGTCACCGATCCACAGCGGATCAAACTGTCCGATCCCGGCAATCCGGACGTGTGTAATGTCTTCACCCTGCACAAAATCTTTTCGGATGCCGAAGACGTGGAGGAGATCAACCAGGCCTGCCGGCAGGCCGAGATCGGCTGCGTGGCCTGTAAAAAGCGGCTGGCCGAGAGCCTGAACGAGCACCTGGAACCTTTCCGGGAGAAACGGGCGGCCCTGGAAGAAGATCCTGATTATGTCCGGGATGTCTTGGAAGACGGAGCTAAACGGGCTGAGGAGATCGCCCGGGAAACGATGGCCGAGGTTCGTTCCGCGATCGGGTTTTACCGCTGAGCGATGAGAGCCGTTCTGCAGCGAGTCCGGCGGGGAAGTGTCAGTGTGGAAGGCGAGGTGATCGCCAGCATCCGCGCTGGCCTGGTGATCCTGCTGGGCATCGGACCGAATGACACCGCCAGGACTGCTGAGGATCTGGCAGAACAGATCGCTCAGCTGAGAATCTTTCCGGACCCGGAGGGAAAGATGAACCTTTCCGTGCTGGATACGGGCGGAGAGGCCCTGGTAGTGCCGCAGTTTACGCTGTATGCGGATACCAGCCGCGGTCACAGGCCCTCTTTCACCGGCGCGGCGCCCCCGGACCGGGCCCGGAAGCTGGTGGATGAATTTAAACGGTTTCTGGAGAAGTTCGGCGTTCCGACCGGGACCGGGCGGTTTGGAGCCCATATGCTGGTCCAGATCGAAAACGACGGTCCGGTGACCATCACCCTGGATACCGAAGCGGGGGATAAATGAAAGAGCGGAAAGATCTTTGTTCGCTCTGCTTCAGGAGGAGGAACCGGTAAATGCGGGAACGAACCAATCAAGAATGGCTGGAGGAACTGCAGGGTCCACAAAAGGATCAGGCCATCGCCGATCTGCGGGCTTATCTGGTGGAGGGTTTGGGCTACGCCCTGTCTTCCCATCACCGGGAAGATATGCAAACCCTGATTGAGGATTTTGCGCAGGAAGCCCTTCTCAAGGTGCTCGATAATCTGGATACTTTTCGCGGAGAAAGCAAACTGACCACGTGGGCTCAGAAGATCGCGGTGCGGGTGGCTTATACCGAACTGCGCCGCAAGCGCTGGGAAGATGTCTCGATCGAACAGTTTATCCCGGAAGACAGCGGGATGGATTTTACCCCGGAAATTCTGACCGATCGGGATCCCAATCCGGAGCAGGTCACCAGCCAGGACATGATGGTCAGGAAGATTTATGATCTGATTGACGAGGAGCTGACCGAGCGCCAGCGCCGGGCCATTTATGCCGTGATGTTCGGGGGTATGCCGCTCCAGGAAGTAGCCCGGAGGATGGGAACCAACCGCAACGCGCTCTATAAGATGATTTACGACGCCCGCAGCAAGCTCAAGGACGCCCTGCTGCGCAAGGAAGGCCTTTCCCCGGAGGAAGTGCTGGCGGTCTTTGACACCGGGTAAGATTTGTCTGGGAAGTCCCGTCAGGAGAAGAGGAACCTTATGGTGGTGATGGAAGCGCAGGAAATGAAAAGATTATTGAGATCGATCGCAAATATCGAGCCGGATGAGATCGGCTGTGATACCTGCTTTGAAGTCGTCGACCGCTTTGTGGAAATGGAGCTGGCGGGGAAAGAGGCTGCAGAGGCTCTTCCCCTGGTAAAAGCCCACCTCAACCGCTGTGAAGCCTGCCGGGAAGAATATCGGGCCCTGTACCAGGCGGTCAAAACCATGGCAGAAAAGGATCTGGAGCAGGACCTGACCGGGCCTTCCTGATCAACCCAACCGGTTCGGACAACCGGTAGAAATGTTATTGAAAAGCTGGCTGATCAATCAGCCAGCTTTTAGTTTTAACAAAGGACGGGTGTGCGGTGAGGGGGAGGAAGATCGTCTGGCAGAGGGTGTTCTTACCTGCTACAATCAGGGTTAGGCTTTTAGGAGATGATGATTCCTCGCCATGGATATACCAGCGATCACTGCTGATCAGATGCGGGAAGTAGACCGGTTGATGGTCGAAAAGTACCGGATTGAATTGGTCCAGATGATGGAACATGCCGGCCGCCAGCTGGCTGAGCTGGCCCGGGAGCGCTTCCTGGGAGGGGATCCCCGCGGCGCCAGGGTTGTCGTACTGGCTGGAACCGGCGGAAACGGCGGCGGCGGCCTGGCCGCGGCCCGGTTTCTCGCCAACTGGGGCGCTGAAGTTCGGACGGTTCTCACCAGGGGGCCGGAATCCTTCGCTGGAGTGCCGGCCCAGCAGCTGGGTATCCTGGGCAGGCTGGGGGTGCCCCATCTCGAGGGTCCCGAGCTGCAGGCCCTGCCCGGGCAGGACCTGATTCTGGATGCCCTGATCGGTTACAGTCTCTCAGGCGCGCCTTACGGAAGGCCGGCTGAACTGATTCGGTGGCTTTCAGGGCGGGCAGATCCTGTGCTCAGCCTGGATCTGCCCTCTGGACTCGACCCTGATCAAGGGGTGCGGTGGGATTTATACGTGAAAGCGGATGCCACCCTGACCCTGGCCCTGCCCAAAACAGGGCTGATCCACGCGAGCGGGAGGGAGGCGGCCGGCGAGATTTTCCTGGCGGATATCGGGGTGCCTCCGGGTTTGTATGCTGAGCTGGGCTTGCAGGTCGGTCCGCTTTTCGCCCGGAACAGCCTGCTCCAGCTGAAGTGAGGTAGAAGTGATTTCTCATCTTAGTTACATTTTTAATATGTTTCCGGTATAATACCCGGTAACTTACCTGAGGACAGGACAGATCAACTGCCGATGAGTGCAGATTCAAATTCATCCCAGAAGCCTTCATCTGCGCATTCCGCCCGGGGCTGGGCGGTGCCGTTTTTTACTTTTTGGACCGGACAGGCATTTTCTCTGATCGGCAGCCGGCTGGTGCAGTTTGCCCTGATCTGGTACCTGACCCGGGAGACAGAATCGGCCGCGGTGCTGACCATCGCTTCTTTCGTCGGCCTGCTGCCTTCCATCTTGCTTTACCCTTTTGCCGGGGCCCTGGTAGACCGCTGGAACCGCCAGTGGGTGATGCTGATCGCGGATACAGTGATCGCGGTCGCCACGCTGTGGATCGCGTACCTGTTTTCGACCGGCAACGTGCAGCTCTGGACGATTTATTCCCTGATGTTTATCCGCTCGCTGGGAGAGGGATTTCATCAGCCGGCCATGATCGCCAGCACCTCATTGATGGTTCCGGACCAGCACCTCACCCGGGTGCAGGGTTTCAACCAGATGCTGAGCGGCGGATTAAATATCGTCTCTGCTCCGCTGGGCGCCCTGCTGCTGGAAGTGCTTCCGCTCAGCGGGATTCTGGCAGTGGATGTGATCACGGCCTTCTTTGCGATTGGGCCGCTGCTGTTTTTGCAGATACCCCAGCCGGAGAAAACTCCCGAAAGTTCCGGGACCGGCCTGCGGTCGGTCCTGGGGGATATCCGGGGGGGATTCCGGTATGTGCTGGGTTGGCCGGGGTTGATGGTCCTGATCGGCATTGCAGTGATCATCAATTTAGTGGCGACCCCTTCCTTTTCACTGCTTCCGCTGCTGGTCAAGGCCTATTACGGGGGAGGCGCCCTGGAATTAGCCTGGGCGGATTCCGCCTACGGGGTGGGGATTGTGCTGGGCGGTCTGCTGCTGGGGACCTGGGGGGGATTTCAGCGCAGGATCTACACCACCATTTTGGGTCTGCTGGGATTCGGGGCAGGTTTCTTGATGGTGGGAGTGGCTCCTCCGGCGTGGTTTGTTCTGGCAGTGGTCGGCATGTTTGTG
>Ga0207797_1003042_pt1 | contig 11355 bp, 7 predicted proteins | sample PRCRCaboRojoPR_6_FD_187275 | JGI IMG/M metagenome (GOLD analysis project Ga0207797, IMG submission 187275) | Marine sediment microbial community from Cabo Rojo, Puerto Rico - PR CR 10% Liquid 1 (SPAdes) | ecosystem: Environmental > Aquatic > Marine > Coastal > Sediment | place: Cabo Rojo, Puerto... | reverse complement strand
AGAGATAGATAGATTGATTGATTGGGTGATTGAATGCCTGCCCGGCCGGGACAGGCGGGATTGGATGATTGGATGAAGTCCTGGACGCTGAAACGCAGTGCAGGCGGGCCTGCCCACCGTAACAGAGTAAAGGCGGGATTGAATGAGTGAATCCTGGACGCCGAAACATTGCGAATGATCAATTGGATGACTGACTATGGAAGAGAATATTTTTTGCAGTAAATTGCGGCTCTTTCTCAAGAATATTGAATGCCCAAATAATTGTGGAGCCAATGAATACCTATATAGCAAAAACTTTTCCCGGACTGGAAGAGGTTCTGGAAAACGAACTGAAGGGGATTGGAGCTGAAAACACTGAAGTGCTCAAAAGGGCCGTTAAATTCCAGGGCAGTAAAGAAATCCTTTATAAATCCAATGTGTGCTTAAGAACTGCCCTGAAGATCCTCGTTCCACTGAAAACGTTTCAGGCCAAAACTGAAAAAACCCTTTACAGCGCAGTTTATGAATATGAATGGGAGGCACTGTTCAACCTGTATAATACCTTTGTAATTGACGCCGTAGTAAATTCCGGTTTATTCAAGCATTCTCAATATGCCTCCCTGAAAACAAAAGATGCCATTGTGGACCGTTTCAGGAACAAATATAACAAAAGGCCTTCCGTGAATAAAAAGAATCCCGATTTTAGAATCAATTTGCATATATATAATGATCAGTGTACCCTATCGCTTGACAGTTCGGGGGAATCATTGCACAAAAGAGGCTATAAAGTCAAAAATGTGAAAGCACCACTTAATGAAGTCCTGGCCGCGGGTTTGATTATGCTTTCGGGATGGGACAAAATGAGCCCTTTCATTGATCCCATGTGTGGCTCAGGGACACTGCCCATCGAGGCTGCATTGCTGGCAAACGATATAGCTCCCGGCGTTTACAGGAAACAATTTGGCTTTGAAAACTGGCATGATTTTGATCCCGCGCTTTTAAGGTCAATAAAAAGCCAGTTCAGTAAAAGAACCAGGAATAAATTTACAATTCATGGAAGTGACATTTCCGCTGAAGCCATAGAAACTACCAGGGATAACCTTGAAAAGGCAAATTTAATCAACCATGTGGAGTTATTCCAACAATCCATTTCAGATTATGAACCTCCCGCTGAAAAAAATGGAACCGTAATCATCAATCCTCCGTATAATATAAAGCTCAAAGATAAAGATATAGTGGCTTTTTATCAGCAGATAGGCAACCTGTTGAAAAAGAAATACAGCGGTTATGATGTCTGGGTATTCAGTCATCATAAACAGGCGCTAAAACATATAGGGCTTCATGCTACCAATAAAATGACCCTATACAACGGGCCTCTGGAATGTAAATTCCAAAAATACAGAATTTATGAAGGAAGTTTAAAAAACAAACAAACCTGAATGGATTTTTTACGTACACAGTCATCGAACAAACCGTTAAAACCTGAAATGTTGTGAAAGAATTATCCGGCAATTTTGCTATCTTTGTTAATTCTTTAATTTTAAAAGCTATACCACTTGCAGAGCTGGATGGACTTCAACATAGATGATTATTACGCTCAGATGAATTCGGGGGATACCATACTGGCTTATAAAGGCAGCGTTTCTTCTGAACTCATCACCAATGTGCTTGAAGTCATGGATGCGAAGCTGGAAGATTTGATAGTAAAAAAAAGCATTAAGAAAAAACTTTACAATATCCTGGTTGAGAGCTTACAGAATCTATATCATCACATTGATGATCTGCCGGATGCAAGTAACGGGAAGTTTGACATACATTTTGGAATATTTGTAGTAGCTAAGAAAGAGGATTATTACAAGGTTTCAACAGGTAATTTTATCAAAAAAGAAAAAATCAAACCATTAAAACAAAGACTGGACAGAATTAAATCATTATCAAAAAACGAACTGAAGGAACTTTACAAGAATATTCTCAATTATCAGGAATTCACACAAAAAGGAGGCGTCGGGCTGGGACTGATCGATATGGCAAAACGGACCGAGGGAAATATGGAATACAGTTTCACCGGTTACAATGATGAATATTCTTTTTTCAACCTCGATATTTATGTATAAAAGAAATAAACAATTATAAAAGTATGGAATCATTATCAATTGAAGGTACAAACAAGACCCCAAGCGTGAATCTGGATCCGGAATCCGGGGTCATTGAAATTAAGGGACGATCAATACCTGAAAACTCAATTGAATTTTATCGGCCGATTGTGGAGTGGTTGGACCAATATGCAAAAAACCCGAATAAAAAGACCATAGTTAATGTACAACTGGAATACTTCAACACCAGTTCTTCCAAATGCATTCTGGACATCTTCAAAAAGTTGGAATCGCTTAAAAAAGCACGCAACGAAGTTGTAATCAACTGGTATTACGAGGAAGACGACGAGGACATGCTGGAATCAGGCGAAGATTACGAATCCATTATCCGTGTACCCTTTAAGATGATTGAGATCGTAGAGTGAGATATTATGATTTTCCATTGGGTAAACCACGCTGAAGCTTTTCAACGTGGTTTTTTTGGTAGGTAATTCTGCCTTTCCATAAACAGAATAAACCTTCTCAGTAAGCGGAAATACAGTATGAAATAAAGAATAATGTTCATCAGCCAGATTACCATAACATTGACCCAAAATGTTGAATAATATTCTCCAAAGAGTTGTTTCCGAGGCGCATAAAAATGAGCCTTTATAAAATAATAACCCGGGTCATTAAACACAGGATCAATTTTTTGGACCAGCTCCCCCTTATATTCTAAAACCCTGTGAATGCCCTCAGTATTCTTAACAAAATCAGCCAGTTTTTCATTGTGATGGTTCCGCGCAAGAGCCAGGAAAGCTTCTTTACCCCCAACATGTTCCTGTAATTCATTAATTTTCTCGTCTTTTTTTATTCGCGCCTTTTCATGTAGTTTATTATAATAGCGCTTCAGCAAAGTAAAGTAATCATTCAGCGCCTTGAAAGTTGAAGCTTTGATCTCATCATAATATAGTTCATCCACCCGGTTGAAATTCACCAGGCGGGCTGAAGCAGAACTCATTTCTTCCGAAAGTTCATTTCGGATCAAATTCAGGTTTTCCTTTACCGATTCTTTATTTCCCGGTTCATTCAAATGACGCCGGCAGTAGGATATTTTGTTCTGAAGGGCGGGTATCCAGTAATTTCTCTTGTAATTGGCCTTGCTCAAAGTTTTATCCAGCAGATAGAAGTTTTTTTCGTAAGCATTGTCTTTAAACTGATGCACGGCCAAACCCTCGTATGCCCACCTTGCAGCAAACAACTCACCATAAAAAGGAACAGTCTTTGGATTGGATATATTCGGATTCAGCTTCTCATATTTAACGATCACCCCGCTTAAAATGAGCTGGGGTATGATGAGAAAGGGTATCAGGATATAAATGGTGATGACTGTTTTGAAACTGTCTGAGATCACAAGGCCCAGCATGTTGGAAAAGCACCATGCGCTAAATAGGATGACCCAGTATTCAAGATACATCCCCTTGATTTCCATTACCGAATTGCCGATTACAACGAAAAGGAAAGCCTGAATGGCTGAAATGAGAAACTGGACCCCGATCTTGGAAAACAGATAGCTGTTCCAGCCAAGATTCAGAAAGGCTTCCCGCTTCAGAATCTTACGATCCTTGATGATCTCCTCCGCGCTTACGGAAAGCCCCATAAAAAGAGCCACTATTACAGACATAAATATATATACCGGCAAATTGCTGTTGGTAGCCAGTGTATAGCCATATTCACTACTGATGTCATAGTATTTCACAATATAGGAAAGGATGAATGCCAGAGCCGGGGCTTCAAAAAAATTGACAAACAAATACTGGAGGTTGGAGAGCTTGGAACGAATATCGCGTGAAGTAAAAACTGCAAATTGTTTAAAATAATTGGGGGTCTTAAAGTGAATCTCAGGCAACTTCTCCCCTCTTCCAGGCGACTTTTGCTGCTTCCGAATTTCAGAGCGTTCAAATTTCTCCTTCCATTCTTCCGGGGTGATTTTCCTTTCATTGGTAAAATTACCATATTCGTCAAGCACCTGGGTTTCAACAATGTTAAATATCTGTTCGGGATTGACATTTCCGCAAACCGGGCATTCACTTTCATTCCAGTTGGCATGCTGAATGCTGGATTTGAAATATATCAGTGACTCTATGGGTTCGCCTTCATAAATCAGGTATCCACCCTGATCAAGAATAAGCAGTTTGTCAAACATCTTGAATATGTCGGAGGAAGGTTGATGAATGACTGCAAATACAAGTTTCCCCTTCAGCGTGAGCTCATTCATCAGCTCCAGGATGTTCTCTGAATCACGGGACGAGAGCCCGGAAGTAGGTTCATCCAAAAACAGAACGGCAGGCTCCCGGATCAGTTCCAAAGCAATGTTCAGTCTTTTCCTTTGTCCGCCGCTGATCTTTTTATTTAGAGGAGTCCCGACTGTCATATCCCTGATATCATCAAGGCCCAGGTCCTCCAGGGTATCGTTCACCACCTCAACCAGCTTTTCCTTGCTGTAGTTGGCAAAACACAACCGGGCATTGTAATATAAATTCTGAAAAACAGTTAGTTCTTCAATTAACAGGTCATCCTGGGAAACAAATCCAATAAGGCCCTCTACCTTTTCACTATCGCGGTGGATGTCAATACCATTTATCAAAACTTCCCCTTTGGTAGGTTTGTAGGTGCCATTCAGTACATTCAGCAAAGTAGATTTACCGGCCCCGCTCGCTCCCATTATGCCGATAAGTTTGCCCGACTCCCCGCTAAAGCTCAGCGGACGCAAACCTACATCACCCGAACCAAAATGATATTCTATGTCACTGGCTTCAAATGAAATACGTGTTCCTATCCTTTCAATATTGAACCGGGTGATGATATCCCCGTAATAAAGCGGCTGCATCTTGGGGCTTCTTATTGATGCACCCACATTCAATACGTATACCTTATCCTGCTCCAGCAACTGGCCGTTAAGATACAGTTCACTAGTACCTATATAACGGGTAAAGTACATTCCCGTCGAACGCAATTCCATGATGCGTATCTCCCCTTCAAGACCGGGAAGATACAGATGACGTATGTTGCTGTAATCTACCGTTTCCCTGTTGTCCACAATCAGCAGTTGTTTGGAAGCGGGTAGCTCATCAAAGGGATTCAGCACAAAACTTCGGGTTAAAGCATACTCCTCCTCCGGAATATGGAAGATATCTGCAACCGTCTGGAGAAAAGCCAGCTGTTGTTCCGTAATGTCACCTCCGGATTTGACGAATTCAAGCAGACGAACCAAAACAACATTTTTTTGTTTTTGTGTCAGCTCTTCATTGATCTCCGTACAAATTCTCAAAACCCGAACAGAATCCGATGAAGTTCTTTTTTTACGCTTACTTTTCTCTTTTAATTTTTCGTGATGAATTGAATAGTAATGATCAAATATTTTGAGGTATTGTTGAACAGCCTTCTGGTTGATTTGCCTTTTCAGGAAATATTCCACGATATTTCTTCGCTCTCCCGCGCTACTCGTGGGATAGGCAATTATTGCAAACAATTGCATTAAGGCTTTCAGTATGGGTTCACTCATTGCTTATTGAATTAAGCTTAACAACAATAGAAACAGGTTGAACTTTTTTCTTTTTTTCAGGTAAAAATTTATACGTTTAAATTTTGAAATGTTTCTCTTAACCGGGGTATTTTTAATTTGTAATCAAGATAAAATAATATGATGTATGAAACGAAACATTCAACACCTGTTTGTTATTCTTTTATTATCAGTGTTTGTTCAAAATGCCACTGCCCAAAAAGAAAAACTTACCCTTCAGGATGCGGTCTTCGGTCAATACCAAAAACTCAGGCCGGCGGATATTCGGATGATGGGCTGGATTCCCGGAACAAACAAGTATTCATTCACTGAAGAGGAAAAATTAAAAGAAGCAGTGGCTTCTTCCGGACGATCAAATGACCTCCTTACCACGGACCAATTAAACAGGATACTGAATCTGGGGAACAAAAAGAACCAGTTGTCCTATATTCCAACGATAACCTGGATAAACGGGGAAACCTTCCATTTCAAACATCACAACGCCTGGTACAAGGTCAATCCATATGAGAATGAATTGATCTCCGCTATAAAACTAAATGAAGAGTCAGGCAATGAGGATTATTGCAAAACCAATGATCACATAGCCTACACAATAAAAAACAACCTGTATATTGCCTCCTATTCTGGTAAAAAAGAGCAAATAACCCATGATAAAAACATGGATATTGTGAACGGCCAGGAAGTTCATCGAAGGGAATTTGGCATTCACAAAGGTACATTCTGGTCACCCACAGGGAAAAAACTGGCCTTTTACCGCAAAGATGAAAGCATGGTGACCGATTTCCCGCTGGTTGATATTACCCAACGCGTGGCCGGGCATAAACCCATAAAATATCCCATGGCCGGGATGCAAAGCCATCATGTCAAGGTTGGGGTGTATGATCTGAACAGTGGAAAAACCATCTTTCTCAAAACAGGCAAACCACTGGATCAATTTCTGACCAATATAGAATGGGGTCCTAATGGAAAATACATCTACATCGCGGTTCTGAACCGGGAACAAAACCATATGAAGCTTAACCAGTACAATGCTGTAAAAGGCTCTTTTGTGAAAACCCTTTTTGAAGAAAAACATGAGAAATATGTAGAACCCCTGCAAGCGGTCAGGTTTCTGCCCAATAACAACAAACGGTTTATTTGGCAGAGCAGGCGTGACGGATACAATCACCTTTATCTGTATAACACGGATGGGGAGTTAATCAAACAACTTACGCGAGGTAAATGGGAAGTAGTTGGAGATTTCCTGCATTTTGATTCCGGCGGGAAGCACCTCTTTTTTGTATCTACCAGGGAAAGCCCTATCGAACGGCATGTATATAAAGCAAACGTAACTTCCGGCAAAATATCACGCCTTACCAGTGCCCCTGGCTTTCATCGACCCACTATGGGCGGAAAACATCAATTTATTATTGATGAATACTCCAGTACGGAAATCCCAGGAATGATACAAATTCTGAATACCGAAGGCAAACAGGTCAGGGAATTACTTGCAGCAGAAAATCCCCTGGAAGATTACCGCCTGGGCGAAATGGAAATATCTACTCTCAAGGCAGCCGATGGTAAAACCGATTTGTATTACAGGCTCATTAAGCCTGCTGATTTTGATTCGGAAAAGCAATATCCTGCGATTGTCTATGTTTATGGCGGACCGCATGCCCAGCTAGTTCACAACAGGTGGCTTGGAGGAGCAAGCTTATGGCAGTATTATATGGCTCAGAAAGGATATGTAATGCTGACCCTTGACAACCGGGGATCCGCGGCCAGGGGACTTGAATTTGAAAACATTATTTTCCGCCAGCTGGGAAAAACAGAATTGGCAGATCAGATGCAGGGTATTAAAATGTTGAAAGAACTGGAATATGTTGATAACAGCAGGATCGGGGTACATGGCTGGAGTTACGGGGGTTTTATGACCACCACCATGATGCTGAAAAAACCTGGTGCTTTCCAGGTTGGAGTAGCAGGTGGACCGGTTATCGACTGGAAGTATTATGAGGTGATGTACGGTGAACGCTATATGGATATGCCCGGGGAAAATCCCGAAGGTTACAAAAAGGCTAATTTAAAAAACTATGTAAAAAACCTCGATGGTGATCTGTTGATCATACAGGGATATATGGATGATATTGTTGTAAAACAGCATAGCCTGAGCTTCCTTAGAGCTTGTATAGAAAACGGGGTCCAGGTGGATTATTTTATGTATCCGCGCCATGAACATAATGTAGGAGGACGTGACCGCTTGCATTTAATGGAAAAAATTACCCGGTATTTTGAGGATAATCTCTGATTGATAAATTCCGGCATCTACTTAAAATATCAGCCATATAAGCGCTGGTCTGTCCAAAAAGCAGGCCGGCCTTTTTCTATTTAAACCAAAGGATGTGAATAACTCAATTAAAACCACATGCATCTATTAACTGAACCCTGTTCATATATGAATGGTCAGGTTAAAAATAATAAAATTGTTTAATATGCCGATAAATAAATTAAACAAAATCTCCTGTTTGCTGTTTCACAAATGAGCTGTATTACAAGAAATCTAAATAAACTGAAAATTTTGGAAGACAACATCAATAACAAATCACAAACTGAAAACAATGAATTTTCTGCCATTCTTTCGCATTTCAGGAGCATGATGCACCGGGTCTACCAGGGAGGAGGTGAAAAAGCTGTTTCCAAACACAGAAAAAGGGGAAAACTTCTGGCAAGGGAGCGTATTGAAAAACTAATTGATCCCCAAACACCATTTTTAGAACTTTCTCCCCTTGCAGCCAACGGACAATATAAAGAAGCCTTTCCTTCAGCAGGAATTGTAACGGGTATTGGTGTTATTCATGGCAGGGAGAGCGTTATGATTGCCAACGATGCCACTGTCAAAGGTGGAACTTATGTCAGGGAGACGATCAGAAAGCATGTCCGGGCCCAGGAAATAGCTATGGAAAACCATTTACCGGTAGTCTATATGGTTGACAGCGGAGGGGTATTCCTCCCGGAACAGTCTAGGGTATTCCCTGACAAAGAGGATTTCGGAAGGTTGTTCCGGAACCAGGCTCAGATGTCAGCCGCAGGCATTCCCCAGATATCCATAGTAATGGGTTCCTGCACGGCAGGTGGGGCGTATGTGCCTGCTATGAGCGATGAAACCATTATTGTGAGAAACCAGGGGACCATTTTTATAGGGGGTCCGCCACTGGTAAAAGCTGCCACTGGTGAAGAAGTAACCGATGAAGAGCTGGGAGGTGCTGAAGTGCATACCCAGATTTCAGGGGTGGCGGATCATTTAGCAGAAGATGACCTGCATGCACTTGAAATATGCAGAAACATATTTTCAAACCTTCCCAGGCCCCATAAAGAACCCCTGGATGTGACCGAACCCGAAGAACCTGCATACAACCAGGAAGATCTTTATGACCTGGCCCCTGTAGATCTCAGGAAAAAAGTCAATATCAGGGAAATCATCAATAGAATAGTAGATGGCAGTAAATTTCAGGAGTTCAAAAAAGATTACGGAATGACGCTGGTCACCGGTTTTGCAAGAATAATGGGTTACCCGGTGGGAATCCTTGCCAACGACGGTGTAATATACGGGGAAACAGCAAGAAAAGGAGCGCATTTTGTTGAGCTCTGCCAGTACCGCAAAATTCCCATGGTCTTTCTTCAAAACATTTCAGGATTTATCGTGGGTAAAAAATATGAACACGAAGGCATTGCCCGCGACGGGGCTAAGATGATTCACGCGGTAGCCAATGCCAATGTGCCCAAATTTACGGTAATCATAGGAGGCTCTTTTGGAGCAGGTAATTACGCCATGAATGGAAGAGCGTATGATCCCAGACTGCTTTTCATGTGGCCCAACGCGAAGATCTCTGTGATGGGTGGAGAGCAGGCAGCCAGCGTGCTGACAAACATTAAAATGGCCCAGCTGAAAAAAGCCGGAAAAGAGCCGGAAAAAGAAGAAATTCAGAATTTCAAAAACCAGATGCTGGAAAAATACGAGGAGGAAAGTTCTGCTTATTACAGCACCTCCCGGGTATGGGATGACGGGATCATCGACCCGGTGGATACCCGCAAAGTACTGGCAATAGGAATTGCCATGTCAAGAAACAAACCCTACGATGAGCCTCAAAATGGGATATTCAGAATGTAAAAAGAAAAGAGATGAAAAATTTACAAACCATATTGGTTGAAACAAAAGAAGACATACGTTATATATACCTGAATCGACCCGATGTAAGAAATGCATTCAATGACAAGATGATTGATGAACTGAATGAAACATTCGGGGAAATTCAGAATGACAACCAGGTAAAAGCACTTGTAATCCGTGGGAATGGCCCCGTGTTCAGTGCAGGTGCCGACCTGAACTGGATGAAACAAGTGGTGGACTATACCTATGATGAAAACCGAAAGGACAGCGAAAAGCTTCAGCAGTTATTTGAAAACCTTTACATGCTGCCTGTGCCAACGATTTCAGTAGTTCATGGGGCTTGTATCGGCGGTGCCAACGGCCTTGCAGCAGCTTCAGATATTGTTCTGGCTGAAAATCAAACCCAGTTCCGGTTTAGTGAAGTGCGTATCGGGTTGGTACCCGCGACTGTAGCTCCTTATGTTATCAAGCGAACCGGAGAGCATGCTGCCAAATACTACATGCTTACAGGGAAATCGTTTTACGTGAAGGATGCACTTCGTATTGGACTTATAGATACATCCGGCAACCAGGAAAGCCTGGACACAGAGCTTGAACTGATCCTGAAAGAAGTAGGGAAAAACAGTTTACAAGCCGTCCGACAAATAAAAAAGCTAATTAATGATATTGGAAGAACCAGCCGGTTCAGTGAAATAAAAGACATGAGTATTGATGCAATTGCAAAGTCACGGATCAGCGAAGACGGACAGGAAGGTATGAAAGCCTTTCTCGAAAAAAGAAAACCGCGCTGGATTGAAAATTAATATAAATGGGAAATGAAGCCGATCAAAAAATTACTCATAGCCAACAGGGGAGAAATAGCGGTAAGAATTATCCACACAGCTAATAAAATGGGAATTTACAGCATTGCTGTTTTTTCAGAACATGACAGAAATTCCCTACACGCCTGTGAAGCAGATGAATCCCTTTCTTTAGGATGGGGGTCCATAAGGGAAACTTACCTGAACATCGAAAAAATTATGGAGCTTGCCAGGCAAAGTGAAGCCGATGCCATCCACCCGGGTTATGGTTTTTTGTCGGAAAACCCTGAATTTTCCAGGGCATGTGAGGAAAGCGGCATCATTTTTATAGGCCCTTCTGCTGAAGCCATCCGGGTGATGGGCAATAAAACCGAAGCAGCCGGATTTGTTTCGGGGCTAAACATCCCCCTGCCCCATATCAAAAAGGGTACACCTGAAGAATTAATTCAAAAGGTTACAGACCAAGATTTTCCGGTTATGATCAAGGCCGCTGCAGGTGGAGGAGGTAAAGGAATGCGTATTGTCAGGGAAAAAGAACAGCTTGAGAATGCATTAAAATCAACCGCAAGAGAAGCTTACAGTTATTTTGGAGATGATACGGTGTATATCGAAAAATACTTTAAAAACCCCAAACACATTGAAATACAAATACTGGGCGATAAACACGGGAATTATGTACATCTATTTGAGCGCGAATGTTCCGTGCAGAGGCGACATCAGAAGATTATAGAAGAATCGCCTTCTCCCACCCTTGACGAAACCACCCGCGGGGAA
>Ga0207797_1003041_pt1 | contig 11356 bp, 8 predicted proteins | sample PRCRCaboRojoPR_6_FD_187275 | JGI IMG/M metagenome (GOLD analysis project Ga0207797, IMG submission 187275) | Marine sediment microbial community from Cabo Rojo, Puerto Rico - PR CR 10% Liquid 1 (SPAdes) | ecosystem: Environmental > Aquatic > Marine > Coastal > Sediment | place: Cabo Rojo, Puerto... | reverse complement strand
AGGGAGCTATCCTGGCCGGTATCATCCTGGCCGATGCGGCCATCCGCGAGGGCAAGAACGCGGTGCAGACGCAGTCCTACGGGCCGGAGGCTCGCGGCGGCGCCAGCCGCTCCGAGATCGTGATCTCTGCGGGGGAGATTGATTACCCGAAGGTACTGGAGCCGGACATCACACTCTGCATGAGCCAGGAGGCTTGCGACCGCTACAGCACCCAGATGCGCAAGGATGGCCTGCTCATCCTCGATACCGACCACATCAATCGCTCACCGACAACGCGCGCCGTGCAGATTCCCCTCACGTCGCTGGCAAAGGAGGTGACCGATCGGGCCATCACGGCGAACGTGGTCGGACTTGGCCTCCTGGCCGGCCTCACAAACATCGTCTCTCGCGAATCCCTGGAGCGTGCCGTAAGCGCCAGAGCGCCGCAGGGGACGGAGGAGACGAACCTCAAGGCCCTGGCAGCCGGTTACGATGCCGCGGAGACGATCAGGGAGGGGTAGTCAGGCATAGCGCCCCTTGCCGCCAGCGTCGCTTCCGTTCCCAGCGGAAGGACGAGCCCTAACCACACCGTCCAGGATCAGCGTCATCGTCGGCCTACCATACACTCGTCCAGTCTCCTCAACTGAACCTCAGTCCGGCGAGCCTTCGATGAAGGTCTCCGTCTTCTGTCGCGCCTCGTCGTCGGTGAGCTGCACCGGCGGGGACTTCATGAAGTAAGCTGACGGCTCCACAATGGCTCCGCTCAATCCTCGATCCAACGCCAGCTTGCAGCAGCGCACCGCATCGATCACCACGCCAGCCGAGTTGGGGCTGTCCCAGACCTCCAGCTTCAGCTCGACGTTGAGAGGCACCTCCCCGAAGGTCGTGCCCTCCAGCCGAATGTGCGCCCACTTGCGGTCGGTGAGCCAGGGCACGTAATCCGAGGGACTGATGTGAATGTCGCCCTCTTCCAGCTCGTAGTCGAGCTGACTGGTGACGGCTCCCGTCTTGGACACCTTCTTCGAAACCAGTCGCTCCTGCTCCAGCATATTGTAGAAGTCCATATTGCCGCCAAAGTTCAACTGATAGGTGCGATCCAGCCTCACCCCGCGGTCACGCAGTAGACGGGTGAGCACCCGATGGACGATGGTAGCGCCTACCTGGCTCTTGATATCATCGCCAATCACGGGCAACCCGCGATCCTCAAAGCGTCCCTGCCAATAGGCCTCGCGAGCGATGAAGACCGGCACGCAGTTCACGAATCCACACCCAGCGTCCAGGATCTGCTCCACGTACCATTTCGTGGCCATCTCGCTGCCTACCGGAAGGAAGCTGACCACCACATCAGTATGCGTCTCCTTGAGGATACGAACGATGTCGTCCGTTGGCCCCGGAGCCTTGGTGATGACCTTCCGAAGGTACTTGCCCAGCCCATCGTGGGTCATGCCACGGCTCACAGGCACATCGAGGTGGGGCACCTCGGCGAACTCAGCCGTGTTGTTAGGCTCCTGCCAGATCGCCTCCGATAGATCAAGGCCCACCTTGTCTTGGTCGATGTCGAAGGCAGCGGTGAACTCGATATCGCGCACGTGATAGCCACCCAGATTGACGTGCATCAAACCCGGGACGAAGGCATCGTCCGGGGCATCCTGATAGAATTGAACCCCCTGCACCAAGGCCGAGGCGCAGTTACCCACCCCAACGATCGCCACCCGTACCTTGTCTCGATCCGCCATTGTCTTGATACCTCCTATGAAAAGCACACAGCGAAAAAGGCCTCTTCCAACCCTCCAGGAATGCGACGAAGCTCTCGGAAGGCACTGTCTGGTCCGACTCAGCGATCCGTAGCCCATCGTCAGTAGCCACTACGGAGGCCTTTATGGTATCCGAGAAGTCAGGGCATGTCAACCATCACCACGCTATCGGATCCCCTCGCGTTGCTCAAGTCATGCCTTTGCGGTATAATCGAAGCGGTCAAGATAACCAAGCCGAGTGCCAAGGTTCCCTCTGCTCCCGCCAAGCTGATGGACCGCGTGCGGGGCAGTTGGCCGATGCATGGCGAAAGCAGAACTGCGGTCGGACCGCAGCACGACACAAAGACTGACAGCTAGTCGTTCGAAGAGGACTATGGCCATAGGATTCGCTAAGTCGATTAGAGACAGCTTGACACGAACGCGCAACGCGGTCTTCAGCCGGGTTGCCGGGCTACTGGGAGCCAGCGAAGTCACCGATGAGACCTGGGACAAGCTGGAGGAGCTGCTCGTCCGCGCAGACGTCGGCGTCAGCACGACGATGTACCTGGTGGACAGACTGCGCCAGCGATCTCGGGACGAAGCCATCTTGCAGGCCGAGGAGCTGCAGAGAGCGCTGCGTGAGGAGCTTCGCGCCCTGCTCCCGCCGGCCTCGCCCCTCAACCTAGGAGGCCGCGAGCAAGACATCGTGCTCGTCGTCGGCGTCAACGGATCGGGCAAGACGACTAGCATCGCCAAACTGGCCCATCGCTGGAAGCGTCAGGGCCACACCCTGTTGCTGGCAGCAGCAGACACCTACCGGGCCGCGGCGGTGGAACAATTGGATATCTGGGCCAAGCGAATCGGCGTGGACATTGTCAGGGGCCCCCAGGGTGGCGATCCGGGAGCTGTCGTCTTCGATGCCCTGCAGGCCGCCAGATCCCGAGGCAGAGACAGGGTCATCGTCGACACCGCCGGCCGATTGCACACGCAGTACAACTTGATGTCTGAGCTTCAAAAGGTGCAGAAAGTAGCGGAAAAGAACGCGGAGGACGCGCCCCACGAGACCCTGCTCGTGATCGACGCTACCACCGGCCAGAATGCCCTGTCACAGGCCCGGCACTTTCAGGAGGCCGTGGACGTGACCGGGGTGGTGCTTGCCAAGCTCGACAGCACAGCCAAGGGAGGTATGGTCTTTGCCATCGCCCGGGAGCTTCAACTCCCCATCCGCTTCGTAGGCACCGGGGAGACGTTGGACGATCTAGCGCCTTTCGACCCAGACGCGTTTATTGAAGGCCTGTTCGAATAGCGGCAGAGGTCCATCATCGACGCGTGTTAGAGGATCATTATGGAAGAACTACAAGAGCGACTGAGGATTTTGGAAGCGAAGCTTGAGAACATCCGGGGGCATCTTTGACCTGGACAAGAAAGAGCAGCAGATAGCCCGGCTGGAGAAACGGGCCAGCGCTCCTGACTTCTGGAACGTGCCGGAACAGGCGCAGAAGGTGATGCAGCGTCTGTCGAACTTGAAAGATGAGGTGAATCGCTGGAACACCTTGTCCAGACGCGTCCACGATGCGCTAGAGCTGGCCTCGCTGGGCGATGCCAGCCTGGGCGACGAGCTGGAGGCGGAGACGGAGACCCTGGAGCAGGAAATCGACCGACTGGAGTTCCTGTTGCTCTTCTCTGGCCCACGCGACCGGGAGGATGCGATCCTCTCCCTCCATGCGGGTGCCGGAGGAACCGATGCCCAGGACTGGACCGAGATGATGCTGCGCATGTATCTCCGGTGGGCTGAGAGCAACGACTATAGAACTGAGATCATCGATCGGCTCTACGGCGATGAAGCGGGGATCAAGCGCGTGACGCTGACCATCTCCGGTCCCTACGTCTACGGCAACCTGCGATCCGAGCGGGGCGTCCATCGTCTGGTGCGCCTCTCGCCCTTCGACGCAGCGCATCGACGCCACACCTCCTTTACGTTGGTGGAGGTATGGCCCGACATCACAGAGGACATCTCCGTGACCATTGACCCAAGTGACCTGGAGATTGAGACCTTCCGAGCGTCGTCCGCTGGCGGTCAACATATGCAGAAGAACGAGACTGCCGTGCGTATCACTCATAAACCCACAGATATCACTGTCTCCTGTCAGAACGAGCGTTCCCAGGCGCAGAACAAGGAGACGGCGCTTCGCGTCCTCCGCGCCCGTCTGGTCCAACTTGAGGAGGAGAAACAGCAAGAGGAGATCGACGAGTTGAAGGGCGAGCACATCGAGGCACGCTGGGGCAACCAGATCCGCTCCTACGTGTTGCACCCCTACCATATGGTTAAGGACCACCGTACCGGCTACGAATCCGGCAACACGGATGCGGTGCTCGACGGGCAGCTGGATGGCTTCATGGAGGCCTATCTGCGCTCCCGAGTGGGCTCCGCCTGAACGTCTCAATAACCGCGCTCTGTTCTCTACCGCGACCAGCGCAAGAACAGACCACCAAACGGCCTGGCCATGACCGGGTTTGATCCTGGTCGAGAGCTAACTCAACAGGAGAAGAAGGTATGAGTTCCAAGGGACGGAAGAGGGGACTATCCAGCCGTGCGGAGAGGCACCAGGCATATCAGATGAGGACGGATATGTCGGGTCGCTCGGTGAGTGAGGAGAGTCGGGCCAAGCTGCAGGATCTACAAAGTCAACTCGGTGACCTTCATAAATCGTTGCTCCTGGAGACCATCCAGGATGACATAGACGAGATGCAGACGACTCTGAGCCTGCTCCCGACCGATATAGAGAGTTTACGCGGCCGTGGCTACGTCTTCCGCAATTTCCTGGAACGCAAGCTGGAGGTCCTGACCAACCAGTGGGAAGAGACATCGTCTCGCGTTTCGCGAGATGTACCCCGGCTCACGCGAGAGCTCCAACGGGAAGCTGACGAAGCAGAGAGTGCGCTCCATCAGGCAATGGCGGGGGGGAACGTTCACATCTCCCGAGCTCAGAACGCCATCGAGGCCCTGGAGCACAGGGTCGACGGGGCTGAATCGACCCTCAGGGCTATGTATGAGACGCTCCAGCAGAACGTGCGCCAGACGAAGGCTCAGATCGAGGAGATTGCGTGGCTCCTCGATGAGCTGGCTCAAGCTAGCTTTAGACTCTATCCAGCTGAGGATCCCATCGCTGCGAGCAAAGCGCAGTTGATGGAGACCAAGAAGGATGGCCCCAAAGGCGTGCTCTATCTCACCGACGAGCGTCTGCTCTTCGAGCAGAAGGAGAAGAAGGCGACCAAGAAGGTCCTCTTCATCGCCACGGAGAAGGAGACGGTGCAAGAGCTGATCCTGGACGTCCCCGTGGGGCAGATCGAAAAAGTCGAGGCGAGCCAGAAGGGTCTATTGGGACGAAAAGAGATGATGAGACTGCTCTTCAGCCCAGAAGCAATCCTAGATGAAGCGCTGCTCCGCCTACGCGGCACCGACAACGAGACCTGGGCCGGTCTGATTGGCCGAGTCCAATCTGGGGATATCGCCAAGGAGCGCTCGCGGCCTAAGGAAGCTGCTGTCCTGGAGGCAGTCCGCAATGTGCCAACCACGTGTTCCACCTGCGGCGCAGCCATCGATGCCCAGATTGTGCGTGGGATGCGCGAAATCACCTGCGAGTACTGTGGGACGGTCATACGTATCTAGACGGCACGCCTGACCCGACGAAGAGCCGGGTTCGATTGCATAGCACGGAGAGGGGGGTATCCATGCCGGAGGAACTGATCGGCGAGGTTAGTCACTGGTTTGACAATATCAACGTCGTTGGCATCCGTCTCAGCGGCGATCTAGCCGTCGGTGATCACGTCCACATCGTGGGCCACACGACGGATCTGGAACAGGAGATCACCTCGATGCAACTGGACAACGAGGACGTGAGCGAGGCTAGCGCAGGCGACGAAATTGGCGTGAAACTGACCTCGCGAGCCCGGCCGGGGGACAGCGTCTACAAGGTGATCTAGCTCTTGAGCGACGTCGTACAGCAAGTCCGGGAGGCCATTGAAGAACACGACCTCGTCGTTCCCGGGGACCGGGTGGTCGTCGGCCTGTCTGGCGGCCCGGACTCACTCTGCCTGCTTCACGTCCTGATGGGCCTGCGGGAGCCTTACGGCCTCCGGCTTCACGTTGCCCATCTCAACCACGGCACGCGGGGAGAGGCCTCTGACGCCGACGCGGCGTTCGCCAGGAAGACTGCAGAGCTATGGGATCTCCCGGCAACCATTGAGAAGCACGACGTGCCCAAGCTGGCCGACGAGCATGGGCTGGCGTTCGAAGAGGCAGCTCGGCGGGTGCGGTACGCGTTCCTGGCCCGCACGGCTGCCCGCATCGACGCCAGGACGATCGCCGTGGGCCATAACGCTGACGACCAAGCGGAGACGGTTCTGATGCACATCATCCGCGGGTCGGGGTTGGCGGGGCTCCGCGGCATGCTGCCGCGCACGCCCATCACCGACTACCGACTGATCGCCCCCTTCGAGGAGGGAGAGAGGGAGGATCAGAGAGAGCGTGTAGAACATCATTCCGCCAGTCCTGACGAAACCCCGCCTACGCCCGCGATTATTCGCCCTCTCTTGAAGGTGGAACGGGCCGAGATCGAGCGCTACTGCTCTGCTCACGACCTCAATCCCCGTTTCGATCGCTCCAACCTGGACACGACCTACTTCCGAAATCGCTTGCGTCACGAGCTTCTGCCAGAACTCGAGACCTACAACCCCAATATTCGTCAGCGACTGGGCCACACGGCCGCCGTCGTGGCCGCCGACTACGAAGTGTTGGTCAATGCGCGACAGGAAGCCTGGAACAGCGTCGTGCAGGAAGAGCGTGAGGACGCTGTCATCTTCGATAAGTCAGACTGGCAGGCCCTTCCCATCTCCCTGCAGCGAGCCACGTTGCGCAAGGCCACGTATCAGCTCCGTCGGAGCTTGCGCGACGTCACCTTCGTTCACGTGGAGAACGCCCGTAAGATAGCCACGGAGGGAGAGACAGGCAAGGCATCCACGCTGCCTATGGGCCTGGCGCTCACCGTGGGCTACGAGACCCTCACCGTCGGCCCTTCTGATCCGGCCGGCCCTCCCCCCGACGAGCCGCTCCTCTGGAGCGACGAGCCGCTGCCAGTGGCCGCGCCCGGGACGACGCCGCTGCCGGAGACTGATTGGGTGCTAGAGGTCAATATCCTGAGAGAATGGAGGATGACGAAGATCACGGCACCAGATCATCCATGGACCGGCTTCTTCGACGCCCGAGCGCTGAATGCTCCTCTCGTCCTTCGGCCTCGTCGCCAGGGCGACCGCTTCCAGCCGCTGGGTATGGAGGGACACCACGTGAAGGTGAGCGAGTTGATGATCAACCTCAAGATCCCAGAGGCTTGGCGGAACCACATCCCGCTCCTCGTGGCGGGGGAGAAGATCCTCTGGGTTTGCGGAAGACGCGTTGCAACAAGCGCCAAGATAGAGCGGGAGACGGAGCGGGTGGCGCGGTTTCGCTTTGAACGGGTGACCTGACAATGGCTGACAGCCCGAAGAGAGTGACCAGACCTGCCATTCATTGGCTCCATCGCAAGCGCCAGTCAGTGGTGGGCGGCTTTCGCATCCTACCGGACGCGCACATTCCTGTCCTTATTGAGGAGGTTATATGCCGTTGAACGACAGAGCACGGATCATTCTGTTCTGGTTCACCATCGCCCTGATGCTCGCCGTCGCCATCCTGGCGGCCGTCACCATCTTGCGGGCCTGCGGTGGACTGCCCACCCAGACCGAACCACCGCTGACGATAACGCCCGCCGAGGTCACGCTCTGCACGGGCGATCAACAGCAGTTCGCTGTCGGAGATGACGTTGACGTGACGTGGGAGGCCAGCGGGGGGAGCATCAGTGAGGAAGGGGTCTTCACCGCTGCCGACACCCCAGGCGACTACACCGTCACAGCCTCTCGTGCGGAGTCCGGACGGGCCGCCGGAGCCATCGTCCACATCGTCGACTGTACGCCCACACCCACCGTCACCCCCCTGCCCACCCTTCCTCCCACCGCCACGCCCGAGCCGGAAGCGACGCCAGAACCAACACCGACCATCACCACCACCACCGCCACCACCGCCACCAGCCCAGATCCACAAGGTGACGTTGGCGCCTATGAGACAGGAGCACCCATTGAGTCACCACCGAGCGGCGTGGACATCGCCGCCGCTAGCATAAGTCCCGACATGGGGCTGTCTCTCCAACCAACCGAGGAACCACCGGCGGACCTGGCGGACTGGAGCGAGGAAGGCGAGGCTTTCTTCTGGATATCGTTGTACGACGCCGTGCCAGATCCGCCCCGGGGATACATGAACTGGCTCTTCGTCATCGACACAGACGGAGACACCGAGACCGGACGCAACGTCGGCAGCCGACGCATCAACCCGGACCTCGGCGACGAGGTGGCCATAGGTGTCAGCTACAACGCGAACACAGAAGCCTACGAGCCCTATTCTCTGGTATGGAACGCTGAAGAAGGGGCTTGGGCCACCGGGCCAGAGGTCCGCTACACCTTTGGCGAATCTCGCACCGTCGTTGGATTGGCGCTCTCGCGAGAGGCGCTGGAGGAGGCGATTGCCCAGGCAGACGCTGCAGCCCCGAAACCTGATGCGATGGTCGGCCGAGCAGCGGCGGAGGCCTACCTGGGGGACGGGACGCGCGTGATCGACTTCTACCCCGACCTGCCGGAGTAGAGTCTAGACCTCAAGGGGAGAAAACAAGCCTCAGCGCCAGACTCCCGCCTGGCGCTGAGGCTTCCCTGACACCCCCGCGAACGCCGGGAGACGTCAGCGCGGTTTGATGACCGTATCTTCCCAGAACGCTGCCTGCATCGCCGACGTCGGGTAATGGCTCAACCACGGCTTGACCAGCAGATGCTGCCGCTCGTACGTCAGGGGAAGAACAGGTACCTCCTCGATCAGGATGCGGTCCGCCCGACCATAGAGCCTCATCCGCTCCTCCTGATCCATAGCCCTCCGAGCCCTATTCACCAACCGGTCGTAGGTCTCGTTCCGCCATCCAGGCCAGGTCCGGTCGCGACAGACGCGCAAGAAGTTGTCGGGGTCAGGATAGTCCGCCACCCACATAAGAAGGAGAATCCGCGGCGGTTCATCCCTTAGCTTGGCGAGAAACTCCGCCCACGGCAACACGGCCCATTGGGTCTCCACCCCGAGGATCTCACGCCATTGTGTCTGGAGGTAGTTGCTTCGCGATTGGGCAGCGTGGAACGCGAGCGCTTCGACAGCCGGAAAACCCTGACCGTCCACGTAATCAGCCTCGGCCAGGAGTCGACAGGCGCGCTCGGGATCATAAGGCAAGCCGATCCCTGCTGAGTGGCCGGGCATCCCGGGCGGCACGAGCCCGCCGACGGCTGGGGCAACGAAGCCTTGCAGAACTGCATCCGCCAGGGCCTCCCGGTCCGTAGCCATAGCGAAGGCCCGGCGCACCCGCACGTCATCAAAGGGCGGGCGACTCACGTCGAAGGCCAGGTAGCAGGTCTCCAGCCTCGGTCCTGACACGTACTCACCCGCGTACTCCTGGCTAGCTCTCTCTCGCTCCTTTGCCGAGAGGTAGGTGATGCCCAGTACATCCAGATCGCCAGCCTCATAGGCCGCCAGTCTGGCAGACCAGTCCATCGCAGTAAACAGTTCGACCCTCTCCAGATTACCTCCAAGAGGACTTCGACGAGCTGAATGACGCCGTAGAACCAACGATTCGCCTCGATGCCAGGCCTCCAGACGGAAAGGGCCGTTGGTGACGAAGGTCTCCTGATCCGTCCAGCCCGCCTCGTGCTTCACCACCACGTGTCGCGGCAGGGGCGAGCAAGCGACGTGGGACAACAGTTGGAGGAAGTAGCCAACCGGTGCCTCCAACTCCACGACCAGGGTCACGTCGTCAACAGCCCGGACCCCCACATTCTTCCTGCTGCCCTCACCAGAATGAAACGCCCGCGCGCCCTTCAAAGCATGGAGGAAGCCAGCGACTGGTGCCTCCGTGACCGGATCCAGCGCTCGCTTCCAGGCATACTCAAAATCCCCCGCCGTCACCGCCATCCCATCGCTCCACGAAGCGTCATCCCGCAGATGGAAGACGAAGCGTCGTCCGCCCTCGGACATCTCCCAGGAGCGAGCCACGGCGGGCAGCACGTCAAGATCGGAGCTGAGTGCCACCAGCCCGCTGAAGAGGTGGGTCAGCAGAGAGCGCGTGTCACCGTCCATGACCAGGGCCGGATCCAACGTCGTCGGCTCCACCCAGCGGACCCGGAGCGTCTCACCCCCTCGGTGTGCCGAAGCCCGGTCGGAGACCTCCAGTGGGACCGTCCTGGCCCGCTGCCACAGAGCAAATCCCTCGTCGTAGGCCTGGCGCGCCCGTGCGAAGTCGAAGGCGTTATGATAGGTGAGACCCAGTTTCATCAGCGTCCGGGCCGCTCGCTCGTGCTCTCCTTGACCCTCCAGCGCAGCCAACGCCCGCCGGTAGTGATCGACGGCCTCCTGGTGAGCGTATACCAGGCGGGCCTGGTCACCGGCCCGCAGGTGGTAATCCGCCGCCTTCTGCGGCTCCTCAGCGCGCTCCCAATGGTGGGCCAGCAACCCAGCCTGCTTCTCCGTCTCGTGGCGGAGCTGTCCCTCCAGCGCCTCCGCCACCCGTCGATGCAATGTGCATCGCGTCGCGTCCGCAATAGCATCATAGACCACGGCACGGATCTTATCGTGGGAGAAGTCATACAAAGGTAGAGCGCGTGAAGCATAGCTTCCAGCGATCAGACGTGACTGCACGAGCCGGCGATCCAACCACTCTTCTACAACCTCCCCTACAGCGTGATCGTCGCGCCCGGCGGCGTGCAGGAGCGACTCGTCAAACGCCCATCCGACGACGGCCGCCAGGAAAAGCAGACGCTGTGCCGGCTCACTCAACCGCCCCACTCGCTGCAGAACCACGTCGCGCACACCGGCCGGCAGCACCTCGACCGCAGGCGCGCCGAACCATTGCCATGGGCCCTCATCATCACCGATTTCACGTGCTCGTAGCGCACCCTGTTCCTCCAAGCTGTTCACCATCTCTGTGAGGACAAAAGGGTTGCCCTCGCTCTCGCGATAAAGGAAGTCGCCGAAACTGACCCCTTCCTTCTCGCCGACCAACGAGCAGGCGATCCTCTCGACCGCCGGGGGGCGAAGCGGCTTCAGAGTCACACGGTCGACCAAACGATCGCGTCCCAAGCCCTGCCGCAGTCGGGTCAGCGGGTGGCTGAGACCCACCTCCTCTGGTCGGTATGTGCCTACCACCCAGAGCGGCGCATCCCTCAACTGACGCACCAGGTAGTGGAGGAGGTCGAGGGTGGATGGGTCGGCCCAATGGAGGTCATCAAGAAACAAAAGGCAGGACGCGGGAGCTGAGGCACGAGACACGCGATCTGTCCCCTGCTTCAGAGAGCGCGCCACCGCCTCGAAGAGACGCTGGCGCGCAGCGTCACCTGAGACCTGTACAGGTCCCGGAAGATCAGAGGCTGTGCATCGCAGCTCTGGCAGCAGGCGGGAGAGCTCAGACAGCCAGACTGGAGGTAGGGAGAGCGGAAGGGCTGAAGAGCGCAGCGCCTCTGCAATCGGCTGGTAG
>Ga0207797_1003040_pt1 | contig 11357 bp, 8 predicted proteins | sample PRCRCaboRojoPR_6_FD_187275 | JGI IMG/M metagenome (GOLD analysis project Ga0207797, IMG submission 187275) | Marine sediment microbial community from Cabo Rojo, Puerto Rico - PR CR 10% Liquid 1 (SPAdes) | ecosystem: Environmental > Aquatic > Marine > Coastal > Sediment | place: Cabo Rojo, Puerto... | reverse complement strand
TGTTGATTTCCCTTGTGAATGTGGCCTTATGGCTTCAACAGAAGTATTTTAAGCCGGCGGCGGCATCAGCCGGCCCGTAAGATCGCTGTATCCATTTCTTTTGTAAAGATGTTAAATACTGGAATTGGTCGGTATTTGTTGTATAGATGGATATAGAGGCATTTTACAATTTCTATTATTCATTAAACCACAATAAGGCTATATGCCGAAGCTTTGGCGTATTACAGTTGTTTTAAAACTGCTGCCAAATCTAAGGTAGGTAATGCCCAAGAGGCTTACGAGGATTTGAAAGCATGGTTCCCCGGCGGTTCACCAAAAGCTACTGAGGATGAAGTGTAAAGCCTTTCCTGACAAGTTCTTCAATTTACTCTTTTTACGGATAACCTGGTTCACCTGGATGGGCCAGGTTTCTGTTTTTATAAAATAATAAGCTCATTTGATAACATAATAAGGGAATCACGGTGTTTTCATTGAACCTCAAATTTTCTTCCGGAGAGTCTTTGGCCCTCCTCAGAAAATCCATAAATCCTCGCCGGAGGAGTATCTGTCCCTCCCCTGGGGATCCCCAAACCATGACCCGGGACTGCCAGCAATGCTTTGGCCGGGAATCGTAACTACGTGAATTAAAATGTCAAATTATATTCATATTAAGAAAACAAAAAGAGGAAGTGATACACTTCCTCTTGAATGGATAGATTCATAATATAAAAATCTAATTTTCAATTTCTACCTCGGTTGCCATATCCAATCCATCGGCAACGATATCGAATATTTCGGGATTTTGAGTGGAACCAATAACGATTACACCATTGTCATTCTTTGTAGCTGCTGATAATTGTGAAGCTGTAACTTCAGCGAACCAGGCCGTAGGGTCAATCGTTACTTGAGCCAATGCACTTTCGTTGGTTTCAAATGTAATTGTTCCTTCCTTTTCAACCTCAAAGGTCTCTCCTGAATTAAATTCAAAACGAATGTCATGGCTTACCCCCTCAATGTCAACAAATGTTCCATTTAAAACGACAGATGGTTCATCGCCTTCATCCTGTAATTCTATTTCGACCTCCATGGCATTGTAAGTGCCTGCAGGTATTTTGGCGTAACTTATATCAGGATTGGTTTCACCAGTGGCGTAGTCAATTTCGGTAATTGTCTCCAGGTTAAAATTGACTTCAACGGAATCTTCATCTGTTTCAACTTCAAATTGTACTTCTCTCAGAGTAATAAAACCAGAGTTAAATGATAGTTCCTCTGTTTGTTGAGCAGATTTTAATCCACTGTTCAAAGTTATAGGAGTTTGAACCGTGTTAAATTTCAAACCAATTTGTGGTTCACTTTGTTTGTCCTCTTCACAACTTGTGAAAGCAAATCCGGTAACAATAAAGGCTGCTAGAGCCAGAATTCTTAATTTCTTCTTCTTCATGATGATAAATTTAGTTAGTATAATTAGTTATATTTAAATGCTTTAGATTGATTAAACAGATTAATGTTTTAATATCTGAATATCCGATTACTTTTTTTATTTTAGACGAAATTTCAAAAAAAAAGGTTGCAAATTATTATAATAAAAAAGATAGAAGCTTTGTTTTTCAAACTTAAATAAGCAAAGCTGGCACCATTTCACATGCTGTATATCCCATACATGCTGGGTTTCGCCTTCCAAGGAAATGAAATTCAGCAAAATTTTTTACCAGGGCAATAGAACATACTATTTTCAGCCCGCAGAGGTACATACAGCTTTCCGGCCTCTGAGTATCCCTGGAGGAGCTCTTTAAATATTCTCCGTGCGTCCCCTCATGTATAACCGGGCATTCCTCCTAGCGATCAAGTCTTGGATTGTAGTCGCCGGACAGCTCCGAGCCAAAAGTATAGGTAAAACCAACATGTCCCTGGAACTCGTAATCGGTTGACCGCCTCCGTTGTTCCAAAAGAATTTCTTCAGTTGACAGGTCTGAAACAGGAATGGCAACCAGATCATTGATGAATTCAAAATCCGCTTCCAGGGTTAAAGATAAACCTTTAAATATCCTTAAATCCAGTTCAGAAAACAATTCAACCCGGTTGGAGCTGAAATCGTGGAAATGATGCGAACCGACAACCCCTGCTTCGATGCTGCCCCAGGGCTGTCGAAAATCTGCCGCCAGCAGCAGAGAATGCCCATAAAGGGTTTCATTGTTTTTCCCGAAGATGGTTTCTTCTATATAATTGTTGTTGGAATAATCAACCATATAGGCAAATGTAATGGACCGCCTGGTGGCTTCACTGTAAGGATAGAGACTATATTCAAAAGCCGGGGATACCTCCACCTGAAAGTCCATATTGTGGTAAGTGCTGGACAGCATATCCATAAATACCCCTGCAGCAAAGTGAGGAGTAATGCTTTTGATTGCATAGCCATCGAAACCGTCTCTGCGGGTGGAAGTGCTGACGGAAGAACCGTTGATCTGGTAATATCGCTCGTTGTAGTTAAAATAAGGCCTTGCCCTTATCTTCCAGTCTTTTGTAACCTTATCCGCGTAAAAACCATACCTGATATGCATTGAATTGCGCGTTTTCTCCGAGTCGAAGTAACCGCCGCCGTATATTTCGAAGACCCAGCTTTTCCAGGGATCTTCCTCTTTCTGCTTTGTTGCTTCGTTTTGTGCCAGGCTGTCCCCGTTAAATTCCAGTGATATCATGTTCTGCATGTCTTTTATGTTGGCCAGATAGGGAGCAAGCCCGATTTTTATCATTTTCGTATAGCCTTCTCTTGTTTCATGGTCGGTTTGTGAAGATGGCGCCCAGTATGTCAAATCATTGTTCATTTCCTGGAAGTTCCCGGAGCCAATTAAAGAAATTACATATTCGGTTCCTGACCTACCCCCGTCATGCCTTGTTAGGATAACATGAACGTCGGCAAGCTCCTTGTCCCTTACATAGTCAACCATTGGGATTTCCTGACGTATATAATCATCATCCGCCCATCTGTGTGTATCTAAGAATACAGACAGATCACCCGGGTAAGGTTGATCTGCCCCTCCTTTCGGGAGGTTTGTGTTTGCCGGTGAAAAAACAGGAAACAGTAATAAAATGATTATGGAAAATATGGTTCTGTTTTTCATTGTGTTCTTAAAGTTCATCTTTTTGCAATTGTTTATCTTATTGTAAAATCACAACTCTAAGAACACCCGGGCGCTTAATTTGTTTGGAAGGACGCATTATTACGCATTGCGCAAGGGATCAGTGCCGTCGCTACGCGACTTTTGGCCTTGCCAATGCTAGTGATAGGCATGAATGACCATCAATGACAATTAATGACCGGATACAGACCTGGGTAAATCTTAACCACGAAGGACACAAAGGATTTCACGAAGGAACACGGAGGAAATTATGCCTGGGCTTTAGAGCTCAGAGCATAGGGCATAGGTACGGAGTCTAGCGTCTCGAGTCGTTGCCCCGCAAAAGGATAGCCTGGGCTGGGTTGGGTTGGCTATAACTAAAGGAACAATCAGGCGGGCGTGAAGCCTCTTTAAGAAATATTTCACGCAGAAGGCCGCTAAGAAGGCGGCGAGACCGCAAAGAAAATATATCCATAATATACTCACAAAAAACTAAACCAATTAAGTGGTTAATACACTACACGACTTTCGGCCTCTTGCCAAAAACGCCAACAAGCATGAATGACTTTTAGCTATCCTTTGATTGCCAACTTAAAATAAGGCTGAGGCTGAGGCTAAGACAATGATTGAATGCCCGCCTGTGCACTAAATGGCGGGATTGAATGGACCAAGGACAGAGAATTATCTGCAAAAACAACAAATGACAAACATAATCATTAATGACAATTATAATTCTTATCCAACACCTGCCTTCTGGTTTGCCACCTGCCAACTTATTCTGTGAATACGACCAATGACCACTTAATGACCATCAATGACCATTTAATGACTATTAAACTGAATTGCCCCCTTCACCCCTCGCCACAATCACTCAATCCCGCCTGTCCCAGTCGGGCAGGCACTCAATCAACCAATCAACCGCTTCACAATCGAATGACCATTTAATGACTATCAATGACGACTGAATGACTATTGTATTTAACTGCCAACTTATCTTCTCTGACAACCCGGGGCCCGGAGGGCGACGATCAAATCGCCGTCCCCCCTCTTTCTTCCGTCCGTATACGGATGCATTCTTCCAGGTTGGTGATGAATATTTTTCCATCTCCCACTTCGCCCCGGTCATTCGTCTTGGCCGTTTTGAGTATGGTGTCGACGGTAATGTCAACGAATTCTTCATTTACTCCAATTTCTATCTTTACCTTGGGGATCAGGTTGGGGACGATTTTTCTACCCCGGTATATGTCCTCATCCCGTTGCCGGCCATGGCCCGATACACGGCCGACTGTGATGCGGGTGATCTCGTTTTGAATGAGGGCCTCGCGTACTTCATCGAGCTTGTTTTCGCGTATAATGGCTGTGATAAGCTTCATAACAAATGATTTTTAAGATTTCATATCAGTTCAGGTTCAGCATGCCATAGCCGTGTTCACCGTGATAGGAGGAATCCATGCCATGCATTTCTGATTTTTCTGCAGAACGCAGTCCCACTAATTTATTAACGATCCATACCAGGATGAGCGTAAATACTGCAGCATAAGCAATGGCTATTACTACGGCCAGGGCTTGTACGCCCAGCTGACTAAATACTTCCGTGGTGGTATGACTACCCCGCATGAAAAAGGTAAGAAAAATCGCACCGACAATACCCCCGATACCATGTATTCCAAAGGCATCCAGGCTGTCGTCGTATCCGAGGCGGTTCTTCATGATCAGGGCCATGTAGCATAGTATGGAAGCAATGGCACCTAAAGCAAGTGCTCCGGCAGGCTGCACCACTCCGGCAGCCGGTGTAACTGCTACCAGTCCTGCCAGGATTCCTGAAGCAAAACCGAGCGCTGAAGCTTTTTTCTGGTGAATGGCTTCAATCAGTGCCCATACCATTGCACCTGAGGCAGCAGCTGCTTGTGTAGCTGTAAGTGCCTGTGCCGTATCCAGTCCGCTGTTTACCGAACTGCCCGCGTTGAAACCGAACCATCCTACCCACAGGAGACCGGCTCCTGACAGGGTCATCACAAGGTTGCTGGGTGGCATGACTGCATTGGGATGTCCGCGCCGGGCGCCCAGGTATAAAGCTGCCACCAGACCGCTTATTCCTGCCGAGATATGCACAACGGTTCCGCCGGCAAAATCTATGGCTCCCATTTGGTAAAGGAATCCACCTTCTGACCATACCCAGTGGCACAAAGGATTGTAGACAAGTATTCCCCACAGGGCAATGAACAGTATGTACCCTTTGAAGGTCACCCTTTCAGCAAATGCCCCGGCAATAAGGGCCGGGGTGATGATGGCGAATTTTCCCTGGAACATGGAAAACACATATTCGGGAACGCCGGCATCCATGATCGTTTCATCAATGCCCCTCAGCATAAAATAATCGGGGTTCCAGCCGAACCAGCCGCCAAGCACGTTGCCGCCAAAGCTCATGGCATATCCCAATACTACCCATAGCACAGCCATGACACCCATGGCCACAAAACTGTGCATCATCGTACCCAGGACGTTCTTGGTCCGTACCAGTCCTCCGTAAAACATGGCCAATCCGGGGATCATCAGTAATACCAGGGCAGTGGATGTCAGCATCCACGCTGTGATACCGGTATCCACCGAATTGCCTTCAGCAGCGCCTGCACTGCCGGCGGTAAAAAGCAGTAATACCACCAGTAAGAAAAATCGGGTCTTTCTTTTCATAACATTACAATTTTAAGGTTGGAGATTAGAAAAAGATTTCGTTACAAAGATAAAAATTAATGGGGGTATTCCAAAAATATATACATTATTATTTAATTTATCCCTAAAATTTTTGGGGGTAATCCTGTAAAACAAACATAAAATTTAAGTTCACCCCTATTTAAATGTGGGATAAAATAATTTTTTGTTGATTTTTTAATTGAAGGGATCGGCGAAGAACACAGTGCAAGAGCACAGGGCAGGGAGCACAGGGCAAAGAACAACACAGGGCAGGGGGTATTGTGTTTAGTCGGTAAACAGAATGCCGGATACATGCCCGGTAAATTTTAACCACTAAGGACTCAAAGGAATTCACGAAGGAACACGGAGGAAATTTTGCCCGGGGCTTAGATTTCAGAACAGAGGGTATGGGGTCTCGTCTCTCGGGCTACCCATGGCTTTATTAATGTTTGATTTAAAAGTTTTTAATTTTGGCAACTGGTTAATAAGGCGAAGACAATGATTGGATGCCTGTCCGCAAGCAGGCGGGCCTGCCCGACTGGTACAGGCGGGATTGGAAGGACCCGGACAAAGGATTATTTGCGAATACAACAAATGACAACCGAATGACCATCAATGACCATTTCTCATCCAACACCTGCCTTCTGGCTTGCCAACTGCCCTTTGCCAATTGCCAACTATTTTCTGCGAATACAACCGAATGACCATCAATGACAATTTAATGACTACCAATGACTATTGTATTTAACTGCCATCTTTAGCCCTTGTCACATTCAACCGCTTCACATTTTAATGACCATCAATGACCATTAATGACAACTTAATGACTATTAAACTGAACTGCCGTCTTCAGCCCTGGCAACAATCACTCAATCCATCCTGTCCCAGTCGGGCAGGCAACCAATCAACCATTTTAAGTGTTACGCATTCAAATTCAACACTTCCCGAAGTATAAGCGCCGTGGCACCTTTTACCGCGGTCTTCCCTGGGATGCTGGTCTGCATGAGTTTGACCGGAACGTTCGTGTGCATCAGTTGCTCCCTGTCAAAGACTTCCCGTATGCGTGATATGAAGAAACTGCCTGTTCGTGTTATCTTACCCCCCAGGATGACGGCCTCGGGGTTGAGGATGTTGGTCATGTTGGCGATGGAGATGCCCAGTATTTCGGCTGCTTCCAGGAAGGTGCCAAGTGCAAAAGAGTCCCCTTCATCCGCAGCTTTTGCCAGCAAACGGGCATCGATAAGATCCGTATTGTTATGGGTGAGATTGTTGACCAGGGAATCCGGATGGTCTTTGATTCTCTCCTTCGCTGTCTGCTCGATTCCCCTTCCCGATGCAAAGCATTCCAGGCAGTTGCTTTTCCCGCAAACGCACGTTCGGGATGTATATGCATCCCGGTATAATTTTGTATGTCCAAATTCACCTGATATCCCGTTGAATCCAAGCAGAGGCTTCCCATTGGCAATGATACCGGCCCCGATGCCATAGCCGAGATTGACAAAAACGAAATCTTTCATACCGTGGTTTCCGTAATAGAGTTCTCCAAGGGCCATCACCCTTGAAACGTTATTAACGATCACAGGTACGCCAAACCTTTCGGAAATAGGCTTTTTGAGGTCTACGTTCTTCCAGCTGAAGTTGGGAGAGTATTCGATGATGCCTTCCTTATTGACATATCCGGCTGCAGCAATGCCGATGCCGGCCAGCTTGCCCTCGTCAATGCCCGATTGCCCGATGAGTTGTTCAATGATCGAATAGAGTTTCTGCAGGTCCTTGTTAAAATCCTGACTGGCTTCGGTAGGGGTATCGCTTTCATAAAGGGTTTCGGCATTCAGGTTGGAGAGGGTGGCATTGATGTGGGTCCGGCCCCAGTCCAAACCAATGATGAGGTTGTTCTCGGCGTTGAACTCTACGATCTTGGGTGGCCGGCCTCCTTTGGATTCACCGGTACCAACCTGTTTGACCAGCTTTTCATTATGGATCAGGTCATCCACAATACGTGTAACCGTAGGTGCGGATATGCCCGTTTCCTTAACAATATCCGCCCTGGATATCTTCCGGGCATTGCGGATCAGGTTCAGCACCTTTACCTTGTTGAGTTGGTTAAGATGGTGGGCATTGTTTTTATGTGGATCGGGGAAAAAGCGCTTCATTTTTTCTTTAATTAAAAGAAAACAAAGGAGAATAGTTTCCAAATTACAAGAGGCTGTTCAAAAAAGTTCTTTGTGTTCTTTGAGAAATCCTTTGGGCTCCTTTGTGGTTAAACATAAATTATTAAACCACAAAGGATACAAAGTACGCACAAAGGAACACAAAGTAATGGATGTTTATAAAACGAGTTTTTCAAGCTTTTTGGATATCCTCCTGTGTTTTAATCATTTTTATATTTCCGGGAAATGCTTCCCAAGCTTCAGCGTATCTCCCATCTGCACGCTCAACTCTTCCAGCTCGCGGAACATCTTTTCTATCCTGTCCTGGTGTTCCGGCTGATCTGCCAGATCGTTCATCTCAAGCGGATCTTTCTGCACGTTGAATAGCCGTAGCTTTTCGGCTTCGGGATAGGCGATCAGCTTGTATTCCTCGTCCCGTATCATGCGCTGCAGGTCGCGATAACACCCGTAGATGTTGTCGTAGGCGCTTTCATTTTGTTTCCCTTTAATGTAAGGCATCAGACTATTGAATTCCACATATTCAGGCTTTTCCATGCCAGCCAGGTTGAGCGTGGAGGGCATGATATCCTGCAGGTATACGTTCATGTCCAGTTTTTTATCTTTGGGAATATCCGGTCCGATCACCAGCAGGGGTGCCCTCATGCTGTGGTCGTACATGTTCTGCTTGCCCATCAGTCCGTGGTTTCCGCAGGCCAGGCCATGGTCAGCGGTAAAGAAGATGTAGGTGTTGTCTGCTTTTCCGGACTTCTCCAGCGCTTTCAGCATGCGGCCGATCTGCCGGTCCATGTGTGAAATGATGGCATAGTATTCGCTTCGGTGCGTCCTGACGGCATATTTGGTTCGCGGAAAGGGAGCCAGTCGTTCGTCGCGCAGGTTCTCCCCGCAGCCGATCTCTTCCTTGTAGGGATATTCCGGCATATAGTTATCGGGTACTTCGATCTCCTCCTGCGGATACATGTCCACGTATTTTTTAGGGGATTGCCTTGGGTCATGCGGTGCATTAAAGGCCAGGTACATGAAGAAGGGATCTTCGTCCTGTGCGGCTTGTTGCATGAAATCCTCCGCATCGTTAGCCAGCACTTCGCTCCAGTGTGTGCCGCCTTTCCAGAATCCGCCGATCGATTTATCGTAAGGCGACCATTGGGGCTCCTCTCCCTTGACGGGCCGGTTGTATGCTTCGGGTACCGTCCCGGGCATCCCGGGCCGTATGTGGCGTGTATAATCAAATATGCTGTCTGGATGGATCTTGACATGCCACTTACCGGAAAAATAGGTGTCGTAGCCCTGTTCCTGAAGCATCTGGCTCCACAGATGATTCATGTTGGAGAGGCTGTCCAGGTGGGGTTCGCTTTCCCGGGCATGCCATACGTACTGGCCGGTCACCAGCATGGTACGCGAGGCTACACATACCGCTCCATGCCAGGCTCCCATGTTGTAAGCATGGGTAAAGCAGGTGCCCTCACGCACCATGTTATCCAGGTTGGGGGTTTGTATCTCCTCGTTCCCGAGGGCATGGATGGTATTATACGCCTGGTCATCGGCAAAGATGAACAGGATGTTGGGCTTCTCCTTCTTTTTTTCCTTACAGGACCAGATGGAAATGACCAGAAAGAAAATAATGAGGTCCCTGAAGATAAATTTTTTCATAATTTTATAAAGTTGTTTGTGAATGAATGTGTTATAGTTTTGAGGTTATCAAGCACCAAATAACAAATAACAAATTTCAAATAAATTCCAATTACCAAAATCCCAATGAACCAAACAACAGATTTAAAGTTTTACCTCTTTTTGAACTATAACCTTTGAATTTTGGGATCCCAACCTGCCGGTAAGGCAGGGGTTTTGAATTTGAAATTTGGAATTTGGTCATTATTTGTTATTTGGAATTTAGAATTTGTGATTTTATGTCTAGATGATAATTACTGTTTTATTTGAATCTTAAAGCTATATGCATGTTTACAAGGCTTTTCCCCAGGAGGATCAATGATCAGGCCTTTGTCCTGAAATGACCATTCAACAGGGCCATCTAAGCCAAGCATGGAGACCGATTGTATTTGGGAATTCTCGTAATCACTGAAAGCATTCAGGATGATCTCTTCTTCCGGCCAGTTCATGGAGATTGCATAGACGGTTTGGTTGCCCTTCCGGGTGTAGCGAATGCTGTCTTCCCCATAGGTTTTCCAGTAGTCGGTGTCGAATATGGCCTCCCCGTTCACCTCCAGCCACTGTCCGATGCTTTCCAGCCGGTCCTTCATGATCTGAGGGATGGTGCCATCAGCTTTGGGTCCCACGTTCAGCAAAAGGTTTCCGTTTTTACTAACGATGTCCACGAATTCGTCGATCAGCTGGTTGGCTGTTTTATAGTCTTCCGGTGTTGCCACCCTGTTATAGGCCCATGAACCTCCGCCCATATAGGTGGGGCACTGCCATTTTCTTGTGTTGATGGAATCCATGGAAAGGTGGTCCAATTCGATGAAATCGCCCACCTCAGGCGGAGCCATGGGTTCGTTCCTGATGGTTTTATTGTTGAATGCCACTTCTTTTCCCCATTCCTGAGCCGTATTGAAGTAATCTGCCATCATCCTTTTCATGTAGGGGTGGAACAGAGTATCTCCCCAGCCGAAATCAAACCAGGCAAAGTCGGGTTTGTATTTTCTCTGTATTTCCTTCCAGCGTGCTTCCCAGTTGTCCAGGAAGGCTTTGCTTTGGGGTGCACCGGGTTCATGAGCCTCGGGATAGATGCCATCCACTCCCGTATAATCCGGATTTTCCGTATCACAATCTTTCTCCAGTCTGTAGGAGGGCTCGTAATATTTCCAGTTCTGGGCGCGGTGGTAGGAAGGGGCATATTTCATATCAAGCTTGCGCACTGCTTGGCCCAGCTCACCGATAATGTCGCGCCGGGGACCCTTATCCATGGCATCCCATTCGGTAAGCTCGCTGTCCCACATGGCAAAGCCGTCATGGTGCTCTGCCACCGGCACCACGTAACGGGCACCTGCCTCCTTGAATAGTTTGGCCCATCTTTCCGGGTCCCAGTTTTTGGCGGTGAAATCGGGGATAAAATCCTTGTATCCGAATTCCCAGGGGGGACCATATGTTTCAGTGTGGTGTTGATAGATGTCGTGCCCCTCGGTGTACATAAAACGGGGATACCATTCATTCTTGTAAGCCGGTACGGAATAGATGCCCCAGTGAATGAAGATCCCCAGCTTGGCATCATCGAACCATTCCGGTAATTCGTGCGTTTTTAACGATTCCCAGGTCGGTTCATACTGTTTTTGTACTTTTTTCTGGCAGCTAATGGTTAAAAGTAAGGCTGCCATTATGATCAGGAGGATGGTTGATTTTTGGTTCATTTTTATTGGGTTTTGTTAAACAAATGGATATGGTGTTAAAT
>Ga0207797_1003039_pt1 | contig 11360 bp, 9 predicted proteins | sample PRCRCaboRojoPR_6_FD_187275 | JGI IMG/M metagenome (GOLD analysis project Ga0207797, IMG submission 187275) | Marine sediment microbial community from Cabo Rojo, Puerto Rico - PR CR 10% Liquid 1 (SPAdes) | ecosystem: Environmental > Aquatic > Marine > Coastal > Sediment | place: Cabo Rojo, Puerto... | reverse complement strand
CGACAAGCTCCGAGGAAGAGGAAGACGACGAAACAATCCTGACTCTGAATGAACCGGCGGACGAGGAAGCGTCCCTACCGCCCGCTGACGAATATGAGGCAGAAGGCACCGCATCGGAGACCGCGTCCGAGCGGATTGAAACGCCGGAGGCTTCGAATAGAGACGCCATGGCGGGCGGAGGCCTTTCCGAGGAAGAAAGAGGAGACCTGGAAAAACTGATTAAGGACCTCAACAAGGAATTGCCCGCTGATGTCTCCGCCTTGCTGAAGCGCCTTCAAAAGCAGGTCCAGACAACTGAAAAACGGGTGGCCAAGCTTGGGAAGCTCCTAGTTGCGTACGACCGGAAGCTGAAATCGTGTTACAACATCATGCGCCTTCAGCAGGAAAAGACAGAGATGATGAACGAGCGAATCGATGCGGCGGTGGACGCGATGACCGAAGGGAAATAGATTGCACTGAGGATCGAACACGTGAGAAACGAAACGAGAAGCGAGGATACAATCGCCAAGCGGATTATAGAAGGCTCCTTGACATTTGACTCTGTGGAAGATTTCAAAAATACGCTTGCCATATTCCCGAACAACCCAGGGATCCATCGGGCTTACGGCGACATGCTGGCCGGCACGAAGTCTTTCGCATCCGCCGCCAAGGCATACCGGAAGGCATGCCGGCTCTTTGTCGATCAGGGCATGCTGCTGCAAGCCATCGTGGCAAAAATCCTGGAGTGGCGCCTCGTCCGGCCGTCCCACGAAACCGCCCGCGACTTCCACGCCGCCTTACGGCACATCGAATCGGAAGACCTTCCTCTCAAGCAGTTCTTTACACAAATGACGTATCCCGAAATGATCGCCTTTATGATGAAACTGGTGCGCGTTCGCTTGCCTGCGCGAAAGCCGGTCAAGGTGCTTGGCGCCCCGGAAGACCATCTTTATTTCGTCGTTTCCGGGGCCCTGAAAGAAACGCAGTATCCCGCGGGGAAAGACAACCCGAGTTCCAGCGAAACCAAAGAGGTCGATCTCGTCGAAAACCAGATCTTTGGCAACACTTATCCTTTCGATCAGAGCAAACGATCCGAATCGGATGTGGCGACCGTCACCATCTCGGAACTTGTAAAGATCTCCGTTGAAAGGATGAGAGAGATCTGCAAACAGCACCCCAATATGGAAGACCGCCTCAAGACCCTCTACGAAGAGACCGAAGGGTCAAAGAACGAGGATGCGGGTCCGACAGTCAGGAAGGCGACTCGACACCAACTGCCCACCAAGGCCCGGATGAAAGTCTTTCCTGAAAGTGGCACCGGAAGTCCGCTCGTCTTCGATGGGTTCACAGAGGATATTTCCGGCGGCGGCGCTTGTTTCGTTCTCAAGGACACCTATCGCAGCGGCCCGCCGGCCGAACTGGTGGGAGCCAACGTCAAATTGGAAGTGAATCTACCCAATGCAGAAGAGAAACTCAGCATCCTAGGCAATATCGTTTGGGGCAAAGAAATCGCCAAGGGAGAAGACACACAGGTAGCACTAGGGCTTCAGTTCAAAGAGATGGACGACCATATTCGAGCCAAATTGAACGAGTATTGTTCCGGAAGCGACGGTGAACAGAATCTCATTTTGAGTTTGTGGGAGTCTTACGTAAAGGCGTGAGTCGACCGCGACGGGTAAAGGAGAGGAAAAATCGAAAAATATATACGGAAAAACGGCAAACCTGAGCTGTGGGCCGTCGGCGGCGGCAAGGGAGGTGTAGGAAAGAGCGTCGTTTCGACCCTGTTGGCCTTTTGGTTGGCACGAATGGGGAAACGCACCATCCTGGTAGACGCCGACCTGGGAGGAGCGAATCTTCACACCCTGCTGGGAGTCAAGAATCCGTCGCGAAACCTGGTCGATTTTATTTCGAAGCGTCATGCCTCCTTGGAAGAAATCTGCATCGACTCGGACATGGAAAACTTGCGTCTCATCTGCGGCGCCAGCGAAGTCCTTTCCCTGGCGAATCTCCAGTTTGCGCAGAAAGTGAAAGTGATCCAGAATCTGTTTAAATTGGATGCCGACTATGTAATCCTGGACCTCGGTGCTGGGGCATCGTTTCATTTTCTCGATTTTTTCATCGTTTCTCACCGAAAGATTTTGGTCTTGACCCCGCAACCGACTTCGATTCAAAATGCGTACGGTTTCATTCGAAACGCCGTGTTTCGACGACTGGTCCAACTTTCCCGACAAAACCCATCCCTCCAGACCCTGGTAAAAACCGCCATGAATCCAAAAAACGAACTGAAGATGCGGACGTTAAAGGACTTGCTGCAAGCAGTGGAAGAATCGGACGGCAAGACGGCCAGGGAGAACGTAAACCGGGAAGTGCACAAGATCAAACCGGCCATCATCACAAACATGGTGCGGTCTCAGAAAGACAAGAACGCGGGGCGGATTGTACAAATTGTTGCAGAAAAATATATGATGATCCATTCAGTCGATCTTGGCAGTGTCTCCTATGACAGAGAACTAGAAAAAGCCGTTTCCAGTATGGTTCCCTTTACCCGTTTGGACAAATCGAGCGAGGCTCTCGCCCATACGTATGAAATCGCCACCCACCTTGCTGGAATGAACCACAGGTAATCTCAGCCATTTCCTTCAATCCGGTGACGCTAGACGTTCTCATTTCTGGGGAAAAACGGTTTTCAAACAATGTAAGAGGCGGCAGCCTCCGGCGGGTCGGGTACCTTACGTGAGGGGAATGGTGTCTTTGAAGGCGTTAAAACAAACACGAATCGCTTCCTGGTTCTCTCGGCTCAGGTCGACGAACTTAAAACCGATCCCTCGTTTTCTGACATTGGCCACCTGTGCCTTTAGTTTGACCGGTTCATATTCGGTGGGCAGTTTCATAGCCAAATGAAGTACCTGGCCGACCTTAACACGGGAGGGATTCCTGATTTCCACAAAAACGCCTCCTATGCCGATGTCCGTCACTTTGTGGACTCCTTCGAACCCCTGTATTTTCACCGGACAATGGAATTCAAGCCGCGGATAGCGTCTTTTCTCATCGTATTCGCTTGAGACTTCTCTACGGAAGTCAAGCCACACCCCGCCCTGTTGCTTTTTTGGGGGTTTTGAATCTGCTTCCGACATTCAGGGAGACCTTCTTTCCTTTCCGTTGTTTCTGTCCGCCAGGCCACTCCAACAAATGGAGAGCAATTACACGTAGTACAAAACCCGTGCCAAAAGGACGCAAATCCGAAAGGATATCCGAATGGCTGCTCGGTGAATGTTCGAAGAGAATGGCGGTTTATCGAATCTTTACCGACAAACGTCCCGAATGTCAACTCTCCAACACCTCTGACACCTCCTAGACGGTTGAGTCAAGGCTATCGCATTCCGCTCCTCCCCTCTGGAACCTGGCACAAAGCACCCGGTTTGCTTACAAACAATCAGTTGACATTGCCCATGTTCGTGATAGGAAAACCGACAATGAACCGGGAGGCACGAAAAAACTGGGCGGGCCACATCGCCAGAGTCTCGGCTGTAAGGGAACGACTCCTCTATCATTCATCTTCTAGGGGATGGGGCTTTATCCTGACCTGGGCACATCGCATCACCGGTGTCGCCGTCGTGGCATTCATGTTTTTCCATATCTTTACCCTTTCAGGGCTCTACACGCCGGCCAAGTTTGCCGCCAAGATGGAATTCCTCCGTCACGGCATCTTTGCCTTTATGGAATGGATCCTGGCCGTTCCGGTAATATTTCACGCCTTCAACGGCGCCAGGCTCATTTTGTACGAATTGTTTCGAGTAAGAGACGACCGGCAAATGATCCGGTGGGTCCTGGGTCTGGGTGCCGTCTATGTATTGAGTTTGGGTTTTTTTATGATCAAGAACGACCAGCAGGTTTCGGCCGGTTTTTTCTGGTTTGTCGTCGTTCTTGTCTCCCTCATTGCAGCGTTTGTGGTCGCCAGGAAACTTTGGCCTACAAAAAACGACTGGATGTGGAAACTACAACGAATATCCGGTGCCTTTCTCTTGCCTATGGTCTCGGGACACTTCTTTTTTATGCACTTGACGTATCAGGCCGGTCACGACATCAACACCATCCTGGCCAGGCTCTCTCACGTCGGCATAAAACTGATGGATTCGGCTTTTGTCCTACTCGTTTTTTTTCATGCCGGATTCGGTATAAGCGCCATCATCGGTGACTATATGGAAAACGGATATTGGCGAACGGCCTTACGATTGGCCGTAGTCATCGTCATGTCCGTCTTTGGCTATGCGGGCGCCAAACTTGTCATCAGCCTGTAGGGGGTTGCATTTGCCCAGTAGATTCAAGATCGATTCCGTACTTCGCCCGGATGTATTGATCATCGGTGCCGGAGGTGCGGGCTTGCGATGCGCTGCCGCCGTGTGCGAAAAGCGGCCCGGAACCAGTATCGTTGCCCTGACCAAGGTCCACAGCCCCCAGAAGTCTCACACCTCCACCGCCCAAGGAGGAGTGGCCGCCGTAGACCCCAAAGACCCCGTAGACAAGATCGTCTACCACATGTTCGACACATGGAAGGGCTCGGACTGTTCCGCAGACCAAAATGTTATCCGGTTGGTCTGCGAGTCCGCATGGGAGCAAATCGTCTGGCTGGAGAGACGGGGTATGCATTTCAGCCGCACCGAGGAGGGCCGGATCGCCAAAAGACCCTTCGGAGGCCACATGCTCGATTTTGGTCGGGTCAAGGCCTTTCGCGCCTGTTACGAAGCGGATCGAACAGGTAAGGGAATCATGGACACCTTGTGGGCAGAGACCTTGAGACACCAGGTCAATTTCCTCAGCCAGAGTCTGGCCGTCGAACTCTTGTTCGACGAGAATCGATGCATCGGGGCGCTTGTCTTCATGGAAGCCACCGGAAAATTCGTAGCCGTTTTGGCCAAGGCGACCGTCATGGCTACAGGGGGAAAGACCCGCATGTATCAGGTCAGTACCAATTGCAGACAAAACACCGGCGACGGCTTGGCCCTGGTTCTCCAGGCCGGCCTTCCGGTTATGGATGTCGAGGCCGTCCAATTTCATCCCACCGGAATTGTCGGGCCCGGAATCCTGGCCAGTGAAGCCCTGCGCGGAGAAGGGGCCATGTTGAGAAATGCGGAGGGCGAAGCCTTTATGAAGCGCTACGCCCCTACGGCGGGAGACCTTGCACCGAGAGATCTTGTCTCCCGGTGCATCATGAAAGAAATTCGGGAGGGCAGAGGGTGCATTCATCGGGACCACAAGCTTCCCCATGTATGGCTCGACCTGAAACACATTCCGGAATACGTTCATCGAACGAAAATCCAAGAGGTATGTGGATTTTTCAAGAAATTCGTCAACGTGGATCCCCAGTGTGAACTCTGCCCCGTGACGCCGACCGCACACTATCAAATGGGGGGGGCTCCCACCAACGCTTTGGGCGAGGTACAGCGAAACGCCACCGAAAGCGTTCCGGGACTTTACGCCTGCGGAGAATTCGCCGCCGCCAGCTTGCATGGTCACAACCGGTTGGGCACCAATTCCCTTCTGGAACTGGTCACCATGGGCAAGGTCGTAGGCGAGCAAGTGGTGGAATACCTCTCCGGCACCGTGCCCCCGCCGCCAAGGCCCCCGGAGGATGGGGGAGATCTCATCTTTGGTCAGTTCTCTGACTATTTCGCCGCCCAAGGCAAAGAGAGCTATGCCCGCATTCGAAATGAGTTGCGCCAGGTGATGATGGAAAACGTAGGGGTGTTCAGAACGGCGGACGGTCTAAATGGAGCCATCAACGCCCTCATGGAACTCAAGTTTCGGGCAGGCCGGATGGCCATGCACTCTCAGACCCTCGTAATGAACCAGGAACTGATCGAGGTCTGGGAACTGAATCATCTGCTGGACCTTTCGATGGTCATCGCTCAAAGCGCCCTTGCACGGCAGGAATCCAGGGGAGGTCATTACCGTGAGGATTTCCCCGAACGGGATCCGGCTTTTCATTATCACACCCTTGCCTTCATGACCGAATACGGCAAAGTAACACTGGACAAACGTCCTATCGACATGAGCATTTATGAGGCGGGCGGGCCGTACGCCGACAAATTCGGCGTCATCGAAAGGAAGTACTGAGTTTTGACCGTTCGTACGAAGGCCACCGGGAAACCGGTGCAAAGAGGGAATCATGTCTCGCGAATATGAGATCACGCTGAATATCAGCCGATATGACCCGGATACGGACCGGTCTTGGGTGCAGAGCTACGAACTCAGAGTGGGCGGCATCCTGCGTTTCGTCGACTTGTTCCGCAAGATCAATGATGAACAGGACGCCACGCTAGCATGGAGTTCTTCTTGCGAACATGCCCAATGCGGCACTTGCGGCATGAAGATAAACGGGAAAGCGCTGCTCACTTGCGAACTCCTCGTCGGACGGGCGGTAGAATATTTCAAGACCACCGTGTTCGAGGTCGAACCCCTGACGGTCGCCCCGGTCATCCGGGACTTGGTCGTTGACCTGGAAAAGGCCTATGAACGGGTTCATGCCGTTAAACCGTATCTGATCGCTCCGGCGCCGTTACACCCCGACGGGGATGAGTACCGCGTCTCTCCCCAGCGGTTGCGCCAATACGTTGAAGCCACCCGGTGCATCAACTGCTTCTGTTGCGCCACGGCCTGCGTGACGCAAAAAAACTATGTCGGACCCAACGCCTTGCTTGCCAACATCGTGCGCATCATGGACCCTCGCGAAACCGCCAGGGAAGAGCGGCTGAAGACTTTGTATAGCGAAACCGGAGCACCTCGGTGCCGGACCGCCCAGGCATGCACGTATGTCTGCCCGAAGGAAATCGACATCGCCCATTTCATCGCCTTGGGCAAGGAAGGGGCCCCGCCGTTTACGGAATCCGAGTGATTCCATCCTCCAAATTATTTTCCGATTTACGGGAACCTCTCTCTGTTTCCCTACTCTTCATGTCAACTTGGCACAATCCTTGCGGCACTAAAGTCCACCCATTTGTCAGGAGGCGCCCATGGCCCAAAAGCCGGTCCTCAGGATCGGTCATCTCCGGATTACAGACCATCTCATCTTGGGTATCACCGATCTCAAGGTGCAAAAAGGCAAAGAAACCTTTGATCACTGTCACTTGGAACCGGTGGTCAAAACAGGATGGATGGAGGTGGCCGACGGTCTTGCCGACGGTAGTCTTGACGGCGCCTTTGTACTCGCCCCTACGGCCATGGATCTCGTCTATTCCGGAGTCGAACTGAAACTGATCCTCTTTGGCCATCGCGCCGGAAGTATCCTGGTGAAAAGCAACCGGGCCGGGATAAACGGAGTCGAAGATTACGAAGGCAAATTCGTTCTTATCCCCTATCAACTCTCCGTGCACAACATGCTCTTTCACCAGTTGCTGGCAAAAAAGGGACTCACACCCGGGAAAAGCGGTCAGCAAGGGGTGAATGTCTTTTTGGAGGAGATGGCCCCCGGTATGATGCCCGATGTCCTGAGAGAAGACGAGGACGGAGAAATCGCCGGTTTTATGGTCGCCGAACCCATCGGCTCTCAGGCGGTCAACGACGGATTCTGCCAAACCCATTACCTGTCCAAAGACCTGTGGGCTGATCACCCCTGTTGCGTGGTGGTCATGCACGAAGAGATCGTTCGCGACCATCCGGAAGCTGTTCAGGAACTCACACACAGCCTAGTTCGTTCTGGAACGGCGGCGGATGCCAGGCCGTCGGCCGCAGCTCTGGTAGGATCCTTCTTCTTGGATCAGGAGCGAACGCTGGTGGAAACGATACTCACGGATCCGCCGGACCGTCTCTCTACGGCGCGGCTCTTTCCGGTTACGGCGGAACTTGCCGTCATCCAAGACTACATGTGTGACGAAATGGGGGTACTAAAGGGAAAGATCGATCTAGAGCGATTCGTAGAACCTCGGTTCGCCGAGGTGGCCCGGGCCAGATAGCGTTGGGGCCCATTTCACTCTTTTGGGACGCCGTTGGCCGGGCGATCCACTCCAGGGCGGTTGTTCCAAAGCAATGTGCGCCATGGCGCCGAAGAACGGTTACATTTTTTGGGTCAAAATTGCCCGAAAGCGACGAAAGGCATGTCTGTATTTGACGCGCGGGTCGTAGGCGGTGTCGGTATCATGGAATCGCTTGGCCATGTGCCGGATCGATTGGGAAACCTTGACGTAGGGAAAGTCACGAAATACCGGTTTTCGGCTTTGCTCCACTTTGCGAAGGGTTTCCTTATCGAATGGAATGGCCCCTAGGTATTCAGGCTTTATGGAAAAGCGTCCCTCATTGCCATTGATGCTCTTGTCGGCGGTCTTGCAGATGGAATCGTAAAGCTTTACCCCTTGCTCCAAGTCCTTGGTTTGATTCATCACCATCATGGGAGAAAACGTCAACGTCGGTTGATAGTCGTTCAGTTTGCCTTCCAGCTTCTCTTCGAGTTCCTTGTACCGGGAAAACCCCGCCTTAGCGCAGGCATAGCCGCTGATCAAGTCCTGGGGAGTGGTCACAATGATCGTTGCGTCGGCTCCCAGAGCAAAATCGAGGACGGTGCGGGCGATGCCTGCACCGAGGTCAAAAACGGCAAAGTCGTAATCCTCGGCAATTTTCTGGAAATGTTTGATGAACTTCACCTTCTGCGCATAATAGAGGTTGGCCAGTTTGAACTCCCCATAGGTCCCGCAGATAAGATCGAAACCAAATTCGCAGGGGAAGACGAGGTCTGTCATTTCTTTGTCCTTTTCCAGAAAATCCATCAAGTGATGGTCTGGAAATATCCCCAGCTTATTGGAGATATCGGCGCTTCCCAAGTCGGCGTCGATCAGCAGGACTTTGGCCCCCGTGTCGGCCAAGGCACAGGCCATGTTGATGGAAAAATGGGTCTTTCCGACCCCCCCCTTGTTGGAGATCACGGAGATGGAAAAGGCGCCCGTTTCTCCCGGCGACTCCTTGGTGTCCGCTTTCTTCGATTGACTTCGGGAGGGACGTGCCCCATTCCCGTTACCGTTGTCGTACGCTTTCTTCAGGGCCTCATCGATGGCCTTTCGGGGGGCCGCGGCGGGTCGAATCTTACACCCGGTAAGAAGTTCCAGGCTTTTCACCGCAATGCGCTCTTCCGGAGCGGCCATGGCCACCAACAGGACATCGTCTACGATCCGGATCGGCAACACCCCCCGGCGTTTCGCCACCTGAGCATCCAGAAGAGCGAGCGCCTCGGGTTCAACCTCGGCGTTCGACGGATCTATAAAAGGAATATTCAATCGACGGGCCGTCGCCTCGGCATCTTGTCGATCCCCATCTCGGGTAGTCCCACTCCACGTAGGAATGGTTGCAGGTCCTTCGACAAAATCCCGACCGGAAACATGACGGCCGTCTTGGCTTTGCATATGCCCTGCGTCTTCCTTCATCCTTACATCTCCCGGGCCCTCGCGCCATTGCCTGTACCGGAGGCATCCGAATCGGCGCGGGACTGTAACAGACCACTTCAAAGCTGTGATGACAGGCTACTGTCACTTGTCTAGCAGGAACCATGCCGTCCAGTCCAAGCGGTGCACAGCGGTCTTTTCTCCTACATTCTCAAGCCCTTGTGGCACTTAGCCTGCGAAGTCGCCCGCCCCTTGTGCCCGCAAATGGTCGGGGTGTCAATTTGTTGACCCAGCAACATGGCAGGATTTGCAGCGTCGAGCGGACCCTTTCGAGCCTCACGTCTTTACGAGCTTCCGGCTCGTTCTATGTCTCTCTGGGGGAAACCTGGGGAAACCGCCTGGTGATCCACAAAAGTAAAAGGAGTCCGGGAATCGCCGCTCCCGTGGTGAGCACAAAGAAGCTCACCCAATCCATATGGTCTGCCAGCCAGCCGCCGGAAGAGGAAAGCAGCGTCCTTCCGAAGGCCATGAAAGAGGAAAGGAGGGCATATTGGGTGGCCGTATAGGCGACGTTGCACAAACTGCTCAAGTAGGCCACAAATGCAGCCGTTCCCATACCCCCGCTCAGGTTTTCGATGGCAATGGTCATTGCGAGAAGAAAGAGGTCTTTTCCGGCTACCGCGAGGACGGCAAACATCAGATTGGAGAGCATTTGAAGAATCCCGCAGACGACCAGACTCTTGATGATACCGATGCGATTGACCAGGACGCCGCCCACAATCCCGCCGAAGATGGTTGCCGCCAGGCCGAAGGCCTTACTGATGTTGGCGATTTCGATTTTCGAAAAACCGAGTTCCACATAAAAGGGGTTCCCCATCACCCCGGCGAGGGCGTCTCCGAACTTGTACAGAAGGATAAAGAGAAGGACCAGCGCCCATCCCCTTCTGCCCATGAACTCGGCGAAGGGGCCCACGACGGCGCCATAGACCCATGCCAATACCCGCCCCCACTTGCCCTGAAGGCGGGGATTGGTCTCCAGATATGTGGTGATTCGGGCTTCTTGCTCCGCTGATTCTCGGCTTTGCCGCACCTCCGGCTCGGGATTCGCCAGCACGGTGATCACACCGACGGTCATCAAGAGGGCCATCAGGCCGTACGTGGCAAACCAGCTCACATAGCTCGCCAAATAGAGGGCTCCGGCACCGGAAACCAGCATGCCGAGGCGGTATCCCAAAACCAGTGTCGCAGCGCCGGCGCCGTACTGGTGGGTTTTTAGGATTTCAACACGATAGGCGTCAATGACAATGTCTTGCGTGGCGGAACAAAAGGCCACCAGAAGTGCCAACAGGGCTGTCATTCCCGGCTGCACAACGGGATCCGTAGCGCCTAATCCGGCAATTGTAGCCATCAAGGCCAGTTGGGAGACGATGGTCCAACTTCTTCGACGCCCCAGTCGACGGCCCAGATAGGGAATCAGCGTCCGATCCACCAAGGGCGCCCAGAAAAACTTGAACGTATAGGGAACCCCCATGAGGGCGAAGAGACCGATGGTGGTTTTGGATACGCCGACCTCGGCCAGCCACAAACTCAGAGTGCCGAAGGTCAGGGCGAGAGGCAATCCGCTGGAAAATCCGAAAAAGAGCAGGGAGAGAACCCGCCGGTCCGTATAGACACGACAGGCCTCCAGCCACCGTCGGTAAGGGGTTTCTTCGTTTTGTGACATCATGGGAGATTCTATGTAACACGGAGAACGAGAAGAATCAAAGAAGGCTATTGATGGGAGATTGAATATCGAGGCTCTCGAATATGATGTCCTTTACAGTTGGGGCAGCGACCCGGCTTTTTTAGGCGCTGACGCTTCCTGAATACAAACCCGCAGGAAAGACACTTGGCGGGTTCAACCACCAGCTTCCCTTGCCGGTGTTCCAGGCTTCGGCCAATGTGGCGAAGATGATCCGTTACCTCTCTTTCGGGGATTCCCAACGCTTGAGAGATCTCTATGGCTCGACATGGGCC
>Ga0207797_1003038_pt1 | contig 11360 bp, 11 predicted proteins | sample PRCRCaboRojoPR_6_FD_187275 | JGI IMG/M metagenome (GOLD analysis project Ga0207797, IMG submission 187275) | Marine sediment microbial community from Cabo Rojo, Puerto Rico - PR CR 10% Liquid 1 (SPAdes) | ecosystem: Environmental > Aquatic > Marine > Coastal > Sediment | place: Cabo Rojo, Puerto... | reverse complement strand
TCCGTCGATCGATCCCGGGGACGGTCGACAGCCGGCTCCGTCGATCGCCCCGAACGCCCCGGACGCCCCGTCGGATGCGAGGGGACCGCGGACGCCGGACGTCGACCCGGACTCGTAGGGTCGTGCGTCCCCGTGTTCGGCGGTCTTCGGGCACGACTGCGTGTCGAGACTGGCTGGATCGGCCATCGGACACGCGTGGCGGGACCGAAGTACGGACGACCCTATCAGGCGATATCGCGGCTGGTGTCGATCCGGACCTGTTTGCCGAGCGAGAGCTTCAGCGCCTCGTTCGGCGGGTTCTCGCGGCGCGTCTTCGGGACGGTCAGTCTGGTCGCCAGTTCGCTCCCGTTCTCGCGCAGTTCCAGTTCCATCACGACGTCCGAGAGGTGGCGCGTCATCGCGCGCTCGTCGGTGTCGCTGCCACGGAGCGCGTTCAGCAGGACGATGCTGTCGGCCTTCCCCGCGGCGCGCTGGAGCCGCTGGAGGAACGAGAGGTACCGTTCGTAGTCCGCCCGCTCTAAGACGTCGACGGTCCCGACGACGATCCAGTCGACGCCCGAGACGCCGTTGATCGCCTCGATCGCGTCGTCGATCGGCTGGGCGGCCGACACCGGGTGGACGATCGTCCGGTCGTCGGCCTCCGTCGACTGGACGCTCTCGACGGGCCGGGCGGTCGCGAGGTAGAGCGCGTCCCGTCCGGAGAGCATCGCCCCGACGAGCGTCTCGCGCTGGACCGCCGGGTCGGCCGACAGCGTCACCATACTCCCCCGCCGGATCCCGTCGCCGAGCTGTCGATCCAGCTCGCGGACCCCCGTCGACAGTTTCTCCCCCATGGACCGGTACCCACGCGGCCGACTCTCAAGAGTCCACCGCCCGTCGCACGCGAGACGACCTCTCGATCCGCGTGAGCCGGTCGATCCCCGTGAGCTCTCGACCTGGGTGACCCGTCCGGACCCGCTGCCATCGGCGAACGCGACGACCGACGACCGGACGAGGCCGCCGGTCCCCGCGGCGTCGGTCGATCGAATCGACGGCTCGTCGGTTGGATCGACGGCTCGTCGGCGGAACGCTCTACGGTTCCTTGAGGAGCGGTCGGGCTCACCAGGGGGAGCGACTCACCGGCGTTCGCGGACGTGGCCGCTCGTCTCGGTGGGGACGTCGAGCTTCGCGGTCGTCCGGATCCACGAGAGGTAGCCCGCGAGCCGGTCGGCCTCCCGAAGCGCCTCGACCGTGTCGTACGACGTCCGGAGTTCCTCGTTGGTGAACAGGGCGTGGACCTGGTCGTGACACGGCCGACAGAGGGTCACCGTCGGGCTGTCGGCGCGGTTCTCGGGGACGAGGTGGTGCTCCTGGAACGCCTGCGGGTCGTCGATCGCGGCGTCGTCGAACTGGCGCCGACAGAGGGCGCAGGTCGTCGGCATCGGCGGGCGTAAGGCTCGAGACGCATTGAGTTGGTAGGTCGCCGGTTCGCGACGGAACGCTCCCCGTCACCGGTCCCCGGTCGTCCGACAGCCGGACCAGGAGTTCGACCACGAATTCGTCACCGTCCCGCGATCGCGATCACTGACCTCCCACCGTCCCGGCCGGCGATCGGCGTCGCCTCACTCCTGCAGCCGTTCGAACGTCTTCCGGGCCCACTTGACCGCGTACTCCGCGCCGTACTCGACGTACGCGGACGTGTCCAGCGCGGCGAACGGGGCGGGGAGGTCGAGCGCGTGCTTGATGCCCGAGCAGGCGAGTTCGGTGGCGTCGGCGAACGCCGTCTCCCCCCGGGCGACCGCTCCGGGGAGGTCCGTCAGGCGGGGTTCGAGTCGCTCGCCGGCGTCGAGCCAGGCGTCGAAGAGGCGACCGTCCCAGTCGGCGTAGACGTCCCGGGTCTGGAGCCCCAGCCAGCCGTCGTACAGCGCCGCCGCGATCTGGTAGACGCCCGTCGGTGACAGCGGGATCGCCCCGTCGAGGTCGCGGTAGCGCGCGCCGAAGAAGGGGAGGAACTGCTCGGGCGCCCCCGTCCCCACCTGGACGAGCGCCTCGGCAAGCAGGAACGCGAGGAAGTCGTCCGGGGTCCCCGAGGCCCGCGCCTTCACCAGGACCACCGGCGGGTCGGTCTGGCGAGTCCACCCGACCGTCCCGTCGCCGGGCATCCCGACGGTGAAGTCGCTCCCGGCGTACCGCCGGAGGACGGTCGGCGCGTCCGCCGGCAGCCAGTCGTCGGGGTACGACGCCGGGTCCAGCCGGTCGACGAACAGGCCCAGGTCCTCCGCCGCCGCCGGCGCGATCGTCTCGACGTCCGTGTCGACGTCCAGAACGACCGCCTCGGGCGCGTGCTCGTCGCGGACGGCAGCCACGTCGTCCGGGAGCGGCCGCGGTTCGAACACGGCTACGCGAAGCCCGACGCCCCGAGGGCGATGGAGAGGACGATCCCGATCGCCAACAGCGCAGCCACGCCCACCGTTCCGATGACGACTTTCGTCGCGGTGCTCATGTCCTCCGGTTCGACTCCCGCGGCGCATAAAGGCTTCAGTACGCGACCGGCGAGTCCCTGGGTTCGACCGCCGGTCGCCGGGAACGGTCTGTGGAACAGCTGCTCCCGTCTTCGGTGGGAGCGTGGCCCGCCGCTTCGGTGGGAGCGTGGCTCGCCAGGGTGGTGGCGCGCGGCTCGGCGGCGGCCTCCTGGCGCCGCCAGCGTGCGAGGGGCGACCGAGTGACCCCAGGGAGCGAGGGAGCCGGCTGGGGAGGTCCTCGTGAGCGGAGCGAACGAGGGCTCGGAAGTCGCAGCCCGCACAGCGAACAACGCGAGCGAGCAGGACCGTCTTCCGTAGTGTGAGGCCTGCGGTCGCGGTGCGGTGGGGTGCGGTACACTCGTCGTCGCCGGCAGCAGCGGTCGTGCTCACCGGGCGGAAACGCCACGTCGTCGCCCGGCACCGAACGGTCACACGGTACGCAGACCTCTCGCGACCGGCGATACTCGACTCCCCGGCGGGCGGTCGCGCGCGGCTCACCGGTCGCTCGCCGCGGGCGAGACCCGACACCGGGCCTCAGTTCGCCTCGCTGGCGTTCCCGACCTCCGAGGCCCGGGCGACGGCCTTCCAGGCGTCGCTCCAGTACCGGACGGCGTTGATCCCCGCGCGGGCGTACATGTCGCCGAGGATAGCCGCGAAGACGGCGGGGAGCCCCCAGCCGAGCCCGGGCGCGATCGACGCGTCGAGGACGACGATCCCGAAGCCGGCCGGGAGCGCGAGCGCGGCGATCGGCAGCCGCACGACGTACGTGCCGACGAGCGCGCCGTAGAACGGCCAGCGCGTGTCGCCGGCGCCCCGGAGCGCCCCGCGGAGCGTCCGCGAGATCGAGAAGCCCGCGACGCTGAGCCCGAACACCCGGACGAACCGCACCGTCAGGTCGACCGCCTCCGCGTCGAACGCCTCCGCGATCGGGCGCGCCGCGGCGAGGACGACCGCCGCGATGGCGAGCTGCGTCGCGAGCGCGATCCGGAGCGTCTGCCAGCCGAACGCGTCGGCCTCCCGCTCGTCGCCGCCGCCGACCGCCTGGCCGACGAGCGTGCTCGCCGCGGTGCTGTACCCCCAGGCGGGCATCAGCGCCAGCAGCATCACCCGGCGCCCGATGGCGTACGCCGCGACGACCTCCGTGCCGAGCACACCCAGGACGAAGAGGAACGGGAACCGGCCGAACGTCCGCGAGAGACGGGTCCCCGCGAGCGGGAGCCCGACGCGGACGAGCTCGCGGACGATCCCGCCGTCCCACTGCGGCCCGCCGAGCCGGAGCCGGACGGGGAACCGACCCGAGACGAAGAGGCCGAGGAAGACGACGGCCGCGAGCGCGTTGGCGATCGCGGTCCCGAGGGCGGCACCCGCGACGCCCAACTTCGGCAGTCCGAACAGCCCGAAGATCAACACCGCGTTCAGGATCACGTTCGTCGGGAGCGTGACCAGCCGGACGTACATCGGGGTCGTCGTGTCGCCGGCGCCCGCGAGCGCCCGCGCCGCGATCATCGACCAGAAGCGGAACGCGATGGCGTAGAAGACGATCCGGAGGTAGTCGGCGCCGAGCCGGATCACCGCCGGATCGTCCGTCAGCAGCCCGATCATCGGCTCGGCGTACAGCTGGCCGGCGACAGTGATCGGAATCGAGATCGCGAGCGCGAGCCACAGCGACTGCTTGACCGCGAGGTCGGCCCGGGCGTACTCGCCGGCGCCGTGGAACCGCGAGACGACGCTGATCGTCCCGGAGGTAACCGCCAGCGCCAGCCCGAACGGGACGAAGTAGTACTGGAACCCGATCTCCAGGCCCGCGACCGCCGCCTGTCCGACGGCGACGCTCACCATGAGGAAGTCCGCGACCCGCAGGAGCGTCCGCATCCCGCCGGTCACCATCGCCGGGACGGCCAGCTCGAACGCGCGCTCGCCCTTCTCGCGGTCGACGACGCCCAGCCCGGCCAGGAGGGTCACGTACCCGCGCAGGACCGTCCACAGCCGGTCGCGTACCGACATCGATCGACCGAACGGACGGTCGCCGCGCCGAAAGGGGTTATCGAACCGGAACAGCCGGCGGTCGTCGCCGGGGCCGACGCCGATCGTCGATCCGGAGCGCCCCGACGGGAGCTCGCGGTCCCCGCTCGCGGGGGCGCTCGACGGCCGCAGAACGTCGGGGACTGCGGCGTTGCAGTCGAAATAGAGGGGTGTCGAGTCGTCGTCGACCTCTCGTCAGATATCCCATTTTCCGGTTCAGCTCGTCCCTGGCCGTGCCTTCACCTTGACAACCCTTCGTTTCGTATGGAACCCGTTCGACGCGGCGTTCGGATCGACGGGACTCAGGCGTCGTCGCCGCCGGAGCGCCAGGACTCCGGGACCTCGATGACGTACCGGCCGTCCTCCTGGAGGGAGATGATGTACTCCTCGCGGTTGTACAGCTCCATCAGGTTCAGCTCGTACTGGCCGGGGCTGACGATGCGGATGCTCTCGAACTGGTCGTTCAGCTCCCGACGGAGCTCGTCGATGCTCGGCCGCTCGTCGCTCGACGGTTCGATGACCCGGCCGTCGACGTCCGGCAGCCCGTCGTCCCCCGGTCCGTCGTCCCCCGGCCCGTCGTCCCCCGGTCCGTCGTTCCCCGTGCGATCGTCCGGCCCCGGGCCTCCGGCGGCGATCTCGTCGGGTTCGACGACGCCGCCACGGGCGTCCGCCTGTGCGCGATCCTCGGGGCCGTCGTCCGTCGTCGACGGCTCGTTGTCGGCCGGTGCCGGCCCGGCCTCGGCCGACGCCCGGTCGTCCGTCGCCGCGTCGGCGGAGTCGGACACGGCCGGACCGGGTTCAGTCGGCCCGGCGTCGGGATCGGCCCCCTCGCGGGCAGCACCCGACGCCCCGACGTCGGTTGCGACGTCGTCGGCCCCGGAGCCGGGGGCACGGTCCGCGTCCGCGGTGTCCGACCGGCCGGAGCCGAACGCGTCGCCCCCGACCGAGCCCGTCGGGGTCCAGTCGCCGGGTTTGCGCGGTCCCGATCCGGTCGACCCGCCCGATCCCCGGTCCGTGCGACGTTCGCGCGTCGATCCCGACGCGTCGTCGGGCGTTCCGGGGGCCGCGCTCCCGGACGACTCGGATCCGGCGGTTCGAGCGTCGGCGTCGGTGCGTCCGGGGTCGGGTTCCGTCTCCTCGGGATCGGGTTCCGTCCCCCCGGGGTCGGGTTCCGTCCCCCCGGGGTCGGCGGCTGCCCGTCCGGGGTCCGTTTCCCGCCCGTCGGAGTCGGCGCTCGTCCGCTCGGGAGCGTCGTCGGACGATCCGGCCGTGGCGTCGTCGCTCCCGAGGCCGACGAGGTCGCGGACGGCCGCGCTCGCTCGCTCGGTCGCGGACGGTCCGTCCGTCGGCTCGTCAGTGCCCTGTGAACCGGCAGTCGCGTCGCGTCCCGGCGACCCGGACGTCCCGGCAGCGTCAGGTCCGGGGCCGGACGCCGACTGGGGGCCGCCACCGGAGACCGGGTTCCCACCGTCGTCACTATCGGCGCCAGCGCTCTGTGGTCGGTACTGGAACTTGTTGCCGCCACAGTCTGGACACCCCGAGAGCATCTCCTTCGAGCCGTCCGGGAAGACCCTGCCGCACGACGTACACTGGTGGGGCATTCGCGGGGGCTTACCGCCGGGAGACGAGGGCGCTGATCAGGGTCTCGTCCTTGTGGAGCGTCTCGATGCGGTTGGCAGGTCCGATGACGGTCAACTTCTTCGATCCGCCGGAACTCCGGCCCATCAGTTTCCCGAGGAAGCCGCCGTCGCTGGAGCCCGACTGGGGGTACGTCTCGATCTCGATCCCGTTGAACTCGTCCGGACTGATCTCGGTCATCGTCACCTCGATCAACTTCGACTCCTCGTCGGGACTGAGCCCCTGCTCTAAGATGACGATGTTGCCGTCGCGGACGCCGTCGAGGATGAGACGGATCTTCTCCATGCTCGTCAGCCCGTCCATCCGCTCGCCGCTGACGAGGTCGATCTGGACGCCGTCGTCGCCGGGCTCGGGCCCGTCTGTGGGTGTCGCTTCAGGCATTATGCGAAGTACTCCGCGATCTTCCCGTAGACCTCGTCCATGTTGTCGCCCTCGAGGGCCGACAGCGGGACCACCTGGTGTTGCGGGTACGCGTTGACGATCCGCTGGACGTTCGAGTCGTCGAGGTCGGTCTTGTTGGCGAAGATCAACACGGGCAGGTCCTGACTCTCGATGATCCCGATCAGCATCGTGTTGACCTGTGAGATCGGGTCCTTCGTGGAGTCGAGGACGTAGATCACCCCGTCGACGTCCTCGCGGAGCCAGTGCATGGCCTCGGCGACCCCCTCCGTCGCCTCGCGGGACCGACGAACCGCGTCGTCCTTCTCCATGTCGTGTTCGAGGAACTCGGTGTAGTCGACCTTCGTCGTCACCCCCGGCGTGTCGACGATGTCGATCGTGACGGTCCGACCGTTCCGCTCGATCTCCACGTTCTCTTTTCGTCTCGCACGACGCGTCTCGTGCGGGATCCGGCTCTCGGGACCGACCGCGTCCCCCGTCCAGTCGCGGGCGATCCGGTTTGCCAGCGTCGTCTTGCCGGCGTTCGGCGGTCCATAGATACCGATCCGCTTCGGCTCGGTGGCGGAGAACAGCCCATCTGTAACCCGCCTGATACTGTCTTTGAGGTCCGTGATCAGTCCCATCCGTATCCTCCCGCTCCCCCGTTGCGGAGGGCGTATGCGGGTACCACCTCACCCGGATCACTTAACTACTGCGTCAGACAGTGGTAATCGAACGGATACGTCCGGAGACGCTGTCGCGACGCCGGAGTCGGGCAGTCAGCGTGGGAGCGGTGCGTCGAGCCGAGGGAGCGGACGAGGCTCGACCGTGGGATCGCGAGCGGGGACCGGCTCACCGAACCGTCCCGGCGACGGTCTTACCGCCCGTCGGTGCCATCGACGGCCGATCTCCCGTCGACGGCCGGCCGATTCCGGCTACACGAGCCGTGGAAAACCGCGGACGCAGACGGATCGGCGGTGGACGGTCGGACGGTACCAGGTCGAGGAGGAAGGTTGAACGGAACGGGGTCGGGAAACGTCGATCGGACGGAACCCGTCGGGACAGGACGGAACCCGTCGGGATGGGGGTGGACGTGTCCACCGACTGATCAGAACGCTGCGGCCGTCGGCCACCTCGTGACGGGACTGGTCGGACGAAGACACCACCCCCACCCCTTCGTTTCAACTGGAACGGCGCGAGGAGATGGTCGGTCGACCGGTCGGAGGTGTGATCGTCTACTAGATTCTAGAAACGACGAACGTTGAAAATAGGCCTCTTCATCTAGTGCGGGTCCGGTTCGGACGAAGACGTAATAAGCGTTTCCTAGTCTAGACGACCGTACACCGCGGGTGCCCCCCACCCCCTCTCTCGGTGTTCCACCCGAAACGAAGGGGTGGGGGGGTTCCGCTCGGCGGCTGCCGACAGCAGCCCCCCGACTGTCCAACCCACACGACTGATCCGTTCGACGACAGATCGCGTCGAGATCCCCGCCGACGACCGAGTTCACGTCGTTCGATTGATTCGCGTTCTCGATCGGCTGTTCTATCGTAGCGTTCGGCCCCCTGTCCTCGCTCTTCGTTTCCCGCGGTCGAACCCCTCCGCCGCGGAGTCCGATCTCGAGGCTCGACGGCGGTATCACCTGGTGCCCACCGGATCGTCGGCCGGAGCTGTCGGGGCGATCGGCCGAACCGATCGCCGTGGTGACCCCCTCTCTTTCGACTGGAGATACCGCGGTGCTTCGACCCGACGCTACGGTTCGGGTCCATAGTGGGCGATCCGAGTCGCTGGTCCGGTTTCGGTTTCCAGTCGAAACGACCATCCGGAATCCAGGACGGCTGATCGGGGGCCGGCTATTCGGAACGGATCGTGCTGCGACGGTTCCGGTATGGTGGGCGCGTCCCCGCGTGGGTTGTGGCGTTTCGGGACGACTCCGGCGACGGGTCGTGGGCTCGACGACGACGCCGGACTCGGGAACCGACCAGCAACCGATCGACGTGACCGGCGACTACCGAATCCCCCGGTCGACCTCACCGACGAGGTCGGGACGGACGAGTCGAGACGAAAGGGCACAGCAACCGGATCGAACGCACCGATCCGTTCCGAGGAGGAACGGACACACCGACGGGAGCGGACACCGGCGGAGGGGACGACGGCGGAGGGGACGACGGCGGAGGGGACGACGGCGGAGGGGACGACGGCGGAACGGGTACCGATTGACAAGGCTTTTGTAGCACGTCTTCAATTGCTTCGTCTGCATCATCTGGACGGGTTCGTCGCCCCGGGATGCCCAGAGGAGGCCGGAGACGGTCTCGCTCCCGGGGAGAGGGAACGACGAGCGCCCGTTTCCACCTGAAACGTGGGGGTTTACATGGACGAGGACGACACGCGGTCGGACGCGAGCGGGGACCCGTTCGCGTCCGGCGAGGGAGCGAGTGACGGGGCCGGGAACCGTTCGGGCTCGACGGAGGACGGAACGACGCCCGCCTCGGATCCGGAGCCGGACGACGACCCGGTGACCGCAGCCGACGTCGACATCACCGAGAGCATCGGCCCCGTCGACGGGTCGACGTCGACCTCGACCGACGTCGGGTTGAACGAGGTCGTCCTGGACGACGACGGCGACAGCCGCGGGCTGTTCGACGACCTCCTGTCGGGGGAGCCGATCTTCGAGAACAAGGAGGTGCTCCGGCCGTCGTACACGCCACACGAACTGCCCCACCGGACCGACCAGATCAACCAGATGGCGACGATCCTGGTCTCGGCGCTCCGCGGGGAGACCCCCTCGAACATCCTCATCTACGGGAAGACGGGGACGGGCAAGACGGCGAGCGCGAAGTTCGTCTCCCAGGAGCTGGAGTCGACCTCCCGGAAGTACGACGTGCCCTGCGAGGTCGAGTACATCAACTGCGAGGTGACGGACACCCAGTACCGGGTGCTCGCGCAGCTCGCGAACAAGTTCATCGACAAGAACCGCGACCGCATCGACGAACGGCTCGCGGATCTCCGGGAGGTCCGCGAGGAGGCGACCGGGACCGCGGGACCGCTCTCGCACCCCGAGTTCGACGACGTGGACGAGCTGGACGACCGGATCGAGTCGCTCGAGGCCGACCGGGAGGAGATGGAGGCGGTCCCGATGACCGGCTGGCCGACCGACCGGGTCTACTCGACGTTCTTCGACGCGGTCGACTACCACGAGCGCGTGGTCGTCATCATGCTCGACGAGATCGACAAGCTCGTCGAGAAGTCCGGCGACGACACGCTCTACAACCTCTCACGGATGAACTCGGAGCTGGACAACTCGCGGGTGTCGATCATGGGCATCTCGAACGACCTGAAGTTCACCGACTTCCTCGACCCCCGGGTCAAGTCGAGCCTGGGCGAAGAGGAGATCGTCTTCCCGCCGTACGACGCCAACCAGCTCCGGGACATCCTCCAGCACCGCGCGGACGTCGCGTTCAAGGGTAACGCGCTCACGGACGACGTGATCCCACTGTGTGCGGCGTTCGCCGCCCAGGAGCACGGCGACGCCCGCCGGGCGCTGGACCTGCTGCGGACGGCCGGCGAACTCGCCGAGCGCAGCCAGGCCGACACCGTCGAGGAGAGCCACGTCCGCAAGGCGCAGGACAAGATCGAACTCGACCGCGTCGTCGAGGTCGTCCGGACGCTCCCGACGCAGTCGAAGATCGTCCTCTTCGCGATCATCCTCCTGGAGAAGAACGGCGTCCGCAACATCAACACCGGCGAGGTGTTCAACATCTACAAGCGGCTCTGTGACGAGATCGACGCCGACGTGCTCACCCAGCGGCGGGTGACGGACCTCATCTCCGAGCTGGACATGCTCGGGATCGTCAACGCGGTCGTCGTCTCGAAGGGCCGGTACGGCCGCACGAAGGAGATCTCGCTGTCGGTCCCCATCGAGGAGACGGAGGCCGTCCTGCTGTCCGACTCCCGGCTCGGCGACATCGAGAACGCCCAGCCGTTCGTCCAGGCGCGGTTCGACAACTGATCGCGGTCGCAGGAGGGAGGGGGCCGGTTTCGGGTCGAACGGACGCTCGTCTCGTCGGGGTCACTTGTCACCGGCCCGTTTTCGAGTCGAAGCCGCCCCCTTCGCCCTCGACGCCCCCTTCGAGTCGAACCCCTCCTGGGGGGTCCCGACTCGACTGAACACGATCCGATCCGATCCGATCCGGCTCCCACAGAGCGGCCGTCGGCCTCGAGGGAGTCCGACTAGCGGCCACGAACACCACACGTGACGCGCCTCGCCCGGCGGGACGCCGTCACACGACCTGCTCGCCGTCGTCGTCGTACAGCTCGATGGCGTCGACGGGACAGACGCGCGCGGCGAACTCCGCCTCGAACTCCTCGCCCTCGGGGACCTCGAGCACGAGTCGTCCGTCCTCGCGCTCCTCGGCGCCGACGAGCTCCGCTTTCCCGGCGTCGAGGTCCTTCTCGAAGGCGTCCCACTCGTCGACGCACTGGAACATCCCGATGCAGGTCTCGCGGTCGTAGACGATCTCCATGGGGCGTCTACCGGCGGCGAACACATAGCAGTGACGACGGATCGGCCGACCCCGAGAGCACGGAGAGGTGACGACTGGCCGGCTGTCCCGAGGGCACCGACGGGTCGGACGACCCCCGCCACGACCGTCCGGGACCGACCCCGACAGTTTAAACCACGGCAGGCACCAACGGCTGCTGATGCGACCGACGGAGCTGTCGGGGCTGCCCGACGGGGTTCCCGAGCGGCTCGCGGCCGACGGGATCGAGGAGCTGTACCCCCCGCAGGCCGCGGCCGTCGAGGCGGGCGTCCTCGACGGCGGG
>Ga0207797_1003037_pt1 | contig 11362 bp, 13 predicted proteins | sample PRCRCaboRojoPR_6_FD_187275 | JGI IMG/M metagenome (GOLD analysis project Ga0207797, IMG submission 187275) | Marine sediment microbial community from Cabo Rojo, Puerto Rico - PR CR 10% Liquid 1 (SPAdes) | ecosystem: Environmental > Aquatic > Marine > Coastal > Sediment | place: Cabo Rojo, Puerto... | reverse complement strand
ATTGTAGTACGGCGAGATGAGGAGCAGGCCGTCGGCGCCGGCGTCGGCCGCTCGCTGGGCGAGGTCCAGTGCCTCGCGGGTGTTGTTCGACCCCGCGCCCGCGACGACGGGGGCGTCGTAGTCCTCGAGTGCCTCGACGGTCGCCTCGACGACCTCGACGTGTTCGTCGTGGGTCATCGTCGCGCTCTCGCCGGTGGTGCCGACGGGGACGACGCCGTCGACGCCCCCCTCGACCAGTCGCCGGGCGTTCTCGCGGAGTGTCTCGAAGTCGATGCTCAGGTGGTCGTCGTCGTGGAACGGCGTGGTCATCGCCGGGTAGGTCCCACGGAATAGGTCGTGTGTCATTGTCGGGTGTGCGTGTGGTGTGGTGTTGGGCCGTGTGTTGGTGTCCGTATCTGCCGCTACTCGGGTGGTCCTGCGGTAGCCCGTGACGGGTGCGCTACGCCCGCCGCGAACCGGTCGGGCTAGCGTTTGGGTTTCGAGAAGACGCGGCCACACCTGTCGCTGCCGGCGCGTGCCGACCCACGACGGGGTGTGGTGTCCCGCATACTCCTACGATTGGACCTCCGGGGCTTATTCGTTTCGTCATCGCCACGCGCCCCCGCCTGACAGGCGTGGCCGGAAGCGAACCCTACATACCGCGTTCGGCCGTACGGACGGTATGGCAACCGCGGACGCAGGCCCCGGAGCGCTCGCGCGGGAGTACCCGCGGGCAATCGTCGCCGTCCTGACCGTCGTCGGCTACACGCTCGTCATCGGGACGCTGTACGTCGGCTTCGACTTCTACCCGACCATCGGCGTCGAGACCGTGAACCTGCTGGCCGACGCCATCGCCGTCGTCAACACGGTCACCGTCGCCTGTCTGCTGGCCGGGTACTACTACATCCGGCAGGGCGACGTGCGCAAGCACCGCGCGCTGATGCTCACGGCGTTCGGGCTCATCCTCGTCTTCCTCGTCATGTACCTCCTGAAGACGGGCGGCGGCGGGCGCAAGGAGTTCGTCGGCCCGGAGACGGCGGCGTTATTCTACTTCGCCATGCTCGTCATTCACATCGTGCTCTCGGCGCTCTCCGTGCCGCTCGTCCTCTACAACGTCGTCGTCGGGCTCTCGCACACCACGGAGCAGATGCGCGAGACGGCCCACGCCAGAGTGGGTCGCATCGCCGTCGCCGTCTGGTCCGTGTCGCTCACGCTCGGTGTCCTCGCGTACGTCCTGCTCAACCACGTCTACACGTACGAGTTCGTCCGCGTGACGGGGTTCTGAGGGGGTCGGCCCCGTTTCGGTTCCGGCTGGCGTGGTACGGCACCGCACACCTCATATAGGAGGTATCGCTTACCTCTGGTAAGTCTGACCGGTGGGGGTGACCCTCTCCCGCCGGGTCGGGCGACGCATGAGTACGGAACACACCTACGAACGGCTGTACCGCGAGACCATCCCCTCCGTGGTCTCCGTCTACGTCACCCCCGACGATCGGAGCCAGTGGGGTGGCTCGGGCTCCGGCTTCGTCTACGACGAGACCCACATAGTGACGAACGAACACGTCGTCGGCGACGCCGACGAGGTGGACCTGCGTTTCAGCGAGGGCGACTGGCGGGTCGGTCGCGTCGTCGGCACGGACCGCTACACCGACCTCGCGGTCCTCGCCGTCGAGGACCTGCCGGCCGACACCACGCCGCTCCCGCTCGCCGAGGCGAACCCCGCGCCGGGCGTCCCCGTCGCGGCACTGGGCAACCCGATGGGCCTCGACGGCTCCATCTCCGCCGGCATCGTGAGCGGCGCCTCGCGGTCGATGCCCACCGGCAACGGCTTCGCCATGCCGGACACTGTCCAGACGGACGCGCCGATCAACCCCGGGAACTCCGGCGGGCCACTCGTCACCACCGACGGCGAGGTGGTCGGTGTCAACCGCGCCAAGACCGGCGACAACATCGGCTTCGCCGTCTCCGCCGAGGTCGTCCGCCGGGTCGTCCCCGACCTCATCGCCGAGGGACGCGTCGCCCACTCCTACCTCCGGGTGCGCACCCTCGACGTCTCGCCGACCGTCGCCGAGGCGAACGGCCTCGACGAGACGGGTGGCGTCCTCGTCGTCGAGGTGTCCCGTGGGCCCGCCAGCGGCGTCCTCCGTGGCTGTCGGGGCACCCGGACGGTCAGAGGTCGGGAGGTCCCGACCGGCGGCGACGTCATCACGGCCATCGACGGCGCGCCCGTCGACTCCCACGAGGCGCTGATGCGACACCTCCTCGTGGAGACGCGCCCCGGCGAGTCGGTGACGGTCGACCTCGTCCGGAACGGCCACGCGCGGACCGAGACGGTGACGCTGGCCGAGCGTCCTGACGCGCCGAGACGTCGACGGCGCAGTCGCTGGGGACGGCGGAAGGCACCCGGCCCCCGTTCCCCGCGTCGGCCCCGTGGCGGCCGAGGGCCCCGCGAAGGCGAGCGGGACGGGCGCGGGGACGACGGTAGCGGCCACGACATCCCGGTGAACTGAATCGGCGAGTCGTCCCAGGGCCGACTCCGCCGGTCACCGCCGCTCGGCTCGCGAGTCGCTCGAGCCCGAGTCTAGTCCGTCCGTGGGAGCGCGGCGGCACCGACGGCGAAGAATCCCACGGCCAGCCCCCCGAGCACCGCGAGGTTCCCGACCGGATCGAGACCGAACGGGTCCGGCGGCGCACCGGCGTAGGTCACCGCTCGCACGCCACGCGAGAAGTACGTGAGCGGCGAGAGCCAGAGCGGGAGCCACTCTGGGAGGAGGCCGGGGGAGACGAACGTGTCCGAGAGGAACAGCAGCGGGAGCGCGATGCCGTTCGAGGCGGCGATGACGCCGTCCTGCGAGTCCGCGAGACTCCCGAGGAGGGCCCCGAAGCCACAGAACAGCGCCACGCCGAGCAGGACGAACGGGACGACGAGCGCGGTGGCACCCGTGAGTGCGATGTCGGCACCGGTCACGCCCACCACGAGTCCGAAGATGAGTACCGCCGCCAGCCCGATGATGCCGACGTTGACGAGCGTCTGCGCGAACAGCCACTCGGCCCGCGAGAGCGGCGTGGTCGCCAGCTTCTCGAACCGGGCCCCCTCCCGGTGTCGCGCCACCTCGCTCCCGACGCGCGAGAGCGGGGTGAACAGCACGACGACGGCGAGGTAGCCCGGGACGTAGTACGCAGCGGGTTCGGCGAAGAGCCCCCCGCCGGTCGGCTGGGTCTGCACCAGCGCACCGAAGATGAGGATGATGATGACCGGGAAGAAGAACGTGAAGAAGACGGCCGTCCGCCGCCGGAGGAACGCCCGCGTCGCGGCCACCGTCTCGGACCGGACGCGCCCGAGCCGGCTCATCTGACACCCCCACTCGCGGCGACCGGTTCGGCCTCGCTCTCGCCCCGCTCGACCGCCGTCCCGCCCGCACCCACCGCCTGCCCAGTGAGCGAGAGGTAGACGTCCTCCAGATTCGGCTGGCGCCACGCGAGCGCCCCGTAGGCCACGCCCGCCTTGTCCAGCGTCTCGGCGACGGCACCCACCTCGCGGGCCTCGATACCCGCCACGGCGAGGTCCCGGTCCGCGGCGAGTCGGTAACCCGCGGCCTCGAGCGCGGCACCGGCGTCCGGGTCGCTGGACTCGACCTCGAGGTACGCGTCACCGCCGTACGTCGCGACGAGTTCCGCCGGGGAGCCCTCCGCGGCGAGTCGACCGTCGGTCAGTAACCCGACCCGGTCACAGAGCCGTTCGGCCTCGGCCATGTAGTGTGTCGTCAGGAGGACGGTGGTACCCTCGCTGGCGAGTCGCTCGACGAGCGCCCAGAGTGCCCGCCGGCCCGCCGGGTCGATGCCGGTCGTCGGCTCGTCCAGGAGGAGCAGGTCGGGGTCGTTGACGAGCGCCGTCGCCACGCAGGCACGCCGTTTCTGCCCACCAGAGAGCTTCTCGTACCACGTGTCGGCGTCCTCAGAGAGTCCGACGTCCGCGAGGACGGCCGCCGTGTCCCGCGCGTGGTCGTAGAGGCCGCCGTAGTAGTCGACGAGTTCGCGCGCGGTGAGTCGCTCGGCGGGCGAGAACTCCTGTGGGAGGAGGCCGACCCGTTCGGGGTCGACCTCGCGTGGTGTGCTGTCGAACACCGCCACGCGGCCCTCGGCCTCGGTGGTCCCGGTGAGCGCCCGGACGAGCGTGGTCTTCCCGGCCCCGTTCGGTCCGATGAGGCCGTACACCTCCCCCTCGGCGACGGTCAGCGAGACGCCGTCGAGTGCCACGGTGTCGCCGTAGGTCCGGCGCACGTCCTCGGCGACGAGGGCGTCGGTCATGCCTCCGTCTCCGGGACTGGCGAGTAAGGTGGTTGTGGTTCCGGGCCGACGTGGCTACTCCCGCCGTCGCCGGCGCTGTCGGTCGAGGAGTTCCTTCACCGCCGTGCCCGGCCCCCCCTCGATGGGCCAGCCGTTCGTCCGCCACGCCGGCGGTTCGGGCGAGAACTCCGGGCACGACCCCGAGCACTCCCGGTCGGTCGGGTGGTGGCCCTTCGCCGCACACCACGGGAGCGGCCCGGCGGGGTCGCGCAACTCGAAGTGCCGGCAGTCCGGTCGCATCGTGTCCGCGTACGCGCGCCACCCGCGCTCGTACGCCCGTTCGGCGATTTCGAGGCGCTTCTCGGCCTTCCAATCCGGGTCGACGTACTCGAACCGGGCGGCCGACTGGTCGTGTGTCCCGCCGTCGGGCCGGTCGAGGATACGGGTCCCCGGCACGGTGCTGTCGAGGCTGCTCGAGTGCCAGACCACCTCCGGGTGCCGGTCCTCGTCGGGACCCGTGAAGGCGAGGATGCCCGCCTCGACCGGGAGTCGCTCGAGGAGCGCGGGCTCGACGGCGTCGCCCGTCGCGTGTGTGGCGACCCACACCTCGTCGGCCAGCGAGAGCGCCACGTCGCGCTCGATCTGGTCGGCGAGGACGCGCGCCGCCGAGGCGTCCAGGTCCGGTTTGTTCTCGATGGCGACGACCCGGCGGACCCAGTCGGGGTAGCGCCAGTGCCGTCTGAGTTCGATGCGGTTCCCCCGCTTGCGCGACTCTACGACGTCACGTTCGGCTGCTGCGTGGACGGCCTCGCGGACGTACCGCCACGGGTAGCCCGGGTCCGGGAGCGCGTCGCGGTAGTAGGTCCACTCGCGCGGGGCGTGCCGGACGACGTGGAGGAGGTCGGAGTTCAGCCGCTCGGGTCCGAACAGTGACCGTCGTTCGAGTCCGTCCGGGTCACACTCGAGGACGATAGTGTCCCACCGTCGGCGCCTGACTCCGAGTTGCCGGGCGACGAGCACGCAGCTGTCGGGACGCGCCGGTTCCCAGTGTCGCTCGGCCCACCGGCAGACCCGTAGCTCGAAGGTGAACTCCGGTTCGGACGCGCGACTCCCGCTCACGGGCGAGGATCGGTGTGGACACTCCTGAACCCTTGGATTGGCGAACAGGCGGGCCTCCGCGCCGGACCGACTGCCCGCGCGACATCTCACCCCGGTCCGGCGTCTCCACGGGGCACGGGGTGGCTGGCGCGTGCTCCGATTTGAACCTTCGGCGGCCTACTCCTCGTCTTCTACCTCCGTCTCGGCTTCCGGTGTCTCCTCGCCTCCCTCGTCGCCCTCGTCGTCCTCCTCGGCCAGCACCTCATCGAGGAAGACGTGCGCCTCGCGCAGGATGTCACGTGGACCGTCCTGCGTGATGGTGTTGATGGCCTGCTCGTAGTCGCGCCACTGCAGGTCGCGGTGCTCCTTGGAGAGTTCGGCGCTCGCCTCGAACGATTTGGCGATGAACAGGTGGACCGTCTTGTGGATCGTCTTGCCGTTCGCCTCGAACACGTAGTCGTAGTCCTCGCGGAAGCCGTCGATGAGCCGGAAGTCGTGTATCCCGGCCTCCTCTTTCACCTCGCGTATGGCGGTCTGTTGGAGTTCCTCCTCACCCTCGATGCCACCCTTGGGGAACTCCCAGTCCCCGGGGCGGCTCTTGAGCAGCAGGTACTCCCGCCGGCCACGCGTGTCGCGAAAGAGGATGGCTCCCGCGCTCGTGGCCTCTATCATACTTCGCCGATACCCAACGGTGGTTTAAATGGGTGTCGGAGAGGCGAGGGGCCGAATGAGCGAAGCGAGTGAGGGCCCTCGATGGCGAGCGGGGAGCGATGCGCGATCGACCGGGGGGAGACCGCGAGGTGAGCGGGGAGCCGAGCGACCCGCGAACGGAGCGACCCGGGACCCGTGGGACTGTTCGAACAGACGAGCGAAACGAGTGAGGGCTCCGGGCACCGCAACTCAGTCCTGCGGTGTCGGGTCGCCGGCCGGTGACGGGTTCGAGTCGAGCGTCTCCTCGACCTGTGTGAGCACCAGCACCAGCGCGACCAGCGCGAGCGCGGCGCCGAACGCGAACGGGACCGCGAAGCCGTAGGAGACGAGGACCCCCGACGTGAGCGGGCCGAGCGCCACGCCGAGGCCGAACGCCATCGTCAGGACGGAGAGTTGCGTCCCCGACTGGCCCTTCCCTGCGAGGTCACCCGCCAGCGCGAGCGCCGGGGCGAACACGCAGGCGACGGCCACACCCTGCACGAACCGTGCGCCGAGCATCAGCCACGGGTCCAGCACGATCCCCTGCAAGAGCACGGAGGGCGCGAGTATCACGAACCCCGCCAGCAGGAACGGTCTGCGTCCGTACTCGTCCGAGAGCCGGCCGATGGGGACCTGGAAGAACACGTTGGCGATGACGACGGCGGAGAACTGCAGGCCGAACAGGGTCGAGCCCTGGTCCAGTCGGGCGTTGATGTCCGCCTGCAGGGTGGCGTAGAGCGCGATGGTCAGCGCCATGAACAGGGTGGCGACGCCGAGGACGAACACCGGGTCGAGGCCGCTCCCCTCGCGCGCCCGGACGCTGATGGAGAGGTCGTCCCCGGCGTCGGCTTCGAGGTCGTCGGGGTCGGAGACGAGGAGGCTCACCAGCGCGAAGCTCACGACGGCCCCGAGGACGGCGATGGAGAACGCGGCGTCGAAGCCCGACACCATCGTCCCGAACACGTCGTAGGTGACGACGCGTTCGTTGCCGAAGCCGCCCGTGACGACCGCCCCCGCGACGATGGGGCCGAAGCCGAAGCCGATGAGCCGGAACGTGTTGAACACGCCGAAGTTGCCGCCCCGCTCCTCGTTCGAGGTGGCGTAGTCGTTGACCAGCGCGACCGTCACGGGGACGGTCAGCGCCGCACCGATACCCTGGAACGCGCGGACCAGCAGGACGGCCCAGTACGAGGAGACGAACGGGTAGGCGGCGCTGGCGACGCCGAAGACGACCAGCCCACCAAGGATGTACACCTTCCGCTTGCTGGTGCGGTCCGAGAGCCGGCCGGTGAACGGCTGGCCGAAGGAGTTGAGGAAGCCGAACAGCGAGAGGACGAGTCCGATGAGGAACTCCTCGGTGAGGACGAACCCCAGCAGTTCCCCGCCGACGATGCCCTCCAGCGTGATTTGTCCGCTGGCGATGTAGAGCGGCAGGACGATGATGAGGAAGGAGTTGCCCAGCGCGTCGGCCATCCGCGCCGTCGCCAACGCGAGGACACGGTTGTCTACGCCCAGAACCATCTACCCGAACGAACGGTCGGGCGCGTGAAAGCCGTTTCCTTCCCCGTAGCGAGGGTTCTCCGGCGCTGGGGGGACGGGCGACGACGCGACACGAAACCGGTATGGCCCGGCGCTCCTGACGTCACCCATGAGCACGGACGACGTCGACCGACTCCGGACCGTCGCGGACTACCAGTTCGGCGCCGGGGCGGGCCGGGCGCTGTTCGCCCCGCCGGTCACCGTCCGGCACACCTCCTCGGGCCGGCCCGAGCAGGTCCTCGTGGCCGGGCCGGACGGGAGCGACGGCGAGCGACTCGTCTCCTACGGCGTGGACGGTCGGTTCACCCTCGGTGCCGAGGGGGGGCGACGCCTGCACGCCGAACTCCCCCGCGACCCGCCGGCGTACCGGGTGTTCGTCGGTGACGACTCGGAACCGTTCGTCCAGGAGGGTCGCAACGCATTCGCGAAGTTCGTCGTCGAGGTGGACTCGGCTGTCCGGCCGGGCGACGAGGTACTCGTCGTCCACGAGCGGGCCCGTGAGCGCCCGGAACCGGACGAGGGCGACCTCCTCGCCGTCGGTCGGGCGGAGCTGCCGGCGAGCGCGATGCTCGACTTCGAGACGGGGATGGCGGTGAAGGTCCGCGAAGGCCTCGACGGCTGATTCACCGTGGAGGTACTTTCACACTCTGAAAACACTCGGACGGGTCTATAGGGTAGGGGTGTATACACGTAGATGGGGAGAGCGGGTCCGGTGGTCCGAACCGGTTCCGTTCGGGGGTGGGATGCACCCGCGAGTCGCGGTCCGCGACGGCCCGTGGGGGGCCAGACGGACACGGCGCGACTCGACTTCGTTCCGTACCCGACTTCGGCGACCATCGGGGCCGAACCCCGCAGGGTTTTATTGGTGGGCCACCGTCGGTTCGCGTATGTTCGGAGGAGGCGGCGGGCTCAACCCCCGCAAGATGAAACAGATGATGCAGCAGATGGGTATCGACCTCGAGGACATCGACGCGGAGGAGGTCATCATCCGGACCGCTGATGAGGAGCTCTACTTCGACGACGCACAGGTCCAGCGCATGGACGCGCAGGGACAGCAGACCTACCAGGTCGTCGGCTCACCGGAGACCCGACCGCGCTCGGACACGGGTGGTGCCGCGGCCGGCGCGGGTGCCGACGAGGGCGAGTCCGACGACGACGCGCCGGCCGGTGGTGCCGACATCCCCCAGTCCGACGTCGAGATCGTCGCCGGCCGGACGGGTGCGACCGAGGCCGAGGCCCGCGAGGCGCTCGTCGAGACCGACGGTGACCTCGCGGCCGCCGTCGAGCGACTGGAGTGAGCGAGTCCGACCCCGTGGCGGACGAGGAGCACGCGAGACGCCCCTTGCTGGCGGTCCACGACGACCGGGAGTTCCTGCTCTCGCCCGGCGAGGAGAAGGGGACGGACCTCGGGGTGCTCGAGGTGCCGGCCGGCGCCGAACCGGGCGACGTGGTCGAGACGCACCTCGGCGAACCCTTCACGCTCCGTGCGCTCCGCGGTCCGGACCTGTTCGACCACATGGACCGCACCGGCGCGCCGATGATGCCCCGCGACGTCGGGCTCGTGATGGGGCACACGGGCGTCTCCGGCGACGACCGGGTCCTCGACGCCGGCACCGGCACAGGGGTCCTCTCGGTCTACATGGGCCGTGCCGGCGCGTCGGTGACTACCTACGAGACGAATCCCGAGTTCGCCGAGGTGGCCCGAGGGAACGTCGCCACGGCCGGCGTCGCCGACCGCGTCGAGGTCCGGACCGGTGACCTGACCGAGCACCTCGACGGACTCGCCGCGGGCGAGGGGTTCGACGTGCTGACGCTCGACACCCGTGACGCGCCCGAGGTGGTCGCGCGTGCGCCCGACCTGCTCGTCGCCGGGGGCTACGTCGCGGTCTACACCCCGTTCGTCGAGGGGACGCGCGAGGCCGCACTCGCGGCCCGGGAGGCCGGGCTGACCGAGGTGGAGACGCTGGAGACCATCCAGCGTCGCATGGACTTCGACGACCGGGGGTCACGTCCCTCCACGGCGGGGGTGGGCCACACGGGCTACCTGACGTTCGGACGTCGGTCCGCCGACCCTCACGAATAACCGGCCGCGTTCGCTGCCGCCCGTGCCTATATGCCTCGGCAGACCTATCACTCGGACGCAGAATGAGCGAAACAGAAGACGTGCCCGAAGAGCGCATCGAGGAGACCCAGACCTGGCCCGACCTGGCCATCAGTCTCTACGACCGGCTCACCGGCCGCGGTGCGCAGATAATGTACGAGTTCGAGGACTTCGAGGTGGACGTCCCGAGCAAGGCGGGCGACGACCCGGACCACGCACACTGGCGGATGAACGGGACCCTGCGGATCACGACCCGGGAACGCGAGGACTGAGGCCGGCCCGTGAGTGACCTCGTCTCGACACTGGTGGACCACCTCGAACGACGTGAGTCGCTCGACGTGACGGCCGACCTCACCGCGACGGTCGACGGCGACACCGTCCGTATCGAGTCGTACACCGACCGGGTGTTCGTCGACCTGCCCTCGTTCGCGACCGCTCGACGACTCTACGACCGACACGGTTCCGAGGTCGACCGCCTGCCCGCGTTGCTGGGCGCGACCGACCTGACCCTCGAGGTGAGCATCGACGGCACCTCGGTCGCCGTCGTGGGCCCACCGGGGAGCGAGGGTCGACTCGAGCGCGCCGTGGGCTACGAGGGCCTCTCGATGCTGCCGGGGGGTCTCCTCCGGGCGTTGCTCTCCGTGTGACGGGTGGCCGTCGGCCGCCTATCCGACCGACCGGAGGAGCGACAGTAACTCCTCGCGGTACGCCTCCGCGTCCACCGGAACCTCCTTGAGCAAGCCCTTCAGCCCGGCGTCCGGGTAGGCACCCCCCGCGATCCTGAACCCGCCGTCGCGCCAGACCGCGAGGTAGCCACGGATGTCGATGTCGCGGCCCTCCATCGGGTAGCTCGCGCCGAACGGCGTGAGACGTGCCCGCCCGCCGTCGACGCGGTACGACTGGGTGCTCCCCTGCCGGACCGACTCGAACCCCCGGTCGCGCAGGTCGTCGGCGAACCGTCGTTTGGCCTCGCTCACGACGCTCGGCTGGATCATCGGGCCGACGCCCGGGGCCAGCGGCGGCTCGAACTCGACGTTCGTGGCGAAGAAGAACCGCCAGACGTGGTCCGGCCCGCCCGCGGCGTGGATGATCTCGCGCAACTTGGGGTCCTCGTAGAGCCGGGTCCGCCCCTCGACGCGGGCTGTCGGGAGGCTGAACAGCGTCTCCGTGGTGTCCTCGGAGAGGGTCCAGCCACCCCGCTCCAGTCGGGCCGTGGGTTCCCCCACCGGCCCGGCGTCGTCGGTCATACCTGCGGTAGGGTCGCGGGCTGTAAAGTACTGTCCGACGTGCGGATACTCAGTCCTCCGATCCCACGGTGGCGGGTCGCTCCACCGGCTGGTGGAGGACGGACTCGAGCAGTCCGACCAGTCGGTCGTAGGAACCCGACCCCCGCTTCTGGACGTACCACGACGCCTCCTCCGTGCCCGGGTCCACGGGCAGGTCCGCCCGCTCCTTCCCGGTGAACAGCACGAACGGGAGCGCCGGGTGGTCCGCACGCACCCGCTCGAACAGCGCGCTACCGCTCATCTCCGGCATCTCGTAGTCGGAGACGACGACGTCGACGGACAGCTCGGCCAGTCGGTCGGGCACGACCCGCGGGTCGGAGACGGACTCCACCTCGACACCCTCCTGCTGGAGCACGCCGCGCGTCAACTCGAGGAACACGCT
>Ga0207797_1003036_pt1 | contig 11366 bp, 7 predicted proteins | sample PRCRCaboRojoPR_6_FD_187275 | JGI IMG/M metagenome (GOLD analysis project Ga0207797, IMG submission 187275) | Marine sediment microbial community from Cabo Rojo, Puerto Rico - PR CR 10% Liquid 1 (SPAdes) | ecosystem: Environmental > Aquatic > Marine > Coastal > Sediment | place: Cabo Rojo, Puerto... | reverse complement strand
TGGCACCTCGATGAGGCGGTCGAAGCGGCCGGGCCGGAGGATGGCGCGGTCGAGCATGTCGAAGCGGTTGGTCGCGGCGATGATGCGGATCTCGCCGCGGTCCTCGAAGCCGTCCATCTCCGAGAGCAGTTGCATCATCGTCCGCTGGACCTCGGCGTCGCCGGAGGTCTTCGACTCCGTGCGCTTCGAGGCGATGGCGTCGATCTCGTCGATGAAGATGACCGCGGGCTCGTGCTGGCGGGCGAGTTCGAAGAGGTCCCGGACGAGCTTCGCGCCCTCCCCGATGAACTTGTGGACGAGTTCGGAGCCGGCCATCTTGATGAAGGTGGCGTCGGTCTGGTTCGCGACGGCCTTCGCGAGCATCGTCTTGCCCGTGCCCGGCGGGCCGTGCAGGAGCACGCCCGACGGCGGGTCGATGCCGACCTCCGCGAACATGTCCGGGTTTTTCAGTGGCATCTCGACGGTCTCGCGGACCTCGTCCATCTGCTCCTCGATGCCGCCGATGTCGGCGTAGGTGACCGCCGGGCTCTCCTGGACCTCCATGACGCGGGCCCGGACGTCGGTCTCGTCGTCGAGGGTCTTGACGATGGAGAGGGAGTTGTTCACCGCCACCCGGGAGTCCGGCTCGACGGTCTCGCGCATCTCCTCGGTGACCTCGGTGAGGGCCTCCTGGTTGTTGCCGTGCTGCTTGATGATGACCCCCTCGTCGTTGAGCTCCTGGACGGTCGCCACGAACAGGGGAGACTGCTTGAGCTTCTTGTTCTCGTGGGTCAGCCGTTCGAGCTTCTGCTGGTACTTGTTGTTCTCGGCGTTGGCGTCGAGGAGCTTGTCTCGCATCTCCTCGTTCTGGGCTTCGAGGATCTCGAGGCGCTCCTCGAGCGCCTCGATCTTGTCCTGCTGGGACGCGTCAGCGTCGTAAGGGAGATCGACGTCGTCCGCAGTTTCCGTCATCACCCGCAGCTAGCGCGCACGGTAATAAGAGGTTTCGGGTGGTTTCAGCCCCGTGACAATGTGAATCTATCGTTACACGTGAGGGGGCCGGTCGGCGACTGGGAATGTATTGTAGTAATAATATATTCGAAAATATTATTACCCGGCATCCCGCACCGGGAGACGTCATGAGCGTCACCGACGCCGCCGAGCCGGACGTCGACGCGGACGGCCCGGCCGGCGATGCCCTGCAGGACCTGCCACCGAGCGCCAAGCTCGTCGTCAAGGTGCTCGAGTACGACGACGAGTTGACCCAGCGCCAGCTCGTCGACGAGACCCGTCTCCCCGCCCGGACCGTCCGGCACGCGGTGAGCCGCCTCGAGGACGTCGGCCTCCTCGACGCGCGCTTTTCGTTCACGGACGCCCGCAAGCGGCTCTACTCGCTGACGTTCGAGTGAGGGACCGCCCGCGTTCACTTCCGTTTCGGGGACGGCGAACCCCTTTAGGGTGGGACGGCGAAGGACCGCCCAGATGACGCGGGTGATCCACACCGGCGACACCCACCTCGGCTACGGACAGTACCACGTCCCGGCGCGACGCGAGGACTTCCTCGCGGCGTTCCGGCAGGTGGTCGAGGACGCCGTCGAGGCCGAGGTCGACGCCGTCGTCCACGCCGGCGACCTCTTCCACGACCGCCGGCCGACGCTGCCGGACATCATGGGGGCCCTCGACGTGCTCCGGACCCTCGCGGACGCCGACATTCCCTTCCTCGCCGTGATCGGGAACCACGAGACCAAGCGGGACGCCCAGTGGCTCGACCTCTTCGAGTCCCTCGGCCTGGCCACTCGCCTCGGGGCCGAGCCCGTCGAGATCGACGACGTGGCCTTTTACGGGGTCGACTTCGTCCCGCGGTCCCGCCGGGAGGACCTCGAGCTCGACGTCGCCGGGACCGACGCCGACCACGCCGCCCTCGTGACCCACGGCCTGTTCGAGCCCTTCGACCTGGGCGAGTGGGACGTGCGCGACCTGCTGGAGCGGATCGGCGTCGACGTCGACGCCGTCCTCCTCGGGGACAACCACGAGCCGGGGATCAAGCGGATCGAGGAGCCGACGCCGGCGTGGGTCACCTACTGCGGGTCGACCGAGCGTGCGAGCGCGGACGAGCGCGAGGAGCGCGGCTACAACCTCGTGGTCTTCGAGGACGACGTCGACGTCCGCCGGCGGGGGCTCGAAACCCGGGAATTCGTCTTCGTCGACGTCGACCTCGGCGAGGGCGAGGGGATCGAGCGCGTCCGGGAGCGCGTCGGCCAGCACGACCTCGCCGACGCGGTCGTCATCGTCTCCATCGACGGCGACGGCGAGCCGGTCACGCCGGCCGCCGTCGAGGAGTTCGCGCTCGACCGCGGGGCGCTGGTCGCGCGGGTCACGGACCGCCGGGAGTTCGCCGACGACGACGCCGTCGAGGTCAGCTTCGCCGACCCGGACGCGGCCGTCCGCGAGCGGGTCCGCGAACTCGGGCTGAGCGAGGCCGCGCGGGACATCGACGAGACCGTTCGCGCGAGCAAGATCGCCGACTCGAACGTCGACGACGCCGTCGAGGACCGCGTCCGGGAGCTCGTCGAGGCCGACGACCCGACGGTGTTCGACGCTGGCGGCGAGGCCGACGAGTCAGTCGAGGAGGCCACTACGGACGGCGACGCCGACGAGACCGCCGCGGACGACGACCCCGGGGAGGGCACGGCGGCCGGTGAGGACCAGGCAACGGAGGCCGCCGAGGCCGAGGACCAGGCGACGATGGAGGAGTACCTGTGAGGTTCGATCGGCTCCGCCTGGCACACTTCAAGTGCTTCGAGGACGGCGACCTCGACCTCGCGTCCGGCGTGACGGTCATCCACGGCCCGAACGGCAGCGGCAAGTCCTCGCTCCTCGAGGCGTGCTTTTTCGCCCTCTACGGCGCGAGCGCGCTCGATCGAACCCTGGAGGAGATCGTCACCATCGGCGCCGAGGAGTCCGTGGTCGAGCTGTGGTTCACGCACGACGGCGAGGGCTATCACGTCCGCCGCCGAATCCGCGTGAGGGACGAGCGCGCCCAGACCGTCGAGGCCGTGCTCGAGGGCCCGGGCGAGCCGGTCGAGGGGGCCCGGGCCGTCCGCGCCAGGGTGACCGAGCTCCTCCGGATGGACTCGGAGGCGTTCCTGAACTGCGCCTACGTCCGCCAGGGCGAGGTCAACAAGCTGATCAACGCCTCGCCCGCCGAGCGCCAGGACATGCTCGACGACCTCCTGCAGCTTGGCACCCTCGAGGAGTACCGCGAGCGCGCCAGCGACGCCCGCGTCGGCGTCGGGCGAGTCCGGGACGACAAGCAGGGCGCCCTGACCCAGCTCGAGGAGCAGATCGAGGAGAAAGAGGAGAAGGACCTCCACGCCCGCAAGAACGCCCTCGAGAGCGAGCTCGCCGAGGTTCGGGAGGACGTCGAGCATTACGAGGACCAGCGCGAGACGGCCGTGGAGACGCGGGACGAGGCCGCGGCCGTCCTCGAGGACCACGAGGAGAGCCGGGCCGAGCTGGCCGCGGTCCGCGAGGACGTCGAGGACCTCGAGGGCCAGATCGCCGAGACCGAAGACGAACGGGACAGCCTTCAGGACGAGATCGAGGAACTCGGGGAAAAACGGGAGACGATCGGGGCGGCGCTCGAGGACGCCATCGAGGCCACGGACCTCGAGGCCGTCGACGCGGCGCGGCTACAGGAGCGCCTCGCGGAGCGCCGCGAGGAGGACGAGGCGATCCGCGACGAGATCGAGTCCCACCGCCTGGCAGCACAGGAACACGACGGCGAGGCCGAGCGCCACCGGGAGCGCGCCGAGGACCTGGAAGCCAGGGCCGAGGACAAGCGCGAGGCGGCCGACGAGCTCGCCGAGGAGGTAACGGCCAAGCGCGAGACGGTCGCCGAACGGCGCGAGCGACTCGACGAACTGCAGGGGGAGATCGAGGCGAAACGCGAGGCCTTCGCCGACGCGCCGGTCGATCCAGACGGGGCAGACGCGCGTCGCGAGTCGGTCGCCGAGGAACTGACTGCCGCCCGCGAGCGCGAAGCGGAGCTGTCGACGGCGCTCGAATCCGCCAGAGCCGACGTCGAGGAGGCCGAATCACTCCTGGACGCGGGCAAGTGTCCCGAGTGCGGCCAGCCCGTCGAGGGCGCGCCACACGTCGAATCCCTCGACGAGTATCGCGAGCGGGTCGAGGAGCTGGAGAGCGAGCTGGCGACCGCGCGAGACGAGCGGGAGGACCTCGAGTCGCGACTGGAATCGGCGACGGAACTCGCCGACCTGGCGGCCGACCTCGAGGAGCTCACACACCAGCGTGACACGGCCACCGAGCTCCTCGAGGAGCGCGAGACCAGCCTCGGGGAGGCCGAAGCGCGCATCGACACCCTCCAGGAGGAAGCCGAGGACCTCGAGGCCGAGGCCGAGACGGCGCGCGAGGAAGCGACTGACGCGGCGGCTGCCGCCGAGGAGTGTCGGGAGGCCGTCGCCGAGTGCAACAAGGAGCGCGCCACGGTCAAGGCGGCGATCGAGGCCCTCGAACGGGTCGAGGAGCTCCTGGCCGAGCGCGAGGAGGTCGACGACGAGATGGACGAGCGCCGTCGCAAGCGCGAGGAGAAGGCCTCGCTCAACGGCGAGCGGCGCGAACGCCTCGCGGAGAAACGCGAACGCCGCGACGAACTCGCGAGCGACTTCGACGAGGACCGCCTCGCCGAGGCCCGAGACGAGAAGGAACGCGCCGAGGAGTACCTGGCGGAGGTCGAGGAGCAACTCGAGACGCTCCGGGAGCGCCGGGACGACCTCACCAGCCAGGTCGGGGCCGTCGCGAACGAGATCGAGGCCCTGGACGCGCTCCGCGAGCGCCACGAGGCGCTGTCGGGGACGGTCGAGAACCTGGCGGCCCTGTACGAGGAGGTCGAGCAACTCCAGACCATGTACGCCGACCTCCGGGCGGAGCTCAGGCGCGCGAACGTCGAGACCCTGGAGCGACTGGTGAACGAGACCTTCGACCTCGTCTACGAGAACGACGCGTACGCGCGGATCGAACTCGACGGCGACTACCGGATGACGGTCCACCAGAAGGACGGCGAGACGCTGGATCCCGAGCAGCTCTCCGGCGGCGAGCGGGCGCTGTTCAACCTGAGCCTCCGGAGTGCCATCTACCGCCTGCTCGCCGAGGGCATCGAGGGCGCGGCGCCGATGCCGCCGCTGATCCTCGACGAGCCGACGGTCTTCCTCGACTCGGGGCACGTCTCCCGGCTGGTCGACCTCGTCGAGGCCATGTACGACATCGGCGTCGAGCAGATCCTCGTCGTGAGCCACGACGAGGAACTCGTCGGCGCCGCGGACGACCTCGTGACCGTCCGCACCGACGCGACGACGAACCGCTCGAGCGTCGAGCGCGTCGAGAGCGCGGACGAGGCCCTGCTCGCGGCCGACGACTAGTCGCGTGGCCAGGCGGCGCGGAGCGCCTCGGTGGCTTCGTAGCCTCGCTCCCCGGCGACCTGCGTTTCGGCGACGAGCCCGGCCGCCGAGAACTCGGCGAGCAGGCCGTGGAGGTCGCTCTCGCAGAGGTCGTAGGACGACAGCAGGGCTCGAACGCCGACCGGGCCGCGTCGCCGGATCTCGGCGAGCAGCCCGACGGCGCGCTCGCCGGGCAGGTCGAGGTCGCGCTCGACGGCGTCGGGGACGCCACGGGCGGCCGTTTCGAGGGGCGATTCGCCGTCGACGACCGACAGCTCCGAGGCGGGACGGTGGTGTTCCTCGCCCGTCTCGGGATCCCGAACCAGCCACGCCTCGCGCGACCGCTTGCGGAGCAGGTACCGGCGTCCCTCGGCGTCCGCGACGGTTCGCATCGATCGGCCCTTCGGGGGCCGGCCGGTTAGCCCTTCGCCTCGTCCTCGCCAGTCAGGGCCTCGATCTCTCGCTTCGCGTCCCGGTAGCGATAGATCCCGTACCCGAGCAGGACGAGGCCGACGAGCAGGACCTGGCCGCCGAGAGTTAGATTCCCGTCGAAGAGTATCAGCACGAGGCCGACCCCGACGGCGAGCACCGCCAGGTTGAACACGACGACGAGCGCCCAGAAGAGGAGCTGGACCCGGGGCGGCGTCTCCCCCGACGGCTCGGGCGGTTCCGGAACCGGCGGGCCGAGGTCGCCGGGCCCCGGCTCCTCGGGCTCCTCGAACCGCGTCACGGCGTCGAACTGACGGCCGTCGGGCGGCGGCTCGTGCTCCCCGTCGTCGTCGAACACGGCGGCGCCTTGGCCCCCCGACGCCAAAGGGTGTTCGATCCCCCAACCACGGGGGTTTTAGTCGCCCGCGGCGAAGCAGTCGAGCAACATGGGGCAGGCCGATCTGGGTGCCTTCGAGGCGGACGAGGAGCAGGGGGACCGCCCCCGCGCCGCGGAGGCCGCCGCCGTGGCCGGCAACGGCGGCACCGCGGCCGAGGTCGTCGACCCGAGCGAGCAGCAGTTCCCCCCGGTCGACGAGCACGTCGAGATCGCCGTGACGCAGGTCAACTACACCGTCGCCGGCCGGGGCAGCGAGGAGCGGCCGATCGTCCACGTCTTCGGCCGCACGGCAGACCGGGAGGCCGTCCACGCCCGCGTCCACGGCTTCCGGCCGTACTTCTACGCGCCCGCGGACACCGTCGACCCGGACGCCCTCAGGGGCAGGGACGGCATCACCGGCTGGGCCGAGACCGCCGACGGCGACGAGCCCTACGAGTCCATCCGCGGCGAGCGCCTCGTCAAGATCTTCGGACGGACCCCGCGCGACGTCGGCCAGGTCCGCGACGAGTTCGACCACTACGAGGCGGACATCCTCTTCCCCAACCGCTTCCTGGTCGACAAGGACGTCACCAGCGGCGTCCGGCTCCCGGCCCGCGAGGGCGAGGACGGCTCGCTCGACGTCCACCACGCCGAGGTCGAGCCCGCCGAGGTCCAGGCCGAGCCGCGACTGTCCGTCTTCGACATCGAGGTCGACGACCGCCAGGGCTTCCCCGAGGACGGCGAGGAGGAGATCATCTGCATCGCCTCCCACGATTCCTACGACGACGAGTACCTCCTCTGGCTGTCCGACGCGGACGAGGGCGTCGAGCCCCCGTCGGCCCTCGACGGGTACGAGCCGATCCGGGAGGGTGACGGCCCGCTCGACGCGGACGTCCGGGTCTTCGACACCGAGGAGGCCATGCTCGCGGCCTTCGTCGACTACCTCGAGGAGACCGACCCCGACATCATGAGCGGGTGGAACTTCGACGACTTCGACGCGCCGTACCTGCTCGATCGGCTGGAGGTCCTCGACCCGGGGACCGACGCGGACCTCGACCCCGACCGGCTCTCCCGCGTGAACGAGGTCTGGCGGAGCAACTGGCAGGGCCCCAACGTCAAGGGCCGGGTCGTCTTCGACCTCCTCTATGCCTACCGGCGGACGCAGTTCACCGAACTGGAGTCCTACCGCCTGGACGCCATCGGCGAGCGCGAACTCGGCGTCGGCAAGGAGCGCTACGCGGGCGACATCGGCGACCTCTGGGAGGAGGACCCCGAGCGCCTGCTCGAGTACAACCTCCGGGACGTCGAGCTCTGCGTCGAACTCGACCGCGAGCAGGACATCGTCGCCTTCTGGGACGAGGTTCGCACCTTCGTCGGCTGCAAGCTCGAAGACGCCACCACGCCCGGCGACGCCGTGGACATGTACGTCCTCCACAAGCTCCACGACGAGTTCGTCCTGCCCTCGAAGGGCCAGCAGGAAGGCGAGGACTACGAGGGCGGCGCCGTCTTCGAGCCGATCACGGGTGTGCGGGACATGGTCGCCGTCCTGGACCTCAAGAGCCTCTACCCGATGTGCATGGTGACGATCAACGCCTCGCCCGAGACGAAGGTCGATCCTGCGCGCTTCGACGGCGAGACCTACGTCGCGCCCAACGGGACCCACTTCCGGAAGGAACCCGACGGCGCGATCCGGGAGATGGTCGACGAACTGCTGGCCGAGCGCGAGGAGAAGAAAGGGCTTCGCGACGGCAACGAGCCCGGGAGCCCGGATTACGAACGGTTCGACCGCCAGCAGCAGGCCGTCAAGGTGATCATGAACTCGCTGTACGGCGTGCTGGGCTGGGATCGCTTCCGGCTCTACGACCGGGAGATGGGCGCCGCCGTGACGGCCACGGGCCGGGACGTCATCGAGTACACGGCCGACGTCACGGGTGAGATGGGCTACGAGGTCATCTACGGGGACACGGACTCCGTCATGCTCGAGATCGGCGACGAGGTCGACAGCCAGGCGGCCATCGACGTGGCCTTCGACCTCGAGGAGCGGATCAACGCCTCCTACGACGAGTTCGCCGAACGTAAGCTAAACGTCGACCTCGCGGCCGGCGAGGAGCACCGCTTCGAGATCGAGTTCGAGAAGCTCTACCGCCGGTTCTTCCAGGCGGGCAAGAAGAAGCGCTACGCCGGCCACATCGTCTGGAAGGAGGGCAAGGACGTCGACGACATCGACATCACCGGCTTCGAGTACCAGCGCTCGGACATCGCCCCGATCACGAAGCGCGTCCAGAAGGAGGTGATCGAGCTGATCGTCACCGGCGCCGACGTCGAGGAGGTGAAAGAGTACGTCCACGAGGTGATCGAGGACTACCAGGCGGGCAACGTGAGCCTCGACGACGTCGCGATCCCCGGCGGCATCGGAAAGCGGCTGGACAACTACGACACGGACACGGCCCACGTCCGCGGCGCGAAGTACGCCAACCTCCTGCTCGGCACGAACTTCCAGCGTGGCTCGAAGCCAAAGCGGCTGTACCTGGATCGGGTGCACTCCGATTTCTTCGAGCGGATCGAGGCCGAGACGGGGCTCGAGCCCGCCGAGGACCCGCTGTACGCGGAGTTCAAGCAGGATCCCGACGTCATCTGCTTCGAGTACGCGGACCAGGTCCCCGCGGAGTTCGAGGTCGACTGGGAGAAGATGCTCGACAAGACGCTGAAGGGGCCCATCGCGCGGATCCTCGAGGCGCTTTCCGTCTCCTGGGAGGAGGTCAAGTCCGGCCAGGAGCAGACGGGCCTCGAGAGCTTCATGTAGGCTGTCCCGGCCGTGTAACCCGTTGTGCACAAAAAATATTTTTCGATCGGTAAACTGAGAGGTGTGAATGCGAAACTATTATGGGTGCGCTGACCCTGTTTTCGGGTGACCTAACAATGGCAGTACTCGAGATCGAGAACCTTCACGCGGACGTCGCCGAGGAGGACGGCGAGACGATCCTCCGCGGCGTCGATCTGTCCGTGGCGAGCGGCGAGATCCACGCGCTCATGGGCCCGAACGGCAGCGGCAAGTCGACGCTGGCGAAGATCATCGCCGGCCACCCCGCCTACGAGGTCACCGACGGCTCGGTGACGCTGCGCCTCGAGGGCGACGAGTTCGACGAGGAGATCCCCGAGGACATGCGCGAGTGGGACCTGCTCGAGCTGGAACCGAACGAGCGGTCGGCCCTGGGGATCTTCCTGGGCTTCCAGTATCCCGCCGAGATCGAGGGCGTGACGATGGTGAACTTCCTCCGGACGGCGCTCAACGCCAAGCTCGAGGAGCGCGACGAACTCTTCGAGGGCGAGGACGCCGACGAGGAGGAGGAAGAGGCGGGCTACGAGACCTCCCCGATGGAGGGCCCAGCCGACGAGGGCGAGGTCGGCGTCGCCGAGTTCCAGCAGATCCTCCAGGAGAAAATGGAGCAACTGGACATGGACGAGGCCTTCGCGAGCCGCTACCTCAACGCCGGGTTCTCCGGCGGCGAGAAGAAGCAAAACGAGGTGCTGCAGGCCGCGGTCCTCGAGCCCGAGATCGCCGTGCTGGACGAGATCGACTCCGGGCTGGACATCGACCGGCTCCAGGACGTCTCCCAGGGCATCAACGCCCTGCGTGACGAGCAGGGCGCGGGCATCCTGCAGATCACCCACTACCAGCGGATCCTCGACTACGTCGAGCCGGACTACGTCCACGTGATGCTGGACGGCAAAGTGGCGAAAAGCGGCGACGCCGACCTGGCCCGGACCCTCGAGGACGAGGGCTACGACTGGGTCCGCGAGGAGGTCTACGAGGCAGCCTGACCATGAGTTCCGACCAAGACCAACTGAAAGAGACCGACACCGAGGAGCGCTTCGAGTTCAAGAAGGCCCAGCACTCGGCCTTCGAGACCGGCAAGGGCCTGACCGAGGAGACGATCCACGCCATCTCCGACGACAAGGACGAGCCCGACTGGATGCGCGAGCGGCGCCTCCGCGCGCTCGAGCACTGGCAGGAGATGCCGATGCCGACGGACTGGCCCGGCCAGCCCGACCTCTCCGAGGTCGACATCGACGAGATCGTGCCCTACATCCGCCCGGACATCGAGACCCGCGGCGGCGCGGAGTCCTGGGAGGACCTGCCCGACGAGATCCAGGACACCTTCGACAAGCTGGGCATCCCCGAGGCCGAGAAGCAGGCCCTCTCGGGCGTCGGCGCCCAGTACGAGTCCGAGATCGTCTACCAGAACATGCAGGAGCGCTGGGAGGAGAAGGGCGTCATCTTCATGGACATGGACAAGGCCGTCCAGGAGCACCCGGAGCTCGTCCGGGAGCACTTCATGACGACCTGCGTCCCCCCGAGCGACAACAAGTTCGCCGCGCTCCACGGCGCGGTCTGGTCGGGCGGCTCGTTCGTCTACGTCCCCGAGGACACGGTCGTCGAGATGCCCGTCCAGGCGTACTTCCGCATGAACTCGGAGGGCATGGGCCAGTTCGAGCACACGCTCATCATCGCCGAGGAGGGCGCCGAGGTCCACTACATCGAGGGCTGCTCGGCGCCGAAGTACTCGGCGTTCAACCTGCACTCCGGCGGCGTCGAGGTGTTCGTCGGCGAGAACGCCCACGTCCAGTACTCGACGGTGCAGAACTGGTCGAAGAACACCTACAACCTGAACACCAAGCGCGCCATCGTCGAGGCCGACGGCACCATGGAGTGGGTCTCGGGCTCGATGGGCTCGAAGGCCACCATGCTGTACCCCGCGACGATCCTGAAGGGCCCGGGCGCGACGGACAACCACATCACCATCGCCTTCGCGGGCGAGGGCCAGAACATCGACACCGGCGCGAAGGTCTACCACAACGCGCCGGACACGAAGTCCACGATCGAGTCGAAGTCGATCTCGAAGGACGGCGGCCGGACGAACTACCGCGGCCTCGTCCACATCAGCGACGGCGCCGAGGACTCGAAGACCAACGTCGAGTGTGACGCGCTGATGTTCGACAACGACTCGACGTCGGACACGATGCCCTACATGGAGATCCAGGAGAACCAGGTCGACGTCGCCCACGAGGCGACCGTCGGCAAGATCGGCGACGAGGACGTCTTCTACCTCCAGAGCCGCGGCCTG
>Ga0207797_1003035_pt1 | contig 11367 bp, 9 predicted proteins | sample PRCRCaboRojoPR_6_FD_187275 | JGI IMG/M metagenome (GOLD analysis project Ga0207797, IMG submission 187275) | Marine sediment microbial community from Cabo Rojo, Puerto Rico - PR CR 10% Liquid 1 (SPAdes) | ecosystem: Environmental > Aquatic > Marine > Coastal > Sediment | place: Cabo Rojo, Puerto... | reverse complement strand
CGCGCGACAGTCCTCATATAAAGTTTTGATTAACAGTTTTTATGGCTTGCTCGGCTTCTCCCTCTCCGTCTTCAACGACTTTGAGGAGGCCGACCGCGTGGCGCGGACGGGGCAGCAGCTTCTCCGCGAGTTGATCGAAGAGATTCGGAATCGGGGCGGGACGGTGATCGAGGTGGACACCGACGGGGTCCTCTTCGTGCCGCCGGACGGGGTGCGGGGGGAGCAGGCCGAGATCGACTTCACGGTGGGCCTCACGGAGGCGATGCCCGAAGGCATCCGCGTGGGCTTCGATGGACGGTACAAGAAGATGCTCTCGTATAAGAAGAAAAACTACGCCCTCCTTACCTACGACGACGATCTCAAGTTTAAGGGCTCCTCCCTCATTTCCCGCTCCAATGAGGCCTTCGGGCGTAAATTCGTGCGTCAGGCCATCCGCCGCCTGCTGCAGCACGACGTTGAGGGACTGCACGACCTATACGTGGACACCCGCGATAAAATCATCGAGCACGACTGGGAGAGCGCCGACAGCTTCGCCCGCACCGAGAGCCTGAAGGACACGATCGAGCAGTACGAGCGGGACGTGACGGAGGGCAATCGCCCGCGCGCCGCGGCGTACGAACTGGCGAAGGAAAAGGCCGAGACGACGGGACAGCCAGTGCGGAAGGGCGACCGCATCTCGTACTACATCACGGGCGACAGCGCCGACGTGACGGCCTTCAAAAACTGCAAGCGGGCCGACGAGTGGGACCCGAACGATCCCGACGAAAACACGGCCTACTACCTGAAGCGGCTCGACGAGTTTGCCGACAAGTTCGCGCCGTTCTTCGACGAGCATGATTTCCGTCTCATTTTCTCCCCCGAAGACCTCTTTGGGTTTTCGGCCGACGGGATTGAAATTCAACGGAAAGAGCACGAGTCTGATTATCAAGAGGCTCAGGACGAGGTGCCGTTCTGAGGTGGAACGTGTATTGCGTATTTCGTATTGCGTACTCGCCGAACGGGGCGTGCACGGAATACGGGACACAAAACACGCACAAAAGATCTGCTCCTTCCACCTCAAACAGGCCGCTTCCCTTCATGCTCGCCAAGCAATTTCTTTATGGCCTCCTTCTGGTCCTTCTTCCGCTGAGCGCAGCGGCGCAGTCCGAGCCTACCGTCCCCATCCAAAAAGTCGTCTTCTTCAAGAGCGGGGTCAGCTACGTGGAGCACCGCGGCGAGGTGCAGGGCACGGCCACGATGACGCTGCGCTTTCGGGACGAGCAGATGAAGGATGTCCTGAAGTCGCTCGTGCTCCAGGACCTCGGCGGCGGACAGGTCGGCACGATCAACTATCCGTCGCAGGACCCGCTTTCACGCACCCTCAAGAGTTTTGAGATAGACCTGTCCAATCCGGAGGGCCTCGGCGCACTCGCCAACCAGCTTCGCGGCGCGGCCGTGACGGTCACGACGGCGGACGAGACCATGGAGGGCACCATCGTGAGCGCCGACCGGCAAGACGGCCCGAACGGAGCCACGCAGTGGTACCTTACGCTGTACCGGGAGAGCGGCCTCCAGTCTATTGGCCTCGACTCCGTTCAACACCTGCGCTTTGAGGACCCGGCGCTGCAGGCGGAGATGCGGAAGGCCCTCGATGCAGTGGCCCGGGCCCGCAACCAGGACGAGAACGCCGTCCAGCTCCGATTCCAGGGGCAGGGGAGCCGTCGGGTGCGGGTCGGCTACGTGGTGGAGGCCCCAGTCTGGAAAACCAGCTACCGCCTTCTCCTGCCCGATGCCAACAAAGGCCAGGGACAGATGCAGGGCTGGGCCATCGTCGAGAACCAGACGGACGCCGACTGGTCGAACGTCGACCTCACGCTCGTGAGCGGACGCCCGGTCTCGTTCGTGCAAGACCTCTACACGCCCACCTACGTCAACCGTCCCGTCGTGGCCCCTACCACCGGAGAGCCGCTCCCCCCGAAGCAATACCGGGAAGGGATTTCCACCGACACGGCAACCGCCGCGAAGCGCGAAGAGGTGGACTTCGACGCGAGCCTCGACATGGACAAGAGGATGGATGTCAGTCAATCAGGCGCACGGCCCCGAGCGACGCAGGCCGAATCTGCGTCGCGAATGGACCCGTCGCAGGGCGTCACCGCCACCGCTACGACCGCCGAGGCCGGAGAGTTTTTCCAGTACACCGTGGACAACGTGTCGCTGCCGCGCCGCCGCTCGGCGATGCTGCCCATCGTCACCGAGCCCCTTCGGGTGGAGCGCATCAGCCTCTACGACCCGGACGTGCACCAGACCCATCCGCTGCACGGCGCCCGGCTGAACAACACGACCGACCAGCACCTCGCCGCCGGGCCGGTATCGGTCTTCGACGAGGGCAGCTACGCGGGCGATGCTCGCCTCGGAGACGCGCCCCCAGGCGACACCCGGTTCGTGACCTACGCCCTGAACCAGGACGTGCAGGTGGATGCCGGCGGCGGGCGCACCGAGGAGACGGTCCAGACCGGCACCATCGTCGAGGGCGTCCTGACCATGACGCGCAGACGCGTGGCGTCCCAAACCTACACGATCGAAAACGAAGCCGAAACCGATTTCTCCCTCATCATCGAGCATCCGCGGCGCAGCGGTTGGACGCTCGCGGCCCCTTCAGACGTCGAGGAACGCACCGCATCGGTGTACCGGTTGCGCACGGTCGTCGGCGCGGGAGAGACCGGCGAACTCGTGGTCGAGGAAGCGAAGATGCTGACCCGTAGGCACCAGCTTCTCGGAAAGGATCGTGATCAGCTTCTCTCCTACGCCCGTACCGGTGCGCTCCCCGACGACGTGCGAGACGCTCTGGAGGAAGCCGCAGAGCTGCAGCGGGCTGTGGCCCAAACGAAGCAAGAACTGTCGCAGGCGCGCCAGGAACTCGATCGTCTTCGGACCGAGCAATCCCGAATCCGTGAAAACATGAAGGCCGTGGAGCAGTCGAGCGATTACTATCAGCGCCTGCTCGACAAGCTTTCGTCCACGGAAGACCGAATCGAGTCCTTGAATGACCACGTTGCCACGCTCGAAGAGGAACGGGTCGAACGCAGCGATCGGCTGGGGCAATATTTGCAGGACCTCACGATTGACTGACGCACCGTTCATGCTTCCGACGACATTCCTTTTGCCCGGAGGGCCGTCGCCCCGCACGAGAAGGCCCCGGCGCAAACGACGACCCTGCGAATTGCCCGTCGGCCCTTGCCTCTCTGAATCGCAATTGGGAGTTTACGTTGATTCCTGCCTGGATGATGCAGCCGAAGACCCCGATAGACTGAACTTTTCGTCCTACAACCGAACGCTCCACTCATGAAGCGCACCCTCCTCGCCGGTACGTTTTACACCCTCGCGGGCGTCGCCACGCTCCTCCTCGCCGCCTCGATCTTTTACTCCTGTCGGAGCGGGGGCGACCCGCATCACTCCGGCTCCGCCGCGACACAATACGCCCCACCCGTAGAGACAACGCGTTCCGCACAGTTGCTCCAAGAGACCGACGCGAAGCGAATCTCCCTGCCCTCCCTCTCTTACCGTCAGTTGCAACGCTGAGGGCAGTGCTACGGAGTCGGCACTCCCATCTCTCCCCTCCCATCCGTGGCTGACGCCTCCGAGGACATTCCCGAAGGGCTCGTCTTTCCCGGCCTCGAAAACGAGACCCGACGGGCCTCCCTCCTGTCCTTCCTGGCCGTGACGATCATCTCGGGCCTCGCCCTCCTCTGGCCCGTCTATCCGTTCGCCGGAGGCATCCGGCCGTATGTTCTGGGCCTTCCATTTTCGTTCGCCTGGGTCGTGGGCTGGCTCATCGTCATGTTCGTCGCCCTCGTCTTCCTGTACCGAACGGACGAGCCTGGCGAGAACAGGACAGACTAATTCCCCCTCGCCCCTTCGCCCTCTTCGCCATTCTCCCTCTCCCTCATGCCCGAGTGGGCCATCATCCTTCTCATCTGCGGGCTCTACCTCGTCCTCGTGCTGGGACTGGGGGTGTGGTCGGGCCGGACCGTGTCGGCGAGCGTAACGGGGTACGTGGCGGGAGACCGGACGCTCGGGGTAGTTGTTCTTTACTTCGTGCTCGGCGCCTCGGTCTTTTCCTCGTTTGCCTTTCTGGGGGCGCCCGGCTGGGCCTACTCACGAGGCGCGGCAGCCTTCTACATCATCGCGTACGGGACCGTAGGAATGGTGCCGTTCTACTTCCTGGGCCCGCGCACCCGGCAAGTGGGCGAAGAACTCGGCTTCGTGACGCAGGCGGAGATGCTGTCCCACCGGTACGACAGTCGCACGCTCTCGGTGGTGCTGGCGGTGCTGAGCGTGGTGGCGTTCGTGCCCTACCTCACGCTGCAGATGAAGGGAGCGGGCCTGCTCCTCGAAACGATTTCGGAGGGCGTCGTGCCGCAGTGGCTCGGGGCGCTGGTGGCGTACGGCGTGGTGCTGGTCTACGTCTTCGCCAGCGGCATGATGGCAATCGGCTGGACGAACACGGTGCAGGGCCTCTTCATGATGGCCGTGGCGTGGTTCCTGGGGCTCTACCTGCCGGAAGCGCTGCACGGCGGCATCCAACCGATGTTTGAGGCGATCGTGGCAAATGGCCAAGAAGCAATGCTCGAAGCGCCGGGGCTGGCGGCGAACGGGTCGACGTGGAGCTGGGCGGGGTACAGCTCGGCGGTCATCGTCTCAGCCGTGGGCTTCTCGATGTGGCCGCACCTGTTCATGCGCGCGTTCACGGCCAAAAGCGACCGCACCCTCAAGCTGACGGTGGTGCTCTACCCCACCTTCCAGCTTTTCCTCGTCCCCATCCTGCTGATCGGCTTCGCGGGCGTGCTCGCCTTCCCGAACGTGTCGCCCGCCGACACCATCGTCCCCCACCTGCTCACCCAAATCGAGCTCTCCCCCGTGCTCGTGGGGCTCGTGTGCGCGGGAGCGCTCGCCGCGTCGATGTCGTCGGGCGACGCCATCCTCCACTCCGCCGCCTCCATCGGTCTGCGCGACGGCATCAAGCCGCTGCTTACCGGTACGATGAGCGACACGCGGCAGCGGCAGTGGATCCGCGGGCTCGTGGTCGCGATCAGCGCTGCGGCGTACTACTTCGCCGTCTTCTCGGAGGTCGGCATCGTGGCGCTCCTGCTCGGGGCCTACGGCGGGGTCGCGCAGATTTTCCCGCTTGTCTTTGCTGCCTTCTACTGGCCGCGGGCCACCGGAGCGGGCGCCCTGTCGGGACTACTCGCCGGAATTGGCGTCAACACGCTTTTCCTCGTGGGCCCCCACCTCCGCCCGCTCCCGCTGCACGAGGGCGTGTACGGCCTCATCGCCAACGTGGCGGTCTTCGTCACCGTGAGCCTCCTCACCACCCCCCACGCTCGCGATCGCCTCTCGGCCTACACGGACTTCGACCGTGCGGCGTCCGAACAAGCGGGCTGATACCAATTGCGGGCGTTCAATGTGTATTTCTGCTCCCATCCGACCACGTAGAGACGACCCGCCGGTCGTCCCCACATCGCGATGGAAGCAGGATCTACAGCTCAGCTTCCATTTGCTGACCGCGCCGACCGCTCAGCACCTGCACAACGATTCGGTGCAAATGGTATGAGTTCGTGTCCGTGGCACGGAGCTTGCCCTGTAAGCCCCTCGGGCGACTCCCTCATCGCTACTCTTCTCCGGCAACGTCTCCCTACTATGCGAAACTCGCTCTACAGCACGCTCGCTGCCCTCCTCATTCTCCCCCTATTTACCGCCCTCCCGGCTCAGGCGCAAGATTCGGATGAACTCGCCAACGCCCTCAGTCGCGTTGGGCAGCAGTACGCCACCAATTACACCCGGCCGGTTACCGACGTCCTCGGGGCCGATATGAACGCCGGGCTCTTCCGCACCGCTGGGTTTGACGGCACCGGGCTCCTTCCCATGATCGACGTGTACGTGGGCGTGTCGGTCGCAGGGGCATTCACGGCGGGGTCGCCGGACTCCTTCGAGTTGAGCAATGACGAGATCGAGGCCAATGGTCAAACACTCCGTATTGAATACCCGAATGGATCACTTCCCACGGCGTTCGGCGACAATGACTCCCCCGGCACCGCCACCCTCATCGATACCCAGACGGAAACACAGGTGGGCGAGGTGGGGCTACCCGGTTCCATCATCGACACCCCCATCGCGCCGCTCGTCGTGCCGCAGGTCGGCGTGGGGACGGTCTTCGGCACAGATGCGCAGGTCCGGTACCTCCCCGAGATTGGCTACAACGATTACGGCAGCGTATCCCTGTTCGGGGTCGCCGTCCGGCACAGCCTAAGTCAGTACATCCCACTTTCCCCCGTTAGCGTCGCCGTGCAGGGCTCGTGGCAGAGCCTCTCGCTCTCCGGTCGGGAGGGGAGTCAGAATCCCGGCGAGATCGTTGACGCGTCCGGGTGGGCCCTCAACGCGCAGGTGAGCAAGGACGTGCCGGTCCTGCCCATCACGTTCTACGGCGGGGTGCAGTACGAGAAGTTCGGCGTGGACGTTGATTATACCTTCGCAACCACAGTCAACGGACAAGAGAAAACTTCACGCATCCGCTTTGAGCAGGACGCGGCGAACAACGTGCGGGCGCTGGCCGGCGTATCGCTCACGCTCGCGCTCTTCAAGGTGAACGTGGACTACGCCTTAAGCTCAAACAACACGGTCTCGGCCGGAGTGGGGCTCGCCCTGTAAGCAACGCCACCAGCGGCCTCACGCCTCCTGCATCACCTCCCGCTCCGCACGGGTGGGGGCAATCTCTTCTTCGTACCGCTCACAAGCTCCCTCCACGACACTCTTGGCGCGGTCCGGCCCAAAGAAGTCCTGCACTCGAACCGTCTTGTTTTCGAGGGCCTTGTAGTCCTGAAAGAAGCGGCGGAGCTCGCGGAGACGGTGGTCGGGAAGCTCCTTGATGTGCCAGTAATCGTTGAAGGCCGGGTCGTCCATGTGGATGCAGATAATCTTCGCATCCTCCTCCTTGTCGTCGAGCATGCTCATGAGCCCGATAGGTCGGGCGCGGAGGATGCTCAGCGGATCCACGGGCTCCTGGGCCAGCACGAGCACGTCGAGCGGGTCCCCGTCGTCTGCGTACGAGCGCGGGATAAAGCCGTAGTTGGCCGGGTAGACGACCGAGGAGTAGAGCATCCGGTCTACCCGCAGTAGGCCGCTCTCTTTGTCGAGCTCATACTTCACCTTGCATCCCTGCGGGATCTCGATGATGGAGTTGAACACGTCCGGAGCGTCCGGACCTACGTCGATGTCGTGCCAGGGATGGCTCATGGTGATTTCACCGGTGGTTGCAAAATATTGATTATGAACGATGCTCCTGCGAGAAACGACTCAATGACTGCGAGGGGCCGTATATCGTCCAGCGCTCCTCAATCGTGCAGGGACGGGCGGGGAGTTGTTCGTCAGTTCATGTCAATGGAGCCCCCGCTCTTCGGAGATGCCCTGACTTCCAATCGACGTGTTTACCCTGCACCCCCCAACGACGATCCGGTCTGGGGCGACTCCTTCAGATGCTGAGACGGGTCGAAGGACCGCTCAGACCCGAGCCACACCGCAAGAGCAGCACTCGTGACGTGCGTCGCCTCTGGATCGAACGACGGACCCGACGTCGATTCACCAAGGGCCTCAATGTCGCCATCCGCCTCATCGAGTTGCTCGGCAAGGGCCTGCACGTCACGTGCGAGATGGGAGGCCTCCTCAGTCGTGTGACTGGGAAAGGACAGCCTACGCTCCCGGTAGAGATCGGCGAGTGTGCGTACGGCATCGATCCCTCCAATATGAACGCCAATCTCGTCGTCACCAGCCGTCACCCCGGTCCCATCCGAGAGCGTGGCCGCGACGGCGTCCAACCCTCGATCGTCGAGCGCATCGAGCAGCGCCCGACCAAACGCTATCTTCCGATTGATGATGAGACTGGTCCGACCGATGTACGGCTGGTCCGCAACGAGACCTTGTAGATGATTGGCAAGCTCGTCGGCCGAGGTGACGGTACTGTGGCGTCGGATTTGGTCGAGACGGTAGGACAGTTCGTCTCCGTCCGAGGATTTCTCGAAGAGAGCGTAGGTCACGTCGTGTCCTTCGTCGTCGCTCGGGACGGCATCAACACCGAGGAAAAAGGCGTGGGCCATGGTAGACGGAGAACTGGTGAGCGAAGCGCGAGAAGAATGGGATCATAACGGATGCACCTTTCGGTCCGCTCGTTCCCCTCTTGCCCACAGGTCCCTTAACAGGCTGGGGTGTACGCTCACGTTGCTTCCGTCGGGACCGTGCAGTACTGGACACTAAAGTACGATCGATCGTCCGTCCACACCGTGTCGACCTGAAACCCCGCCTCACCGGACAACTCCGCGAAACCGTCGAGCGTGTACTTGTGTGAGTCTTCGGTGTGAATGGTCTCCCCCTCTTCAAACGAAAAACGCTCGCCAGCCACCGCTACCGTCTGGGTCTTCGTGCTTCGCAAGTGACTCTCGATGCAACCACGATCCTCATTCCACCGGACGTGGTGCTCGAACGCATCGAGGTCGAACGTGGCGTCGAGCTCCCGATTCATGCGACGGAGCAGGTTTTTGTTGAAGGCGGCCGTCACCCCCTCCGAGTCGTCGTAGGCCGCCGTCATCACCTCGACGTCTTTTTTGAGATCGACGCCAATTAGCAAACCGCCCTCCGGGCCCACAAGGTCGGCGACATGGCCGAGGAAGATTCTGGCCTCCTGCCGCCGGAAGTTGCCGATGGTGGAGCCGGGATAGTACCCCACGGTGCGAGCGGGGGGAAGCGGGGGGGCTGGCAAGTCGAAGTCAGTCGTGTAATCGGCACACACAGGCTGGATTGGGATCGACGGGTACTCTGCAGCAAGCTCGTTGGCACTCTCGATGAGGTGCTCTTTCGAGATGTCTACCGGCACGTACGAGGCGAGGTCGTCCAGGTGATCGAGCAGAATCCGTGTCTTCACGCTGCTCCCGCTTCCGTACTCCACGAGCCGCACCCGAGGACCAATTGCCTCGGTCATTGCCTCAACGTGCTGCCGCATGATTCCAATTTCGGTGCGGGTGGGATAGTATTCGTCGAGCTCGCAAATCCGCTCGAAAAGCTTCGATCCACGTTCGTCGTACAAAAATTTTGATGGGATCCGCTTTTGCGACGTCCGGAGGCCCGATAAGACCGCGTCCCGAAACGATTCCGTGGCGGGGGCCTGATCGAGGACGGGACGGGCAGTGGTGGACGTAGGCATACACCTGGATCGTCGATGGAAAGATGGAGGACGACGGGCCCTATCCACGACGCCCGCCGGTCCCGAGAACAGCCGGGACGATGTGGAAAATCACACGTTTAACAAACAGGGGGTCTTCCCCGGAAGTCAAGCCGTATCTGAGGTGTACAGAAGCTTATTGGAAACGTTACAGGTGTCGGTGTCGCAGTGGAGCACCTCTACGTGTTCAGATCGGCGAGGGGATCCGGGTGGAGAAATTGATACCCGGTCTGGGTCTTAATTTTCTGGTTGTCTACGACCTTGCCCGTGGTCGTGTCCGACTCATCGAATGTGGGAGGATCCAATCCAAGTTCCTCCGCGGCCCGGGTGTAGACGGCCCGGCGCGTGGGATGGGTGTCGGCGCAGGCGTTGAAGACCTCGTCCCGCACGTCTTGGGTCAGGAGAGTGAGGAGCAGCCCCACGCAGTCGTCCTGGTGGATGAGGTTGACCGGCGCCTCCGGCCGGCTCACGTTCGTCCGTCCCGCGAGGAAGCGCCCGGGATGTCGGTCGTCGCCGTAGAGTCCCCCAAACCGCACGACGGTGGTGGCGAAGCCATCGTCCTTCATCAGCCGCGCCTCTGCGTCCAGTAGCGCCACGCCGGTCGATCGACGCGGCCCCGGCAGGGCATCCGGGATTCCGGGGGGCTGGTCCGCCTCCGTGACCGTTCGTTCCACGTTGGGGTAGACGCCCGTAGAGCTCGCGAAGAGAATCCACTCGACATCTCCGTCCGCAGCGGCCGCGCGCACTGCATCGATCTGGCGCCGGTGATAGGCCCGAACATCGTCGGTGCCTCGGGGCGGCGGGACGTTTAGGACGAGGATGGGAGACTGGAAGAACGAGCTGACATCTCCACCGGAGAAGCCGGGATCGAGGACGAGGTGATAGGGCTCAATCCCGTCTTGCCGAAGGACGTCGACCTTCTCGGTCGTTGTCGTGGAGCCTCGGACGTAAACGCCGCGGTCCACGAGTTGCTGGGCCAGCGGACGCCCCATCCATCCACATCCGAGGATGCTTATATCGGTGTCAATCATCGCTGACGGCAGACCTAGGAGCACACGCAGACGAGGACCGACGGCCCTCTTCCCCAATGACAGACGGGCATGTACCAGACGTTGTTGCCCGCACGGGTGTTCAGAACGTCAGCAAAGCTCCCCTCCGAGACCGCCCCCGCCTAAAAGTCGTCGATCACCCTTCTCGCGAGGTCTTTGTCAAACGGATCTTCGCCGTCGAACTCTTCGCCTCCGGTCGCGGCCTTGTCCTCCTCGGCAGGGGGCGCGTTATCCGGGGCCGACAGCTCCGCACTGTCTGCTGTGTTCAATTCCTCAGGAGCATTCTCTTCGGCGGCTTTATCCTTGGAGGGTCTCGGCTCGGGCGTGTCCACGGGCTCCATTTTATCACCGAAGGACGGGGTGGGCGTCGGATCCGGACGCTCGTCCCCAAACAGTTCGCCAAGGACCGTCTGGACCACCGGTCGGAACTGATTGACGACGTCGTCGGACACTTCTCCCTCGTAAATTTGCGCCGCCATAAATCGGACCAAATGGTCGTCGGGGGACTGCTGTTGCCCCACGAGATACGTCCGGAGCTGTTGGCTCGCCATCCGGTGGTACGCGGTCGATAGAATCTCCTCCGTATCGAAAGCGGACTGGGTGAGAGGCCCCAATTCTCGAACCTGGTCGGGGCTGTGATCGAGGAGATTAAACTCCAAAAAGGGACGGCCGTCGACCGAAATCTCCGCATCGAGATTCGCGTAGAAGCGATAGCGGAGACCATTGGTGAACACCGCCACATCCGTCGCCAGCCGGTCAAAATATTGGAAGAGGAAGCGGTTGTCGTAGGCCCCAAGGTCGGTCTCGGCAGTCTCGCACTGCACGAGCATGACTGGAGCCCCCTGTTTCTTGAGCGCAAAGTCGACCGTCTTCATTCCCTGCTCTTCGAGTCCCACGTCAAATTCCGGCTCCACCTCCCGGACGTCAAAGGGATCGTAGCCGAGGGCCTTGAAGAAGGGCAGAACGAGGGCGTTCTCTGTCTTTCGCTGGCTGTCGAGCGCAGCAAGCTGACCTTCGGCTCTGGACTGAAGGTCCGATATTCGTTCGATCAAATCCATGGTGGGGGTCGGGATC
>Ga0207797_1003034_pt1 | contig 11368 bp, 10 predicted proteins | sample PRCRCaboRojoPR_6_FD_187275 | JGI IMG/M metagenome (GOLD analysis project Ga0207797, IMG submission 187275) | Marine sediment microbial community from Cabo Rojo, Puerto Rico - PR CR 10% Liquid 1 (SPAdes) | ecosystem: Environmental > Aquatic > Marine > Coastal > Sediment | place: Cabo Rojo, Puerto... | reverse complement strand
AAAATAACGGTACTGTGAAACTGCCTCCCCCTCTTCCGATCAGGCCGGCGAGGAAACCCAGGAGCGATCCCCCTAACGTTCCGACCTTCATCCCCTTATTCAGGTTAAAGGATTTGACGGTCCTTTTGGAGTTCTTCTTGAGCAGCGGTATTGTGGCAAGGATCGTGAAGACGGCGAAAATAAGGATAAGCGATTCCGGTGACATTCCTAAGTTAATTCGCGCTCCTAAAGGGGCGAAGGCGACCATGGTCGCACCAAATGGTAGAGCGAGTTTCCAATCTACCTCCTTCTTAAGTCCGTAAGTGAAGGTGGCGGTGGAGCTGGTGGTTAGGCCCAAAAGTATGGAGAGGGGGATGGCCTGAGTCTTCAAATTCATGCCCAACCAGAAAAGTATCGGTACGTAAAGAGTTCCTCCTCCTCTTCCCAGCATAGAGAAAACGAAGGAGACGAAGAAGAAGATTATCGGAGCAAATAGAGTTGAGCCCATCTGTATACCCTCTGTCGTTCACTCCCCTCTTTGCCTCTTCAAATTGTCCGCTTCCAAGGCGCTCAAATGCTTACTCACTTCGAAACGGTTCAGTTCAATGGAGTTGGAAATCTATTCTATCTTAGACGACCCTTTCAAAACGATCCCAGATTCTTTCGATCTCCCTAGCTGTCTCCCCGTCGGAGTATTCCACGACGCTTTTACCCTCCACCATCGCTTCCGTCGCCACGCTGTCGTAGGGGATCTTCCCGATCAGGGGGACGTCCTCGCCTTTCAAATAGCGCTGAATCTCTTCCGTATTTTCCAAACTTAAGTCGTATTTATTTATACAGACGAGCGGTTTTACGCCAAAATGTTGGGCCACGCCCAGGACCCGCTTTAAGTCGTGAATCCCCGAAAGAGTCGGCTCGGTCACTATCAGCGCGGCGTCCACTCCGGCCAAGGAGGAGATCACGGGACAGCCCATGCCCGGCGAACCGTCGATCAAGATCAGTTCTCGCCCGAACTCTTCCGCCAACTTTTGAGCGTTCTCCTTGACAATGGTGACGAGCTTGCCCGTCGTCTCTCCGCCGGCGATCAGTTCCGCATGAGCCATCGGTCCGTATCTGGTAGTGGAGTTGAAGAAATGGCCCGAGACCCGGTCCTCCATCTTTATCGCTTCCTGGGGACAGACGAAGGCGCAAGCTCCGCAGCCCTCACACAGCAGGGAGTCTATCTCGTAGTCGGAATTGATCGCATCAAAGCGGCAGTGCTCAAAACAGAGTCCGCAGTCGGTACATTTCTCCTCCTCTTTGACGGCCTCTTTCGACATAAATTCTTCCGATTCCTCGATCTCCGGATCGAGAATCAGACCCAGGTCGGAAGCGTCTACGTCACAGTCGGCGAGGACCTTCTCTTTCCCCAGGGAGGCAAAAGAAGATACCAAGGTAGTCTTGCCCGTTCCGCCCTTGCCGCTAATCACTAGTAACTGTCTCACTTGTTCCTCCTTTTCCGCTTCTTTCCTTGATCGATTGAAAGAGGGAGATGAACTTTTCCTTCCATTCCCGCTTCTCCTCGGCGAAGGGAACGCCCCTTGCGTATAGTTCCGCAATTTCTCTGCTGTCGGGGATCTCTAGCAGTACCGGTATCCCCTCTTCCCTACAATATTCCTCCACGCCGAGATCGCCGATACCCTTTCTATTTATTACTACGCCGTAGGGCACGCCCAGAGATCGGCAAACCTTGATCGTCAGCTTCAGATCGTGCAAACCGAAGGGGGTCGGTTCCGTTACTAGGAGGGCAAAATCGCAATTATGGATGGTCTCCACAGCCGGACAGGCCGTGCCCGGCGGGGAGTCGAGGATGGATATGGCTTCCGCCCTGATATTTTTCTTTAATTTGTCGATTATGGGCGGGGCCAGAGGGTCGCCGATGGTCAGTTCTCCTTGGAGAAATTCCATCCCGTCAGCCCTTCCCTTTTGCACTATCCCGATCTGGTGATCAATCTCCGTGATGGCCTCTTGGGGACAGGCCAGACTACAGAGGCCACATCCGTGACATAGTTCGGGGTAAAAAAGCGTCTTCTCCTGAAGAACGGCGATGGCGTTGAATACACAAAGGTCCGCACAGGTTCCGCATCCATTACACTTTTCCTGGTCGATTTGGGGCCGCTTCATCCCCACCGTCTCTTCTTCTTCAAATTCTGGATTCAAAAAGATATGGGCATCGGGCTCTTCCACGTCACAATCAAGTAACTGTACCGGTGCCTTCCCTTCCTCGCTCAAAGAGAGAGCTAGATTAGTGGCCACCGTCGTCTTGCCCGTGCCCCCCTTGCCCGCCGTGACGGCTATTTTCATGGTGATTTCACTTCCATTTTGAAATTGTCCCCTCCTTCTCGATATTAATAACTGTTATCATTTAAAACGAAATTATTTTATCATATGCACAATAAATTATCAATGTTTTCAGCTCTCCAGCAAAACCATTTGCCCCGTCTCCACACCTATCTCCGCCCCGATGGCGGGACATTTTGCCACTAGCAGGAAGAAAAGCCCCGTGGTCTCCAATTCACTCAGACCCTCGAAGTTCCCCTGCCCTTTGGAGACGATTAGGTCACTTTCTTCGATCCAGGATATCACTTGCCGGGATTCGTAGTCCGGACCGGTACCGGGGTCGCCGCTGGTCGCCTCTCTAAATTCGACCGAATCGGTTTTGTCCAGTCCCGCGGCGCGAGCATCGGCCAACGTGGCGTCATTGAGAAAGGGGCCACCCTTTACCACCAAGTAGATTTTTTCCAACTGCCACCCTTCCAACAGAGTTTCGATCAAAATCCTGTCAAAGACTATCTCTCCAGCGTTATCCGCAAAGTAGAGGACGTCCCCCGCCGCGGTAAGCCTTTCTTTAAACTTACGGTAATGGTCGACCCCAAAGTCGCTTTGTAGGCATCGATCGACAGTTTCTTCTAATTGGTAATCTCCTCGCGGACCAAAATCGATGATATTTCCCGCTATGGCCAGTCTGATGGCCGTATTCAAAGGATCGTCGCTTTCTTCCACTCTTTCCTTAAGTCGAGGGTATAACTGCAGTGCTTGACGATTGCTCTTTTCCTTTTGCTCCTTGTAAGGGTCCTCCAGATTTGCCTCCTCCCTTACGATCCGGTGCACTTTTTGGCCCAGTTGCATCGAAGAAGAATTGGGATCGAACTGGGAGAGTTCGCTGAGGACGGTTTTTATTACTTTAATCTGTCCTTCCCTCTCCACTTGAGCGAACCTTAAGGCGTCCAGCGATTGAGACAAGAGACATGGGATGCAGTCCAGTTTGACCTTCATTTATAAATCGGACCTCCGGTATTTTTTTTCAGCTTGATAAAGAATTGATAATCAGTTTTTATTGATCCCTTAAACTTTATTTTATCACACGAGAAACGGCGATTCAAAACTTCCTCAAGGGCGAAAATGCAAGCTTACCCCGTTAGTTGCAAGGAGCAAAACTACGTTGGGGACTTTATGGCCTAACTACGACCTAACTGCGAGGGCCAACGGCCGTGTGCGTGGTTTGGGGGTGAAAGTGAGGTAATTTGGGAGGTTTGATATAGAAGTTGTGAGGCGCTGGAGGCAAAGATCGAGTGGCTTGAGTATCGACAGTTTTTCGCTATAATCTTTCGTAACACGAATTAGAAAATCGTAATACTAAATACTGCTCATTGAGGTGGGAGAGGTGCATTTATGAAAAAACGAGCGAGTTTGATCGGAATAATATTGATCGTCGGGATGATTGTCGGGGGAAGTATCCCCTTGCAAACAGTAGGAGAGGCGAGCGAGACCGTGACCGTTACCGACATGACCGGAAGGGAAGTTCAAGTCCCGAAAGAGATCGAGGAGATAATCGGCTTGGAGGCCGGAGCTTTGCGGTTGATAACGTACCTCAATTGCGTCGATAGGGTCGTAGGGGTGGAAAATATAGAGAGACAGAAAAAGCACCAAATCGGCAGACCCTATCTCTTGGCCCATCCGCAGTTGTCCGAAATACCTTCCGTCGGCCCGATACATGGCGGAGATCCGGAACTGATCGCCGCTAGAGATCCGGACGTTATTTTCTGGACTTACGCCACTGCCGGCGACGCGGCCGATCTTCAAAATCGGACGGGAATCCCAGTGATAGCTTTAAAGTACGGAGACTTGGGAGCTCACAAGGACGCCATCTACGAAGGACTAAGGCTTATGGGTAGAGTGTTGGGCAAAGAGGAGAGGGCGAAAGAGGTTATCAACTATATTAAATCTACGATAAAAGATCTGGAGGAGAGAACGAGAGATATACCCCCCGAGGACAAACCGGAGGCCTACGTGGGCGGCGTATTATACCGGGGTTCCCACGGTATCAGGGCCACTGAGCCCAAATACGCTCCTTTTCAATTCGTAAACGCCAAAAATCCCGCCCGTGGTTTGGGTTTGGAACACGTCATGGTGGCCGCGGAGAAGGTCATAGAATGGAATCCTGAGATAATCTTTGTCGACGAGGGAAGTTATTCACTGGTGATGGAGGACCTGAAGGAGCCCAAATTTAAGACGTTGAAGGCGGTTCAAAACGGTGAGCTGTACGGCGTTCTCCCTCAAAGTTACTATACCCATAACTTCGGCACGGTCCTGGCCGACTCTTACTACGTGGGGAAGGTCCTCTATCCGCAAAGGTTTGACGATATAGATCCCGAGGAAAAGGCGGACGAAATTTACGAGAAGCTCCTCGGGGCCCCGGTCTATGAGGAGATGAAGGAAGATTTCGGAGGATTTAAAAAGATAACGCTGCCCGAAGAGGGCTGAAGATGGAGGAAAGAGTGGATATAGATCTAGAGGGGGATAAGGGAGTCGGCAGCGAGGGAGTACTGGAAAGGTATAAGGGGTATTCCAGCAAGAGGACGGTCTTCTTTATGCTTTCCCTTCTCTCGCTTCTTGCCATAGCGGTTTTTTCGCTGACCATCGGAGCGGCCGACGTCTCCATCCCCGAGGCGGTGGCTGCGCTTCTGGGCAGGGCTTCGACGGCCGCTCTCAATACCATAGTTTGGAATATAAGGCTTCCGCGAGTGCTTTCCGCCATTGTCGCCGGAGCCGGTTTGTCGGTGGCGGGAGCGGCGATGCAGAGCATATTGAGGAACCCTTTGGGTTCTCCTTACACCTTGGGAATCTCCCATGCGGCCGCCTTTGGGGCTGCCTTTTCCGTGATCGTGCTGGGCGCGGGGACGGTGCAAAGCAGTGCGGCCGATGCCGTCATCCTCGACAATCCCTACATCGTCACTATTTCCGCCTTTACCTGGGCGTTGATATCGACTTTCGTCGTCCTTTTGTTGGCCAAGTTGAAGAAGGCTTCTCCGGCAACCATGATCCTTGCCGGCGTCGCTCTCGGCTCGTTGTTCACGGCAGGCTACACGGCCATGCAGTACTTCGCCAGCGAAACTGAGCTCGCTTCGATCGTTTTCTGGACTTTTGGCGATATCGGCAGGGCCACTTGGAGAGATTTTTACCTCATGCTGGCCGCCGTAGTTCCCTCCTCGGCCTACTTTTTGCGCAAAAGCTGGGATTATGACGTCCTGGATTCGGGCGATGAATCCGCCAAAGGTCTCGGCGTGGACGTGGAAAAGCTGCGGTTGCACGGTATGCTGCTTTCCTGTCTGGTGACCGCCTTGATAGTTTCCTTTGTGGGCATAATCGGGTTCGTCGGCTTGGTCGTCCCCCATATAATTCGCAGGATCATCGGGGGCAACGAGCGTTATTTGATCCCCACTTCGTTCGTGCTGGGAGCCGTGTTGCTTTTGGCTTCCGACACTGCGGCAAGGACGATCATCGCTCCGATGGTTCTCCCGGTCGGAATCTTGACCTCTTTTTTGGGAGCACCGCTGTTCATCTATCTAGTTGTCCAAGGGAGGGAATATTGGTGAAAGTGGAAATAACTGATCTAGAATTCTCCTATGATAGCGTCCCCGTCCTGGAGGACGTCCGTTTAAGGCTTGGAAAAGGAGAGACTCTGGCCATCATCGGCCCCAACGCTTCGGGTAAGACGACGTTACTCAAATGTATAAATCGGATCCTGAAACCGCGGAAGGGAAGTATTTTGATAGACGGCGTCGCCCTAGATAATTTGGGGAAAAGGGATATCGCGAAAAAGATGGGCCACGTGCCTCAGGCGGGTGAGGGAAGTTTTCCGACCACCGTCTTCGATACTGTGCTGATGGGCAGAAAGCCCCACGGTGGATGGAAGCCGAGAGAGGATGATCTAAAGGCCGCTTCCCAGGTCGTCCATAAATTGGATCTGGAAGATATCGCGATGAGGGATATCGGGGAAATAAGCGGCGGTCAAAGACAGAAGGTTTTAATAGCTCGGGCACTGGCCCAAGGACCGGAAGTGTTACTACTCGACGAACCGACCAGTAGTTTGGATTTGAGACATCAGTTGGAAGTTTTGGATATAGTGGAAGAGGTCACGGAAGATGGTGTATCTACGGCGATGGCGATCCATGATTTGAACTTGGCCCTCCGATATAGCGATAAAATCTTGATGCTGAAAGAGGGAAAAATTTTTGCCGCCGGGGGAAAAGAGGTGCTGACCCCGGAAAACATCGAAGCGGTCTACGGTGTAAGGGCGTCCGTAGAGGAGCGTTTCGGCCGTCCTTTAGTCATACCGGAGGCTCCGGTGGCGAATTGAATCGTTTAGACTAATCCTTTAGCCACTTGTCCAGCCAGTCGTAGGCCTCTTCCCGCACGTTTTGCGGAAAGCCATGGCCGCCGGGGAAGCGGATTGATTTGAACCTATTCCCGTGCCCTTGCTCCCGATAGACCTCTTTCACGCTTTGAGCCATCTCTATTACCCCGTCCAGGGGGAAAATTACGTCTTCCTTGCCGTTAGTCAATAGCAGCGGACGGGGAGCGATCTCCGCCAATAGGTCGTCCATATCTCCCAGCTTTAAGAAGCCCGGCACGTAAAAGGAGAAATTGTGGGTCACCTCGTCCCGCAGGATGGCCCGATAGAGACTGCAACCGCAGGAGGAGACGCAGGCCCGGACTCGCTCGTCGTACCACGCGAGCCAGACGCTTTCCTGACCCCCCAGGGAGTGACCGATGACGCCTATCCTGTCCTGATCGACCCCCTCCAATTGCCCCAGCAGGTCCAGTCCGGCGGAGAGGTCGGATAGGTATTTGGCCTGAAGCGTCGAACCGTTTAGAAGATAGTTCATCGCCTCGAACCTTTCGTAGAGAGCGCCCTCCGGTGCAGTGCCTTCTTTCCTCCTATACTCCGCCGGTCGCCTATCCTCGAAGCAGAGCAGATCGGGACAGAGGACGACGTAGCCCCTTTTACATAACTGCAGACCGTAATGGTATTCTTCCTCTGCGCTTAGTCCCGCCGGTTCCGATTTGCCCAGATAAAATTGGCCGGCGTGTTGGTGGATGGCCAAAAGAGCGGGCTTTTTTCCCAGTTCCTCCAGCGGGACGGGACTGAGCAGATAGGCCCCTATCCTTTGGCCCCCTTCTACTTCGTAGCTTAGTTTATATCTGGTTACCCCTTCCACTACCCGCTTTTTCTCAATCTCGCAATTGAGCTTTTCTCTGACGGGGAAGTCGCCCAAGAGCTGGAGCAGTTTTGCCCTAAACGTGGAGTCATCGTCGTTCATGTTTTTCACCCGTAATTTTGTATTTTTACAAAGAGTATATTGAAATGTCCTAAAATAAGCAAAAACACCTTGACAAAGGCGGAGTTGAAGTTACAATAGATTGATTCGAAAGGCTTACTGTTCCCCCTACCTTGTAAAAGGATTTGGGGATGGTATCACCTTTTCTTCCCTGCTGTCATTTCCGTCCATCCGAACTCAAAAATCCAAAATTTATCGGTCGAGGTCGGCTTGCTGGAGAAATTTTGACTTTCTCCCATTGATAAGTAGGGAGGAGGTGGGTCTTAGGTGGATTAGCTAAAATCTAAGAGAAGGAGGTGTTTATAATGTCCTTTGACTATTTGGACTTCGATTGGAAGTTGGAGTACGCTCAACGAATGGCCGATTGGAATCGAGAGGGATATCGTCCCGAAGGTTCCATTATCAAGGAAGTGCTGGGTAGGAATCTGCCAGCCGACGAGGGATATCTCTCAAGGAAGGGAAAAAAGATCGCTTGATCGGGGCTAGCTACTTTTTGCTAGCCGGACGTGACTAGGTACCTTATGAAGACCCCCGTGAATTGACTCGCGGGGGTCTTCTAATTTTGGCGATTTCCAGCTGGAAATCGCCGACAGCTCTTCCGTCGCTTCCGTTGCCTTGTCCGATTGAGATAACCCCGTTAAAATTTTATGGTAGTTGAGTTGGCAAAGTCTTTTGGGGTTTTAGGGGAGAGAGGAGTCGCTCCTCTTCGATCTTTCAGTTCGCTTGGGAGCGGTCGACGTTCATTTTTTATACCCATAGGGGGATTTCTCCGATGACTAAAGACAGAGATAGGGACGAAGATAGAAGAAAGGACGAGGAAGACCTCTCCGACGTGTTTGAGGATTTGGGCAGGGACTTTTCTCGCCTGATGGAGAAAATAACGGAGGGGAGCGGAATAGATTTTGGTCTATTTGGCAATATAGATGAGATGGAAGATATGGACGATATGGACATGAACGATCTACAGGACCTGTTCAAGCAATTCGGCATGGGGGGGGAAAATAGCCCCTTTGGCTCTTTTGGTGATTTCGATTCGGGTCCGGAGAGGACCAAGTCGCGAAAGGGCGGGGGTAGAGCCGGCGGTTCCAGTTCGACGGGGAAGGAGCGGGAAGAGGTTCGATCGCCGGAAGTAGATATCTTCGATGAAGAGGACGAAGTGCAGGTGTTCGTCGAATTGCCCGGTGTGGCCGAAGACGATATTTCCTTGACCTTTGAGGGCAGTAAACTTCATTTGAGAGCGGGGAAGAGGCCCAATCTCTTTCGGGACACGATCGATCTGCCCCTAAAGGAGGTCGGTTCGATGAGAAAGAGCTTCAAAAACGGTATTTTGCATCTCACCTTGGAAAAGACTGGTGACGAATCTTCGCAGCAGAAAAAGTAAAAGGAAGGGATAATGAGCTCAATTAAGCTTCGCGTAAATGAGGCTCCAGCAAGTGATATGGGGCGGGCTATAGCTCGGCTAGATCCTGACGCTTTATCCGTTCTGGAAGTAGAGCCTGGCGATTTGGTAGAGATTTCGGGCGAGGACGGCAAGGCCGCCCTGGCCAAGTGCATGCCTATGGCCAAGGAAGAACGGGGCAAGGGAATAGTACAGATGGACGGATTGCTCAGAAATAACGCCGGGGCCGGGGTGGACGAACTGGTACAGGTCGTCCCCACCGAGGTGAACGAGGCCAGGGACGTCAAACTCCGCCCATTGGATATTTCGGCGGACCCCCAGAGCAAGGACGTCGACTATATCAAGCAGTTGCTTTTGGATATGCCCCTCCGGGAGGGTAACAAAGTGCGAGTTACCCTGTTCGGCTCAGGTTTTCAGACCTTCGAAGTGCTAGGAATGGATCCGGCTGGCGGGGCGATAGTAACCAAAAGTACGGAGATAAAAATAGAAGGGCCCGGTCAGGAGGCCTTGTCGGCCAAAAAGGAAGTCTCCTACGAGGATATCGGCGGACTGGACAAGCAGCTTCAACGCGTCCGGGAGATGATCGAACTTCCGCTCAAGTTTCCCCAGCTATTTACCCAGCTGGGCATCGACCCTCCGACCGGCGTCTTGCTGCACGGGGCTCCGGGCACGGGCAAGACCTTGATCGCCCGGGCCGTCTCCAATGAATCACAGGCGGAGTTCTTTCTGCTGAACGGTCCGGAAGTGATGAACAAGTTTTACGGCGAATCGGAGGCCCGCTTGCGTCGCATATTCAAAAAGGCCCAAAAGGCTGCCCCCTCGATAATCTTCATCGACGAGATCGACGCTCTCTGCCCCAAGCGGGAAGAGACCAGGGGGGATGTGGAGAAGCGAGTCGTCTCGCAGCTTCTGGCCTTGATGGACGGCCTGGAGAGGAGAAAGCAAGTAATAGTTATCGGCGCGACCAACATTCCCGATTCGCTCGACCCCGCCCTGCGCCGCGGAGGCAGGTTCGACAGGGAGATCGCAATCCCCATACCTTCCGTCTCGGACAGGGAGGAAATAATCCAGATCCATTCTCGGGGAATGCCCTTGAGTGAAGACGTGGACCTAGGAGAACTGGCCGAGATAACTCACGGTTTCGTCGGAGCCGACCTGGAAGCTTTGACTCGCGAGGCGGCGATGAACAGGCTGCGGGAAGTGCTTCCCAACGTCGATCTCAGTCAGGGCACTATCCCTTACGAGGTAGTGCTGGATTTGGAGATCGGATCCCAGGACTTTAAAGAGGCCTTTAAGGAGATAGAGCCGTCGGCCACCAGAGAGGTATTTGTGGAGACGCCCAACGTCAGCTGGGACGACGTGGGGGGACTGCAGGAAATAAAGGCCCAGTTGACTCGGGCGGTGGAATGGCCCCTGCGCTATCCCGAGGCCTTCGATCATATGAACGTCAAGCCCCGGACGGGAATCTTGCTTCACGGGCCGCCGGGGACGGGGAAGACGCTTTTGGCCAAGGCTTTGGCCAACGAGAGCGAAGTCAACTTCATCTCGATCAAGGGTCCGGAGCTTCTTTCGATGTACGTCGGGGAATCCGAAAAGAAATTGCGGGAGATCTTCAAAAAGGCGCGACAGGCTTCTCCCTGTATCCTATTTTTTGACGAAATTGATGCCCTGGTGGCGGAGAGGGGGGGAGGTCTGGATAGCGGCGCTACTGAGCGAGTTACCAGTCAGATGCTCAATGAACTGGACGGCCTCCAGCCTCTGGAGGGCGTCGTCGTGATCGGCGCCACCAATAGGCGCGATTTACTGGATGAGGCTCTGCTGCGTTCCGGCAGGCTGGAATTGCATCTTGAAACCAAGGAGCCCGATCTCGTGGAACGCAAAGAGATCTTTCAGGTTCACACGGGGAAGCTTCCTCTGGGGGGCGAGTTGGATTACGAGGAACTGGCTTTGGACAGCGAGGGCTTGAACGGGGCCGATATCGAATACGTTTGTCGCAATGCCGCCTTGGACAGAGTGCAGGGGTTTGTCGAGAACGAAGATGACGTCCCCCTGGAAGAACTGGTAGTCTCCCAGGAGGATCTGCAGGACCAGATCGCCATAGTCAAAGAGGAACAGGGCCTCTCCGAGGAGAACGGAGAGGAGTGAGGGTATTTTTTCTCGCTAGGGGGTCGGAGAGGAACCGATGTCTTCCGATCACGGTTGTCACCTTTTGCTTTTGCAGGGTGAGCCTTATCAGCGTCGTCGGGCCTTGCAGAAGGCCTTGGGTCGATTGAAGGACGAGCTCGATTCTCCCGAGTTGCATGAGTTGGAGGGAGCGGGGTTGACTCCC
>Ga0207797_1003033_pt1 | contig 11369 bp, 10 predicted proteins | sample PRCRCaboRojoPR_6_FD_187275 | JGI IMG/M metagenome (GOLD analysis project Ga0207797, IMG submission 187275) | Marine sediment microbial community from Cabo Rojo, Puerto Rico - PR CR 10% Liquid 1 (SPAdes) | ecosystem: Environmental > Aquatic > Marine > Coastal > Sediment | place: Cabo Rojo, Puerto... | reverse complement strand
GAAAACTGATGCCCAGGTCTTTGCTTATCTGCCCGTTTCCTGAGTACCTTTCCACAATAAATGCAACGATCATCGGGATAAACATGTAGGCTAAGGCAATGATCGTAGCTCCTTTAGTCTGCCATTCGCCTCCCGTAAGATAAAATATACCAATCAGCGACCAACTGAAAATAAAGGTCCATATGAGAAATCGTTTGACCTTTCTCCTGTCCAAAACTTAATACTTCTTTTGGGTTTTCAGATATTTATCTCGATTTGATAATCCCCAGTCCCGAAGAATTGGCGTCTACCTTTTTTGGATTACCACCATAACTAACTACGCCCATTCCAGACATATCTACCTTGAGCACTTTTTCGGCATAAATATCAGCCTTACCGAAGCCACTAAAATCAAGATAGAATGCATCGGTAACCAGATCTTCAGCGTCCACTTTAGAAGCACCACTCATATCCATCACCACGTAATTGGCTCTTCCTTCGATATCCGCCTTAACCGCACCACTAAAGTCAGCCAGGAGTTTCTCTGCATTGATGCTTAACTCGATGTCTGCAGCACCGGATACAGTCAGTTCGAGCCTGTTGGTTTTAAGGGTACCGCTGGTGTTCATTTCAACAGCTCCTCCAATGTCAATGCTGTTAAGAGTCTTTACAGTAAGATAGACTTCCACATCCCAGTTGTCAAAATCCCTGTTTCTTCTGTCCGAATCAATATAAAGGATGCTGTCCCTAACCTCCACCTCAAGCTTATGGAAGATATCCTCATCGGCTTCTATTCTCAGGGATTCTTCATCCCCCTGCCGTAGATTCAATTCACATGCTATGGAGATGTCCAAACCCTTAACACCGGATATTGGAAAATCTTTCTCCTCATCCTGAATCGATTTGGCTTTGGCGGTGCTGCCGGTGCCGGCATATGCCAAAACACCCGGCAGCATCAAAGCCATTATAAAAAGAATGCGTATGGTTTTCATAATCATCACCTTTCAAATTTACAAAACCTGTTTGATATTTTCTGTTACCACATATCCGTCGAACAATTGTACGATTCGATGCGCCTTTTCAGCATCCGATGGGGAGTGGGTTACCATAACAATGGTAGTGCCTTCCCCGTTAAGTTGCTGAAGCAGGTTCATCACCTCTTCACCGTGAGCTGAATCCAGGTTTCCCGTGGGCTCGTCGGCAAGGATCAGTTTGGGATTGGCTACAACAGCCCGTGCTATGGCTACTCTCTGCTGCTGTCCACCGGAAAGCTGCTGGGGAAAGTGTTTTTTACGATGCGACATTTTCATTCGCTCCAGCACTTCTTCTACCCGTTTTTTTCGCTCGGATGAAGGTCTGTTTAGATAAAGCAATGGCAATTCCACATTTTCAAAAACATTCAATTCATCAATCAGGTTAAAGCTTTGAAATACAAAGCCTATATTGGCTTTACGCAGATTGGTGCGCTTTCTTTCCGAATAATTGGACACTTCATATCCCATGAAATACAACTCCCCTCCGGAGGGATTATCGAGCAATCCCAATATATTCAGCAATGTTGATTTTCCGCAACCTGAAGGGCCCATGATGCCAACAAATTCACCATCTTCCACTTCCAGGTTTACTTTATTAAGCGCTGTAGTTTCGACCTCATCGGTTCTGAAAACTTTTGTCAATTCTTTGGTTCGTATCATCTTTATAAAATTTAAAGGGTTAAAATTTATTATCAATGTTCACGTCTCGTGTCTCGTGTCCCGGGTTACAGAAATCTAAATTTTTAATTCCTATCTCTATATTTCGTGCCCTTATGAGGGCTTGATTTTAAGTATTTAATAAAATTTCCAATGCGTTTACCAAGTACTTCTGTTCGTTCTAGAAGTTCAGTCAATTCAGATTCAGATACATAATTATAATCAAAGGCCCGGTATGACTGAGATCTTGTTTCACCGCAAGAGCCTTTTGAAATACTTAAATGTTGAATAAACTCCTGCCTTCCATCCCTTTCGAAACCTTCTGCTATGTTGTCCATCACTGAACCTGAGGATTCTCTTATCTGGCTCCTAAATTTGTAATCCTTTACAAAGGGTTCTTTCTCTGTTAGTTCTTTTACAAGCTTGCATAATTCCCGTGCAAGTTGCCATATTTCTAAATCTTCGAAGCGATTGATTCTCATCCTATTTTATTATCTTTTGGACTCGATATTCTAAAACACTCAACATTAAGTGATTAAATTTAAGTCAATTACCTTCTATCTCACTTTCCCAGGTTTTGGCTACGTCTCAACCCGAGACTCGGGACCAGGGACACGAGACCCCTAGTCTTTAAGCATCAACTTATCCACCTCATTAAAGTTGTCATAGCTGGAGACGATGACTTGTTCTCCGGGCTGGAGGCCTTCGAGGACCTCGTAGTACATCGGATTCTGGCGTCCGATGCGTATATTCCGTTTATAGGCAAATTCTCCCGAAGGATCCACAACATATACCCACTGTCCCCCGGTGCTCTGGTAAAACCCACCCCGTGGAATCAACACTGCTGTTTTAGACTGTCCAAGCTCCAGTTTGATCCTAAAAGTCTGGCCAATATTGATGTCATTGGGCTCTTCCTCCACAAATTCCATATCCACGGTGAACTGTCCCTGGTTGACCTCGGGATATTTCTTGGTAAGGGTCAGATCAAAGGTTTTCCCCGTATAATCGAAGGAACCGGTCAGCCCCCTTCGTACACGGGCAATATAGTGTTCGTCAATCTCCACATTCAGCTTATAATCCTCCAGAATATTGATTTTCCCTATGCGGGTTCCATGAGTGATCACCTCTCCTATTTCCGGTTCCAGGCTGGCCAGCTCTCCATCAACAGGTGCTTTCACAGTGAGGTTTTCCAGTTTCTCACGCACAATCCTCAGGCCCTCTTCCATCCTGTCTACGGACTTTTCCAGGCTACTAACCTGGGCTTCTCTGAATATAGAATCCTGCCGGTAAGCTTCCTTTACCAGGGCCAGTTTACGCCTGGTGGCCTGAAATTGTTCTTCCGACTGAAGAAATTCTTCTTCAGAAATGTGATCGTTTTGATATAATTTTTTATTGTTGTTATATGCCCTTTTGACTTGTCGCAATTCCTTTTCCAGCCCAATCATCTGTTCCTGCTTGCTAATCTTATCTCTTTGCATGCTCATCCTGGCTTCTCTCAACTGGTTGATGGACCGGGCTGCCTGTGCTTCGTAATCAGAAATACGCAAAATAAGATCGGTACTGCTCAACTCCATAATTTCATCACCCCTGGTAACCATATTGCCTTCTTCAATCATGATCTCCTCCACGCGGCCACCTTCAACGGCATCCAGGAATATAGTCTTGATGGGCTCTACCGTACCAATCACGGCAATATAATCTTTGAATACATCCTTTTCTATGGTTTCGATGGTGATCTTTTCTTTTTCCACATTCAGCCTGGAGCTTTTATCGCCGAAAAAAATATTATATGCGACAAGAAGCACCACTACAACCGCAACCATGATTGAGATGTTCTTTTTACTGAAAAACCTGTTCTTCTTTTCAATGACTCGATCCATAATGAAATAATTTTACATTGGTTTAACATCTATCATGCCAAACCACATAAATGACTATAAAACAAAATCCTATAATATAAAATAAAGAATATAACCTCTTTTTTTCTGTTCGATAATGAAACATTTATAGTACGAAATCGAACACGGAATTACAATTATTTGTATATTTACCGGGAATAAGAATGAAAAACCCCTGTAAAATTTTAGCCCAATGGAAAAGAAAGAAGGTAAAGTTCTGGCAATTGACGACAATGAAGACATCCTGTTTGCATTAAAACTGCTTCTTAAGAATCACGTGGAGAAAGTGCATACAGAGACTTCCCCGGAAGGGATCCCCAAATTAATGAAGGAAGAAAACTTTGATGTGATCCTTCTGGATATGAACTTCACCAAAGATGCCATCAGCGGCCAGGAAGGATTTGACTGGCTGAACAAGATCCTGGAAATCGATCCTGATGCAGTAGTAGTTTTTATAACCGCATATGGAGATGCGGAAAAAGCCGTTAAAGCCATCAAAGCCGGTGCTACAGATTTTGTTCTGAAGCCATGGCAAAATGAAAAACTCCTGGCTACCATCTCATCAGCCATCAAGCTGCGAAAATCCAAACGGGAAGCGGGAGATCTGAAAGAAAGACAAAAAGAGATCAGTGAAATTCAGGACAGGCCTTTCCATGAATTCATCGGAGAATCTCCTGAGATGAAGGAGGTTTTCAGAACCATCAATAAAGTAGCCCAGACGGATGCCAATGTGCTGATCCTTGGTGAAAACGGAACGGGAAAAGAGCTGGTGGCCAGAGCGCTGCACAGAAATTCGAACCGTAAGGATGAAGTTTTCATCAGTGTGGACCTGGGATCCATCCATGAGAATCTTTTTGAGAGCGAGCTTTTCGGTCATGTCAAGGGAGCCTTTACCGATGCCAAAAAAGATAAGGCCGGACGGTTTGAGGTAGCCAGCGGTGGAACGTTGTTCCTCGATGAGATTGGTAACCTTACCCTCCCGCTTCAGGCCAAATTGCTGACTGCCATTGAACGGAAAGAAGTTACACGCCTGGGATCAAATCAATCCCGGCAAATCGATGTGCGGCTGATTTGTGCTACCAACAACGACATCCATAAGATGGTGGCCAATGAAGAATTCAGGCAGGACCTGCTATACCGGGTCAATACAGTAGAAATCCAACTTCCGCCATTGCGTGAACGTACGGATGACATTCCCCTTCTGGCTGATCATTTCCTTAAACAGTATTCTAAAAAGTACAAAAAACAGATCAAAAGGGTCAGCTCGGAAGCACTTAAAAAGCTCAATCAGCACCCCTGGCCTGGCAACGTCAGGGAACTTCAGCATGCCATAGAACGGGCTGTAATCATGTGTGACTCGAATGTGCTTGAAGAAGATGATTTTATCCTCTCGTCCTCAGGACATAAAAAAGATGAAATGGAACTGGATACTTATGACCTGGAAACCATTGAAAAAAATGTGATCAGAAAGGTGCTCAAACAAAATCAGGGCAATGTAACCAAGGCAGCCACACAGCTAGGACTAACAAGGACTTCACTTTACCGAAGAATGGAAAAATATGATCTATAAGAATTTCAGACTGGTCATCTCTTTTAGAATATTGTTGCTGGCTGCCACAATATTTCTCTTCTTCTACACACTAACCCTGGATTATTTCATCACGCCTTTTCTGATAGGCGTGCTGATCATCTTCCAGATCATCCTTCTGGTTCGCTATGTGGATATCACCAATCGCAACCTGGCAAGTTTCCTGGAATCGATCCGCTTCTCCGAATTTACCCGTTCCTTCCATATTGAAGGGATGGGAAAATCATTTGACGAGCTGAACAAAGCGTTCAACGAGGTGATAAAGGACTTCCAGAAGATCAGGCAGCAACTGGAAGAACAGTATCAATACCTGAACAGCGTTGTCAGCAATATCGACATCAGTATCATCACCTATCATAAAGACGGTACGGTCGATATGGTTAACAAAGCCTTCCAGGATCTTTTCCAGATGTACAACATCAAGCACATTCAGCAACTGGAAAAAGTGAGCAAAGAGCTGAAAGATATTCTAATGAACCTGGAGCCGGGCAAGAACTATGTTCTTAAGATCCAGCAGGAGGATGATATCCTCCAACTGGCTGTGTACGGAAGGGAATTCCGGCTACATACACGAACCATTATGCTGGTTACCATTAAGGACATTCAATATGTACTGGAAGAACAGGAAACGGAAACCTGGCAGAAGCTAATCCGCGTATTGACCCATGAGATCATGAACTCCATCACTCCGGTGGCATCACTCACTTCTACTTTGAGCCTGATGGTGAATGAAACCAAAGAAGAACACGGGGGCAGGCTGGATGAAGAATCCACCGAAGAGATCCAGAAAGCTTTGAATACCATCCATAAAAGGAGTGAAGGGCTGCTGCATTTTGTAAACACCTACCGGAGCCTGACCAAGATACCCAAACCCAACTTTGATATCGTAAGGGCGCAGGATCTGATCAATGACATCAAACCGCTTATGGAGAAGGATCTTGTAGACAATAACATCCGGTTTGTTACCCATGTGGACCCCGATCACCTGGAATTCTATGCTGACAGCAAACTGATTGAGCAGGTGTTGATCAACCTGGTTACCAATGCCATTCATGCTCTTGAAGACCGCCGTGATGGAAAGATCGAATTAAAGGCATTCCGCAGCAAACGTGGTCGGCCCACTCTCCAGGTAACTGATAATGGAAGAGGGATTCTTCAGGATGTTCTGGATAAAATATTCATACCATTCTTTACAACGAAGCCCAAAGGGTCAGGTATTGGCCTCAGCCTTTCCAAACAGATCATGCGCCTTCATGGGGGATCGATCACCGCTTCCAGCCAGCCGGAACAGGGCACAACCTTTACGCTAACCTTTTAGCGGAGGGCAGAGAGTTTAGGGCGTAGGGCTCTACACCGATAAATCAAATATATTGGTGTAAGAAAGATGAGTGGATGTTATTTCATAAATCAAACAGATAAGTTCGGTTTTACTGAAATAAGTAATCTTTATAGTTTAGCCCATGGATGACAAGTGAATTAAACCTGTCATTGATTGTCATTTATAGACTTTATTTGTCATTAATTGTATCTGAAAACTATTAACTGCCACAAGTTGAAGGACTTTTCGGTTTATATTTTATCTTTGTAGGTATAAAAAGTGTCCCGGCTAAAATTAATCAAAAAATATTTTCACCTTCAATTCCTCGTCAAATGCGTATTTCCAAATTCTTTACAAAAAAATTTCGAGCCAACCTGAATTTTTTATTTGCACTTTATAAAATTAATGCGTACATTTGATATAGAAACCTCCATTCCAGAAAAAAATAGCACATGAAAGCACTGGAAATATTAGAACGCTATAAAAAGATAGACAAATTGATCAAACGCCGGAGTACCGGCAATCCCAAACAATTTGCGAGCAAACTTGGCATATCTAAAAGCCAGTTATTCAACTGCCTGGACGAGCTTCGGGACAGGGGCGCAGAAATAATTTACAACAAAACCCTTGAAACATACATTTACAGAAAGCCGGTGGAGATAACTGCAATATTTTCAGTACATATAAAAGATGATGAAGATGAAGTTTCGGAAAGCGAAAACATATACATTCCTTATTCTAAGGCCTTCAGAAAAGAAAACGACCAGGAATCAGAAGAGGAGGAGGAAGAAGAATAGTATTTCCCTAACCCTGCCTTATCATAAAAAATTTTTTTAGTTGATTTTAAACCAATTATATCAAAAGATAAAATTTCTCAAAAAAATTTTCCATAATCCAATTTTATTGGACTGTGCTTTTCTAAATTTGATTATACATTCCGGGAAAAGCGACTTTAAATTTCGGCAATCATAAAACAAAGATTTATTGAGGCTTTTCCCTGATTAAGTTAAAAATTAAATGGTGCATAAATATTAACTGTTATTTATGGTAAACCATGAGCAAGCTATTTCCGCCTGAAATTATCAGCCAGTCCACCGAGAGCTTATTTGTGGAGAGGCATACACGCAGCAGGGTGCTGTACCTTTCGGTACTTGGGTTGCTCATCCTTATCTTTTCCTCACTACCATTCATCTACATAACCATAACCAAGCAAAGCCGTGGGATCATTCGCTCGGCAAAGGAAAACAACAGCATCTCCTCGGCATATTCCGGCAGGATTGAAAAAATCAATTTACATCAAAATCAACAGGTATCCGCAGGAGATACCCTGATAGTGCTCAATACCGCGGAAATTGATGAGGAAATTGAATGGTACAAGCAACAGGTCCGCAAACATAGCCTTTATATCCGGGAATTGAATAAACTGCTAAAGGGCAAAGAAGATCTTCAAACCCAATTGTATCAGACCAATTACCTGGAATATCAGACCAATGTAAGAAAATACGAAAACGAACTACACAATGCAGAAAAAGATTTTCTGGTACATAAAAAGCTCTATGAGAAAGAAGTGATACCTGATATGGAGTTTGAAGAGAAGGAATATCGATATCAGCAAGCCAGAAATTCTTATCAGGCCTACAAGAGACAATCCAGGCTTCAATGGCGGGGTGAACTGGAAAAATTGAGCCTGCAAAAGGAGGAATACCTGTCAAAAATTGAAAGGCTTAAAAAGCAGAAAGAACACCACATCATCACTTCGCCGTTAAGTGGTGTTGTAACTCAACATTCGGGTCTTCAAGCTGGCAATTTTCTTATCCCCAATCAACCGGTGGCTGAAATTTCACCCAACCAGGATCTTTTGGTGGAGTGCTACCTCTCCCCTTCCGATATTGGTTTTATAAGGGACAGCATGGATGTCCGGTTTCAGTTTGATGCCTTCAACTACAACCAATGGGGACTTGGAGAAGGAAAAGTCATGGATATATCCAATGACATCATCACACAGAACGAAAAACCCGTTTTCAGAGTAAGATGCACGCTGGATACACGGGAATTAAAGTTAAAAAACGGTTATCGGGGTAAACTGAAAAAAGGCATGACCCTGACGGCCCGGTTTCAGATCACCCGGCGCAGTATTTTTCAGCTCCTGTACGATAAAATAGATGACTGGTTAAACCCGAAACTGAATAAATCGGGGAAATCTACTTAATAAAGGAAGTCAGTTATGGGGATCAACGTAAAACAGCATGACATCACCGATTGCGGAGCAGCGTGTCTGGCTTCCATAGCAGCCCATTACCGGTTGAAGCTTCCCATTTCCAGGATCAGGCAGATGGCGGGAACCGATAAAAAAGGAACCAATGTTTTGGGGTTACTCAAAGCAGCAGAAAAACTGGGGTTTACAGCCAAGGGAGTAAAGGGAAAAGCGGAGAGCATTCCCAAAATACCGCTACCTGCCATTGCCCATATCATCGTGGATAAAGTACTACATCACTATGTAGTCATTTACAAAGCCACGGAAAAGTCAGTAGAGATTATGGATCCGAGGGAAGGAAAGCTGCGAAAGTTAAAGATGGAGGAATTTGCAAAGCAATGGACAGGCGTGCTTGTACTGATGGTTCCCAATCAGGATTTTCAAAGGATGAACATGAAGATTTCCAACTTTGCCAGGTTTCTATATCTGCTCCGACCTCACAAAAGCATTCTGCTTCAGGCATTGTTCGGAGCTATCGTATATACGCTTCTTGGATTGTCCACCTCAATATACATTCAGAAAATTACCGATCATGTGCTGGTGGATGGTAACCGGAACCTGCTGAATCTCCTCAGTCTTGCCATGGTTTTCATCCTGTTCTTCCAGATTTTCATCGGTGTGGTTAAAACCATTTTCATCCTGCGTACCGGACAAAAAATTGATGCAAGACTCATCCTTGGATATTACAAGCACCTTCTGAAGCTACCGCAACGTTTTTTCGATACCATGCGTGTGGGCGAAATCATTTCCCGGATCAATGATGCCGTGAAGATAAGGCATTTTATCAATGATACGCTTATCACGCTAATTGTAAACATCTTCATCATTGTATTTGCCTTCGGGCTGATGTTTGTTTACAACTGGAAGCTTGCGCTGATCATAGCCCTGATACTGCCGCTTTATCTAATAACCTATACCATAACCAACAGGCTGAACAAAAAGCAGGAGCGGAAAATCATGGTGAACGGTGCCGAAGTAGAAAGCCAGCTTGTGGAATCGCTGAATTCTGTGAAAACCATCAAACAATTCGGCATTGAAGACCATGCCAACCTGAAAACAGAAAACCGTTTTGTCAACCTGCTGCGATCGGTTTATACTTCAGGGTTGAATTCCGTTTTTTCAACCAACACCTCGGAATTTTTAAACCGTTCCTTTACGATCATATTGTTATGGGTTGGTTCCTATTTTGTAATCGACCGGCTGATCACACCCGGTGAGCTCCTCTCCTTCTATGCACTGATCGGCTATTTTACGGGTCCCGCCATCACACTTGTAGGGATGAACAAAACCATACAAAATGCATTGATTGCTGCAGACCGGCTCTTTGAGATCATGGATCTGGAAAGGGAAGAGGAAAGCAACCAGGTTGAGCTTAACAGGGATATAATCGGTGACATACAATTTGAGAATGTCTCATTTAGCTACGGCACGCGCACCGAAGTGTTCAGGGAATTCAGCCTCACCATAGAAAGGGGCCGGATTACTGCCATAATAGGTGAAAGTGGTTCCGGAAAATCCACCCTCACCTACCTTTTGCAAAAATTGTATCCGCTGAGCGAGGGTTTGATACGGATCGGGAAATACAACCTCAGGTATGTCAGCAATAAATCGCTTCGTGGACTGATCGGGGTGGTGCCCCAGCAATTGAACATATTTTCGGGGAATGTGGTGGAAAATATTGCCGTGGGAGAGCTGGAACCCGATATGGAAAAAGTAATAAACGTCTGCTCACAGTTGCATCTACTCGAATTCATAGAACAAATGCCAAATGGCTTTCATACCTGGCTTGGCGAGAACGGAGCGACTCTTTCCGGTGGACAAAAGCAACGCCTGGCCATTGCCAGGGCATTGTATAAAAATCCGGAAATTCTGATGCTTGACGAAGCCTCCTCAAACCTGGATTCCGGATCGGAACATTATGTCAAACAAGTCATTTACACCTTACGCGACCAGGGCAAAACGGTGATCCTGATCGCCCACAGGCTAAGCACCCTTAGCGGAGCTGATAAAATTGTGGTGCTGGAAAAGGGAAAACTGAAGGAGGAGGGTACCCATGAGGCATTATATGAAAGAAAAGGAAAGTATTATCAGTTGTGGCAGAAACAGATTCCCTTTTATGTAAAACAAAATTAATGAATTTAGGAAGGAGAATCAAAGCCCTGGAAAAAGATAGAAAGGAAATTAACAGGATATAATCAGAAAAAATCAACCACTATGGCTTATTTCAAATATCTTGAAAGATTAAGGAGAATAGACCGGCTGATCAGCATGGAAAATACAGGAACGCCAGCTGAATTTGCCTCCAGGCTCGAAATCAGTGAAAGTCATCTCTATTTCTGCTTAAAAGAGCTGAAGGAGTATGGACTCCCCATAGCTTATGATGGAATGAAGCGTTCCTATTATTATAAGGAGAACGTGAAGCTGAGCATAAATGTGAGCATCGAAAAACTGGGGAATGACGAGGTCATCCATATTGTCGGGGGCTCCGAAAAAAAATCAAAAATTTTTGCCCCACTATTATATAATCAGAGTGGGCCGGAGTATTTTAGTGGAAGATATCTAAAAACATAGGCCTGTGTTAAAAGGCAAAATCAACCGCCTTAAAGTGTTGTAAAACAAAAATTTGTATGCGTTATGGAAA
>Ga0207797_1003032_pt1 | contig 11370 bp, 10 predicted proteins | sample PRCRCaboRojoPR_6_FD_187275 | JGI IMG/M metagenome (GOLD analysis project Ga0207797, IMG submission 187275) | Marine sediment microbial community from Cabo Rojo, Puerto Rico - PR CR 10% Liquid 1 (SPAdes) | ecosystem: Environmental > Aquatic > Marine > Coastal > Sediment | place: Cabo Rojo, Puerto... | reverse complement strand
AGGCAGAGGTCTGCAAAACCTCCATTCTCCGGTTCGAATCCGGATGCCGCCTCCAGTGCGGGAATAACTCAGCGGTAGAGTGCAACCTTGCCAAGGTTGAAGTCGCGGGTTCAAATCCCGTTTCCCGCTCCACTTTCCGAGCCCTGCGGTGAGAAGCCAGGCTCTTCTCCGCAGGGCTTTCTCTTTCTGGCCGCAACCGCTTCCCGGCCGGTGATTCCCTAAAGGAGGGCCCGTGAACGGCAACAATCAGCAATCCCCTTCAGAGCATGCCAGGCTGCCTTTCCCCCCTCAGGCCGGCCTGCCTGAGCTGCTGGAGCTGGCTGAAGCCAAGTACCGAACCCGGTTCGAGACAATAGGCATCGGCGGCCTCGAGGTCGACGTCCTGCAGCTGGCAGACTTGGAGGAGCACATCGACAGGCTGGCGGAAACAGCTGGAGAGGGGGGTCTGGAGCTGCCCTTCTGGGCCAAGATCTGGCCGACCTCGATCCTGCTCAGCTACTTCATCCTGAAGCTGCCCACGGCCCTGAACGGCACCGCTCTGGAGATCGGCTCGGGCGTCGGCCTCTGCGGCCTGATCGCCGCCAAGCACGGCTTCCCGGTGCTCATCAGCGACAACCATCCCGACGCCCTTCTCTTCGCCAGGATCAATATTCTCCGCAATGGCCTCCAGGAGCGGGCCGACGTCGCCCGGATCGACTTCACCCAGGATGTCCTGGATACGCGCTATCCCCTCATACTCGGCTCGGAGGTCGTCTATCGGGAGGGCGATGTCCAGCCTCTCATCCAGTTTCTGGAGCAGCACCTGGACACAACCCCTTCTTCGCAGGCCCTGCTGGCCCGAAGCTACAAACGGCAGGCCGATACCTTTTATCGGCAGGCCGAAAAGCGTTTCTCCATTCAAGAGAAAACCCTGGGATACAAAGAGAGCACGGCCTCGGATGTAGCCTCTGAACGACATCTCTGCATTATCTCCAAGCTGACGAGAAGGCCGGCATGAAAGAGCTCAGAGCGTGCCGCAAACAGTATACAGCGGATCAGGACAAAGCCCTGCATCCCAGGGAGACCGTGCGCCTGGCCAAGGAACGCTTCAGCAGGCACGACCAGGCCATTCTGCAGAAGACCGAACGCATCGACACCGGCCGGCTGGGCATTCCCGTCTTCCTCTCTGTCTGCGGCCCGCAGGCCCGAGAGGTTCTGCCCACAAGGAAGCAGATGGGCAAGGGGGCCTCAGCCGAGCAGGCCGAGGCCTCGGCCCTTATGGAGCTGGTCGAACGTTTCAGCCTCTTCTCCTCTCTGTCCCAGCCCGAGACCAACCATGAGCTGACCTGGAGCGAGGCGGAGAAACGATACGGCCACAGGCTCCTGCCCCTCGAGGAGATCCTCTGCTCCGTTCATGAAGATCTGGAGCCCGAGCGGGCCAGGGCAATGCTCGATCTGGTCCGCTGGCAGTTCAGGCCTGCTGGTGTGCCTGGCGCGGATGAGCCCGCTTACCTGCCCGTGGATTGGTTCTATGCCCTGAATGAGTTTAACGGCTCCGCGGCCGGGAACACTCTCGAAGAGGCCGTCCTCCAGGCCGGCTGCGAGCTCGTCGAACGGCATGTCTGCGCCCTGATCGAGCGCCACAGGCCGGTTCTGCCCACCATTGACCACAGCGGGCTGGAGGATCCAGTCCTGAAAGATCTCCTGGCCGCTTACTCCAATCAAGGTATCCAGGTCCTGCTCAAGGACTTCAGCCTGGACTTCGGACTGCCCACGGTCGGTGCCCTGGTCTACGATCCGGCGACCTTCCCGGAGAAGAGCGAGATCGTTCTGACCGCTGGCACGGCGACCTCACCGCACAAGGCCGCTGTGCGCGCCTTGACCGAGGTGGCTCAGCTGGCCGGCGACTTCGAAACCGGGAGCTGCTACGATCCCTCCGGGCTGAGCAAGCCCTCCTCCCTGGAGGACTGCCGCTGGCTCGAGTCGGGTCCGCTGACCGCCCTGTCCGATCTTCCGGACATTCAAGAGGAGGACTTCCTGGCCGAGATCGTCAACCTCAAGCAATGCTTGGCCGATAAAGGCTTTTCCTGGTACTGTCTGGATACGACCCATCCGGACCTCGACATTCCCGCCTGCTATGCCGTGGTGCCGGGCTTCCTCTTTCGGGAGCGGACGGAACGGGCCAGCCTCGGTCTGTTCATCGGCCGCCTCCTGGCTGAGCAGTACGAGCCAGAGGAGGCTGAAAGAGGCCTGACCTTTCTTGAAGGCCTCCAGCCGGGCGCCTTTTACCTGCCCTTCTATCGCGGGATGGTCAAGCTCCGGAGCGGGGAGCTCCAGGCGGCCCTTGAGGAGCTCGAGCAGGCCGAAGGCATCCAGCCCAGCCCAGAAGAGCAAGGGCTGGTGGCCTTCTATCGCGGCTTCGCCCACAGCCAGGCAGGACAATGGGACCACTGCCTGCCACACCTCGACCGGGCCATCGCGCTGAGCCCCCATGTGCATGCTTATTACAACCTGCGCGGAGTGGCTCATTTCAAGCGGGAGGACTTCCGCCAGGCTGCCGACGACTTCCAGCGCGCCCTGTCCCTCGACAGCGGATCGGCCACCGATCTGGCCAATCTCGGTCTCTGCCACCAGCGCCTGGGTAACAGCCAGGAGGCCATCTCCTGCCTGCAGACGAGCCTTGAGCTCGACCCTCAGCTGGACTTCGCCAGCAAGGCTCTCCAGGACCTGCTGACCTCCTAACAGAGTATAGATATTTTATATCCTGTGCGAATCGGGAGGCTTGGAATTTTCAGGGAAAATGCTTGACATTCTTTTTGTCCAACAATTATAAAGATGTTTCTTGTCCTACGGACCTGTTGCCGGAACATGGACTCTTGACAAAATCTGTGAGGAATTTAATGTCCTTAGCAACAGGCCGTTTTTATTTTTCGGGATGAGGCATGGGAGACACCTAAGCTTTTCACCTTTTTTCGGTCATGTAAAATCACTTGTTGAAGGAGGTAATCCAATGGCAACAGTTGAATTCAAGGGCAAAACTTTTGAAGTCGACGAAGACGGTTTTTTGCAGAGCTTTGATCAGTGGAGCCCTGAATGGGTCGAATATGTCAAGGACTATGAAGGCATCAAGGAGCTGACCGACGAGCATCGGAAGGTCATTGAATTTCTTCAGGACTACTACAAGAAGAACGGCATTGCTCCCATGGTCCGGATTCTCTCCAAGGTTACCGGCTTCAAGCTCAAGAAGATCTATGAGCTCTTCCCCTCTGGCCCGGGCAAAGGTGCCTGTAAGATGGCCGGACTGCCCAAGCCGACAGGCTGCGTCTAAGCGGCAGCCCTCAAAGCCTCTGGGGCTAAAAGGACAGAAAAAGGCGGCTGAGGCCGCCTTTTTTGTTCTCTGGAAGCCCACCTGGAGCGGGCATGGACTTCTATAGACGCATTGCCGAGATGAAAACGGATCCCGCCTTTCAAGAGCGGGTGGGCATGATTCTCATCCACAACGGCGTGGTCCGTGGCAGATCGCGAGACGACGGCCAAGCTGTCACTCAGCTCCAGGTCCAGCCCGATTACCAGGTTATCGAGGACATCCGCACACGCTTCCAGAACCGGCCAGGCATCTTTCGCATCCTGATCGAAGCCCGGGAGGGAACCTTCAAGCCTGGCGACGATCTCCTGTTCATCGCTGTGGCCGGAGATGTCCGGGAGAATGTCAAGCCGGTCCTGGAAGAGGTCCTCGAGGAGATCAAGGGACGAGCCATGCACAAGACCGAGGTTCGCCGGAGCTGATGACAGCACCGGGCATTATCCGGCGTCTTCCCCATACTGTCCCCTTCCGGCCAGAAAAACGCGGACAACCTGCTCCGTAGCCCGCTGCAGGTTCTCTTCCGCACGTTCCATGGCCTTGTTCAAGCCCATCGGGCCAGGACAAATGCTTATGACCGCCGTGATGCCGCTGGGGCTCAAGTCCGGGCAGCGCTCATCCACACTGCCGGCCAGCAGCAGGCAGGGGAGGCCCCGCTTCTTGGCGCACAGCCCGACTCCGGCCGGCCCTTTGCCATACAGGAGCTGGCCATCGGCCCGGCCCTCGCCGGTCAGCAGGCAGTCCGCATCGTCTAAATGGTTTTCCAGACCGACCACGTCGAGCATGACCTCAACGCCCCGCCGCAAGGCTGCGCCCAAGAAGGCCTGCAGCCCCGCACCGAGACCGCCGGCGGCTCCCGCTCCTGGAGTGGAGCGGACGTTCAGCCCGAGCTCCCGCTCAATGACCTCGGCGAGCTTGGCCAGGCCGGCTTCCAGGGACTCCACCTGCTCGGGCCCGGCACCCTTCTGCGGCCCGTAAACCCTGGCCGCACCGTCCTTGCCGAGCAGCGGATTGGCAACATCACAGACCACATCAATGGCTATGCCTTTGAGCCGGGGGTCCATTCGGCTCGCATCCAGGCTGTCAATGCGGGTCAGATCACGGCCGCCCTGAGGCACGAGCGCCCGGCCCCGGCTGTCGAAAAAGCGCACACCAAGGGCTGCAGCCATTCCGGCTCCTCCATCGTTGGTGGCGCTGCCACCGATGCCGACCACCACGGACTCGGCTCCCCGGTCGATGGCTTGCAGGATCAGCTCCCCGGTCCCAAAGGTGGTGGTCAGCTCCGGGTTCCTCCGCTCTTCAGGCAGCAGGGCCAGGCCGCTGGCCTTGGCCATCTCCACCGCAGCCAGCCGCCGTTCCGGAACATAGGCGAAGGTGCTGGATAGCGCCTCTCCCAAAGGGCCTGTCACCCGTGCCTCGATCACCTGGGCTCCGAGCACCTCACAAAAGACATCCACAAGCCCGTCGCCCCCATCGGAAAAGGGGACCTGAACGATGTCGCAGGGCCCGGCTGCCTGCTCAACACCCCTGGCCATGGCCCGGCAGGCCTGCACTGAACTCAGGCCGCCCTTGAAGGCATTCGGAGCGAGAACGAACTTCATAGCAGCCTCCCCTGATCGAGACCCTCAGGTGACACACATTCAGCCAGAAGCTCCAAGATCCTGCTGGCCTCCTCCGGCTTGTCGCGCTTCAGGCAGCCCTGTACGTAGCGGCCGGCCTTTTTGCAGATCTGGGCTTCGACCAGGCGCCTCTTTTCAGCCGGAAGATCCGCTGTGGACAGCAGGTTGCGCAGGCTGTAAATCCGATAGAGATCCAGGCCGATCAGCTGCCTGGACAGCTGATCGGCCTGCCCGCCGTACTTGATGGTCAGCTCCCGCGGCAGCAGCCCCACCGGGTAGTGCAGGCTGGCCCTGAGCCAAAGGTCATAGTCCTCGCAGGCCGGCAGCCCCTCGTCGAACCAGCCGGCAACATCGAGGACCTCGCGGGCAAAGACAACGCAGGAAGGGCTGACCAAGCAAAGCTCCAAGGAAGGGGCAAAGATCCAGCCGGCCCGCTTGCGATGCCTGAGGCCCTGGTTTACGCGCCTGCCTCGCCTGATCCAGCGCTCCTCGGTCTGACATATTCCCCAGTGGCCGGACTCCATGAAGCGGAGCTGCTGCTCCAGCTTGCCGGGAAGCCAGACATCGTCAGAGTCGAGAAGGGCGATGAACTCTCCGCGGGCCTGGCGCATGCCTTCGTTCCGGGCCTTGGAGACCCCGCTCTTTTCCAGGCGCAGAGAGCTCAGGCGGGGATCGCCCCAACCCGACAGGAGGCTGGGCGTGGAGTCGGTCGAGCCGTCGTCAACCACGATGAGCTCCAGGGACACCCCCTGCTGAGCCAGGACCGAGTCGATGGCTCGAGCCAAGAGGCCGACCCTGTTGTATGTCGGTATGACCACCGAAACGAGCATGGCAGACCGTTTCTCAGGAGCTCTGCATTGACATGCGCGGCAATTCGGGACAGAGTAAACACCAGGCCTGCATGTGGCCTTGGGACCGGGCTGCGGCTGGCCCGGTCGCAGCTGCGGACAACAAACCCGAGGCGGCCAAAAGCCGGGTGGCAACCCGAGCATTCCGAAAACGCCCCGTACCATGAGCCAGAACCGGACGCCGCATCACCGACTCGCTGCTGAGCTGAGAAGCCTCCTCTGTGAAAACGGGATCACGCTCTCCAGAGACGTCCTGGACTATCTTGCCTCAGCCCTGGACATAACCGATCCGGATGAGCTGCACCGCTTCGTCGACATGGAAGCCGACAGTGACCTGGCCAGCCTCCTCGAGCTGATCTTCTTCCCGGATCAGGAGCTCAAGATCAGGCTCGAGCCCCTGCTGCAGGAGCTCAACCTCGGAAAAGACGATGAGTCCGTGGTTCTGGACTGCCTGCTCAAGGATCCGCTGCAGCTCCATGTATACTTCCCAGAATCATCGAAAGCAATCCCGCTGGCCCTTCCCCGGGACCCGGCCCGAACCTTCATCCAAAGGCTGCGCATAGACAGGTCGCCACCCCGCGAGCTGCTTCAGGCCATCGATCAGGCCTTCACCAGACAGGAATCACTTCGGATACAGGTTCTTCTCCGCTCGGCCCGCTTTCCATTCACCCGGGAGAACCAGGATTTTCTGCTGAACATATTGACGCATCTGCCTCCCCCGGCAGAGGGCTTCCAGGCGACCCTCCGCTATGCCCTGGCCTTTCTTGACGAGCTCAAAGGCGCATCAGACATAGCGAATCAGCTGATCCAAAAAAAGATCTTCCTGGAGCAGACCCTGGACAAGGCCCAAGCCTTGAATAGACGGCTCCGCAGCCAGCCCATGGAAGTCCTGCTCATGCAGCGGGAAAGCATCCTGAGCTTCAATACCGAGGAGCTGCGCAGCCATTTGCGGATCGTCGATCAGCTCTGTGCCGCAGTCATGGGCTTTGTCCCGGAAACAGACTGTGAGAGCCCTTCGTACTCCTTTACGGAGCTGTCCGGGACCAACCTCGGCCAATGGAAGTAAGCCTCAACAGGAATCTGAAACATGCAGTACACCGCATTGCAAGGAGCCACCCTGATCCCGGGCACGGGCGAGAGCATCGAGAATGCCACCGTGATCATTGCCGATGAATGCATTCAGGCCATCGGACCGTCTCAGGAGGTTCCCTGCCCCGAACAGGCCACGATCATCGACTGCACCGGAAAGTTCATCATGCCTGGGCTCATCGACGCCCATATCCACCTGGACATGCACGGCATGCCGGATACTTACCATGAAAGCCTGGTGGAGGATAAGCTGCGGACCATCCGGGCGACCATCGAGATGGGCAACACCATTCGCTCCGGGATCACCACGGTACGCAACGCCGGCTCGGCCAACTACATCGATATCGCCGTCAAGCGGGCCGTGGAGGAGGAGCTCGTGGTCGGCCCCCGGATTCTGGCCAGCGGACGGATCATCTGCATGCTTACCGCTGGAAACGAGTACTTCAAGGGCCTCTATCGCGAAGCCGATGGAGTGGACGAAAACCGCCGGGCAGCCAGGGAGCAGCTCAAGGAAGGGGCGGACCATCTCAAGGTCATGGCCACCGGGGCGATCATGAACCCTGGCGGCACTCCCGGGGCTCCGCACCTGAACATCGAAGAGATCAAGGCCGTGGTCGAAGAGGGCCTGAAGATGGGCAAGTATACCGCTGCCCATGCCCACGGGGCCGTAGGCATCAAGAACGCCATCAAGGCCGGCGTCAGAACCATCGAGCACGGCACCCTGGCCGATGACGAAGCCCTCAAGATGATGGCCGACCAGAATGTCTTTCTGACCTCGACCTTGAGCTCGAACTTCTGGATGATCAACGCCACCCACAGGAATGGCATCCCCCAGTTCATGTTCGACAAGGCCAAGGACGTGGCCAAGATCAGAAAGGAGAACCTGGGCAGAGCCCTTGACCGCGGCGTTCGCGTCATTATGGGCACGGATGCCGGGACGCCCTACAACTACCATGGCAAGAACGCCATGGAGCTGGTACAGTATGTCCAGGAAGGGCTGATGACGGAGATGCAGGCCATTCAGGTCTCAACCCAGGCCGCAGCCGAGGCCCTGGGCCTGGAGGACAGCATCGGAACTCTGGAGGCCGGAAAGTATGCCGATCTCCTGGTCCTCGAGGCCAACCCCCTGGAGGATATCGGCTGTCTCCTCCAGCACGAGAAGCTTGCCTTCGTGTTCAAGAGCGGACAAGCTGTCACTGGGAGCGTAGACATCTCCCAGTGGACAGCGGAGTCGCCCCTCGGTCTGACCTGATCGATCCCGCCCTGTCGACTCCAAGACCAGCCCGACGGCCTGAGGTCGCTTCACCGTCGGCCGTAATGGAGATATGCCTATGCCGGCCAACAAGATCCTCTTCCTCTGCGACGCCAGTGATGTGGATATCGTCGAGAGGAGCTTCGCTGGGAGCGAGAAGTTCGAGCCAACCGTGGAAACCACGGAAAGGATTCTGGAGTACGGCGTTCCTGCCTACCTGGAGCGGACCATCGAGCTGATGAACAAGTATCCCTCCATGTACGACGGGGTGGTTGGAACCCACGACTCCTCGGCTGTCTTTGCCTCTATCATCGCCGAGAAGACCGGCAACCACTTCGCCTCGGTCCAGAGCATCATCAACTGCCAGAACAAGTATCTGAGCCGCATGATCCAGCAGGCTTGCCTCCCGGAGCAGACGCCGGCCTTCTGCCTGGCCCTGGACTATCTGCGAGAGCCATCCAGGCTCGAGCCCCCATTCTTCATCAAGCCGGTGCGCGGCAACATCTCCTTCGGCACCCACAGCATCGACTCGCCCGAGGAGCTCCATTACTGCATCGGCCGGGAAAGCCTGGACATCGCCAAGCACAACCAGTACTTCCTGGACGCGCTGTCCATGGACCCAGGCTATCTGGACCCCCTCAACGTGCAGACCTGCAACAGCTTCCTCTGCGAAGAGCTCCTTACCGGCGTTCAGGTCACCATCGACGGGTTCATTTTCGAAGGGCGGGTGGAGATCTTTGGCATGACCAGGGCCGTTTTCTTTCCGGAAAGCAACTCCTTCAGCCACCACGAGTTCCCCGCCGCGTTCAGCTCGGAGCTGCACCAGCGCATTCTCCAGGCCATAGAGCGCCTCATACCTGAGCATGGCCTGGACAACAGCTTCTTCAACGTCGAGATCAGAGCCGACGAAGCAACCCAGCGCTTTGCCATCCTGGAGATCAACAGCCGCATCGCCTTCCAGTTCGCCAAGACCATTGAGGCGGTCACCGGCTACGACCCCCTCCATCTCCTGTGCGACGTTGCCGTGGGGCACAAGCCCGAGTATGACAGCAGCGCCGAAAAAACCTTCAAGCACTGCTTTAACTTTGAGCTGCACTCCTTCGAAAATAAACGCATCCTGAAAACCCCGACGCAAAGCGACTTTGAGGAGCTGAACATCCGCTACCCCGAGGTCCAGGTCCGCAATCTCATCCAGGAGAACTCCCTGCTCTCGGACTACAAACACAATCCGGAAAGCTACCGCTACTGCATTCTGGACATTCCCGGCCAATCCCCGCAGGAGATCCAGGACAAGCACGCCCGGGTGGTTGCCACGCTCAACTACGAGTTCGCCGAAACGTATGAGGCCTGATGCCTGTCAGGCATCAGGCCTCATACGTTTCATAGACTTCAGCTGAACGATTGAATCGCTCGGCTGAGAGTGGATAATCTTCCGGAATTTCAAAAAAGTCTTGTAGCCCTCACGTTGGGGCCGATGGTGTGCGGCTTCGGTGCGGAGCCAACGGACCAATTGACCCTGGCTTGTCCATCGGAAGCCTTCCAGCGGCCTGAGGAAAATGAACGGCATTGAATATGCGATGGAGAACAGCATTGATCGCCGTTAAAATAGAGCTCTAGAATACTTGACTTCTCACAAAAAAAGTATAAAAGATAAACATTTCAAATTAAAACGGTCTAGGAGAAAAAGGTATGTACAAGCTCTGGCGTTGTTTGACGATTCTGTTAGCTATCATTGCCCTTTCTTCGTGCGCCCCTAAAGTCGACTTCCAAAAGACTTTTGCTCCTGTTGCTGCCCAGAACAGTCAACTAAAAGTTCTAGATCTTGGTACATTCTATGACAGACATGAAAGCTTTGATTCCTCTTACAGTAGGTATAATCTCCATAGAATGAGAATCTGGGACGAACATAACTCTTTTTTGTCAAAAATAAAAAAATCAAAATACTTCAGAGTTATACAAGGTAATAAAAAATATAATCTTACTGATGCCAAGGCTATATTAACATTAAGATCTAATTTTGATTCAATAAGTTCAGATGCTAGAAAAAATGGTTTTGATTACATTGCCTTTACGTCTTTCAAAATATATCCAATGGGTTCATATGATAAAGTCTGTGTACACTTTTTTTCACTACGCGACAAGAAAGAACTTAAGGGTTGCTACCAACACAGCTACCTTTGCTTTTCAGGACAGCCGCATCACATTAGAATGGCATTTAATGGAGCAAAAAATGACCTTCTTGACACTTTAGTTCCAAATATAAAGTCGAATCTAGCTTCTCAAAAATGAATTGTTATTACTAATAAAGCTACATAATACGACCTGTCAGCGAAATAGATCAAAAATAATTACTATATTATATTTTTTCATACTGCACGATGTATGGCATGTCCGGAGCTGAAGCTCCAGTCTTATCGTTTAATCCAAATTGTTTAATCAAGAGTTTTCTGAGACTCCACTTCAGCTTTCAACTCATTATCTCCACCCTTCAAATCATAAAAGCTCTATACAAATCAAAAAAATCGCCCGAATATTTTTGGGAATCCACGAGAGGGAGAACTCTATGACACATCGAGTTCCGGCGGAAGCTTACGGTCCAGGAAACGTCCTATCGTTGAACTCTGGTACCACCCGACGGGCAATGCACCTACTCGTTCTCCGAATGGCGCCAGTAGTCTTCCTCCTGGCTTTGTGCTCCTTGACAGGCTGTACGAGCTTCCTCCTCGATAAAGGAGAAAAAGAGCTCTGACTGGAGCAAGACTATGAAAAAGCCGCTGTAAGCTTGAAACAAGAGCTCGCTAAGCTGGAAGCAGACGATTATACGGGCCCTGATTCAATAATTCCGGAATCGGCAAAGCACTGCAGCATTATAAGTCAGCCATTAACAAGGTTGAAGCTTAAGAGCAAATTTCCATCAAAGCAGAAATAGGATATTCTTTTCAGCCGCTAGAAGTGCTTTATATGAGTCAACTGTTACATGTCTTTTTCAAATAAAAGAGTACAATGAAGCATTTCATTATATGGAAAGAAGTCGAGCGCGGGCTTTTTTGGATATGATGGGCGAGCAGGCGCTTGCCTGCAAAAATGAACGCGCAGTTGCACTTCTTACAAAAAGGAAAACCTTATAACCGTCATGCCTGGGTAGGCACAACCAAGCATGAAAAAATCACGTTTCGGCCGGGGCGCCGAGCGCAGGTTCCATGGCGGCACAGACCATAGAGA
>Ga0207797_1003031_pt1 | contig 11380 bp, 8 predicted proteins | sample PRCRCaboRojoPR_6_FD_187275 | JGI IMG/M metagenome (GOLD analysis project Ga0207797, IMG submission 187275) | Marine sediment microbial community from Cabo Rojo, Puerto Rico - PR CR 10% Liquid 1 (SPAdes) | ecosystem: Environmental > Aquatic > Marine > Coastal > Sediment | place: Cabo Rojo, Puerto... | reverse complement strand
ACACTTGGTGTCGCCCAGGACCGTCTCGATCTCCCAACCGGCTGCTCTGGCCTCGGCCAGCGCCAGCTCGACGCCGTTGTCGCTCGACTGGCCGAACGTCCCCACGTCACCGCTCATCGGGAATAGCTTCGCGATCTTAACGGGGAAGCCCGGGGGCTCTGCAACACCGGTACCAGCTTCTTCCTCCGGCGGGGCTTCGGTAGGTTCTTCTTCCTCAGCGGGAGGCTCAGTGGGCTCCTCTTCCGCGGGAGGTTCGGTTGGCTCTGGTGTCGGCTGTGCACAGCCGGCCACCACGCCGAACAGCATAGAAAGGACGACAAACAGACTTACGATTCTCATCAGTTTCATTCTTCGACTCCTCCTAAAGAGTTGAACGGCTATGCTAGAACGACTAACGCGCAACCATCGTGGACAGGCTATTACGCATCATCTCCCGTGGTATCACCTCCTTATCTACACGCCTCTCACCGTGCCTCGTGCTCCACTGGGCGTAGACGGACTAGGCCTGGAACGCCACCTGGACGTTCGGTCTATCAATGACGTACAGAATTGCACTGGAGAGCGCAATGCTCCCCAAGCTGGTGAACACAAACGCCCAGTTCGTGCTCTCACCGGGTGAGGCTTGCGGCCAGAGAATCAAGAAGCGAGTAATCACGTTGAAGCCCTGGACAAAGATACAGAGCGTCGTCGCCCAGGGCTGGAGCGTCAGCAGCGCCCACCCCAGGAAGACAAACAACGCCGCGGGGACGAGCAGCAACAGCGGGCTCGCGGAAAGCAGCATCTCTGGAGGGAGTAGGAAGGCAGGAATGAACTGAAACACTGCCACGACGGTAACAATAGGTGGGCGGGTTCGCTCCATCGGCGGTTCTCCTTTTCTGTGCGCTGTAGATGCTACGGTGCGAGATCTTGCCTCAGGCCGGGATCTGACACGATTCCTCACGTATTGGACACATACAGGCCGGGCGCTTAAGCCAGAACTTATAGCATCCGAGCTAGCTTTTGTCAAGCTACACGATGTAGAAAGGGGAGATGTAGGTGCAATTCCACATACCATGCCAGGGCTCTGATGACATCTCTCGGGATCATCAGCCTGACATATGTCATTCCTGACCGGTATGGGGTTGTCGAGTCTCTTCCCCTCCTTCAAACACCCGACCCTATTCTATTCAAGCTATGAAGATATGTCAAATTTGACTTTAACACTCCGTCTAGTATAATGTTTGTTTGGAGCAGCACTAGCGCAATTTGCGGGAGTGAAAAGGAAGCATGAAGAACCTTCATGCTTCCTTGTAATATGTCTCATCAATGATCTTTGAGCACCATAGGAGGATATACTGTGACTAAGAAGTGGGTCTATCTATCTCGATCGGCGAAGGCAGAGCTGGCCAAGACGCTGGGCCACGAGCCTGAGATGCTCGAGATGAAGCAGATTCTCGGTGGCAAGGGCGCCGGGTTGGCGACGATGACGGCTGCCGACATCCCCGTCCCCCCCGCGTTCACCATCACCACCGAGGCCTGCATCGAGTATATGGAGAACGGGGAGTTCCCCCCTGGAATGTGGGAACAGACGCTGGAAGCGCTTGAGGACATCGAGGAACAGACGGGGAAGGAATTCGGGAACCCCGAGAATCCACTCCTGGTCTCTGTCCGGTCGGGCGCTCGCGTCTCAATGCCCGGCATGATGGATACGGTTCTCAACTTGGGCCTCAACGAAGAGACGCTGGAAGGTCTCGCCGAACTGACCGAGGATGAGTGGTTCGCGTACGACGCCTACCGCCGCTTCATCACCATGTTCTCGGACGTCGTAATCGGCCTTGACCGACAGTATTTCGAAGAACTGCTGACCGATCTCAAGGAGGAAGAGAGCGTCAAGCGAGACTTCGAGGTCAGCCTGGACGGTCTCAAGAAGCTCGTGGAAGAGTACAAAGCGCTCTACCAGGAGAAGACTGGCGAGCCGTTCCCCACAGATCCCCATACGCAGCTCAAGCTCTCGATCAAGGCCGTCTTCGATTCCTGGAACATCCCCCGAGCCGTCGCCTATCGCGACTACAACGACATCCCCCACGACTGGGGCACCGGGGTCAACGTACAGATGATGGTCTTCGGCAACATGGGCGAGAACAGCGGCACCGGTGTCGCCTTCACCCGCGACCCGGCCACGGGCGAGAAGAAGCTCTACGGCGATTTCCTCGACAATGCGCAGGGCGAGGACGTGGTCGCCGGTACGCGCACGCCGATGGACATTCAGAAGTTGCAGGACTTCATGCCGGACGTTTACGACCAGTTCATCGAGGTGACTCAGCACCTGGAGCAGTTCTACCAGGATATGCAGGACGTCGAGTTCACCGTCGAGGAAGGTAAGCTCTGGATGCTCCAGACGCGAACCGGGAAGCGCACCGCCAAGGCCGCGGTCAAGATCGCCGTCGATATGGCGAATGAGGGCTTGATCGATCGGGAGACCGCCGTGATGCGCGTGGAGCCCGGCGACGTCGATCAGCTTATGCACCCGTTCTTCGACCCCGACGCCAAGACCAGCGCCCGGGATGAGGGCAAGCTGCTCGCTCAGGGTTTGGATGCCTCCCCCGGAGCTGCGACCGGCATGGCCGTCTTCGACGCCGACCGCGCGCAGGAGCAGGCCACCGAGGGGAAGGAAGTCATCCTGGTCCGGCCGGAGACAGCCCCCGACGACGTGCCCGGGATGCTCGCCTCTCAGGGCGTGTTGACCCAGCACGGTGGCGCCACGTCGCACGCCGCCGTCGTCGCCCGGGGAAGCAACCTGCCGTGTGTGGCCGGCTGTGAAGACATCCGCGTCGACGTCGACCGCAAACAGTTCACCGTCCCCGAGACCGGACGCGTGGTCAAAGAAGGCGACGTCATCTCCATCGACGGCGGAACCGGTGAGGTCTTCTGGGGTGAGATCCAGACCCTCGAGGTGGAGTATGAGAAGCAGGAGAACCTGGTCGAGTTGCTCTCCTGGGCCGACGACATCCGCGAGCTCGGGGTCCGCACCAACGCCGACTACGGCAAGGACGCCCGACAGGCCCGCAGCTTCGGCGCTCAGGGCATCGGCCTCGCCCGCACCGAGCATATGTTCTTCGACGAGCGGGCTCGGGACGCGGTCGTGCGCATGATCATGGCCGAGTCCGACGAGGAACGTCAGGCGGCGTTGGAGGAGATGCTGCCCATTCAGGAGCAGGATTTCGAGGAAGTCTTCGAGGCCATGGACGGGCTCCCCGTCATCATGCGGCTGATCGATCCGCCGATGCACGAGTTCCTCCCCTCTCGCGAGTTCCTCATCGAGGAGGTCGCCCGCCTGCGCTGCGAGGCACCCGACTCGGACGAGCTTGCCGAGAAGGAGAAGATGCTCCAGGTGGTCAACAGCCTCTGGGAGACGAACCCGATGATGGGTTTGCGCGGCACCCGCGCTGGGCTTATGTACAAGGGCCTGACCGAGATGCAGACCCGCGCCTACTTCCAGGCCGCGTGCCGCTGCGCCAAGCGGGGCATCGAGGTTATGCCCGAGGTCATGATCCCGCTGGTCGGCCACGTCAACGAGCTGAAGCTGGAGCGCGAGAAGCTCGAGCGCGTCGCCCAGGAGGTCATGGAAGAAGAGGGCGTCGAGGTCGAGTACATGTTCGGCACCATGATCGAGGTACCGCGCGCCGCCCTCACGGCGAAGGAGATCGCCGAGTACGCCGACTTCTTCTCCTTCGGCACGAACGACTTGACCCAGATGGCCTTCGGGTACAGCCGCGACGATGCAGAGGGGAAGTTCCTGCTCCAGTACGTTGAGGGGATCGACACCGGCAAGGTCGACGCCCAGGGGAACCCCATCAAGGCTCAGATCCTGCCCTTCAACCCGTTCCAGCGCCTCGACGAGGATGGCGTGGGCCGGCTGGTGAAGATGTGCGTGGACGAGGCCCGCGAGGCGAAGCCCGATATGGAGATCGGCATCTGCGGCGAGCACGGCGGCGAGCCGCACTCGATCGACTTCTGCCACCGAGTCGGGCTCGACTACGTGAGCTGCTCCCCCTTCCGCGTGCCGGTGGCCCGCCTTTCGGCCGCCCGGGCGACGCTGGAACACCGCGAAGAGGAGTAGCAACCGTCTGAAGCGCCGATTTCGGCGCAGCGGGTAGATCACGGAGGCCGGTGACTGTCGTCACCGGCCTTCTTGTTTCTCAGCAGTCACCAGCTTCTTCTGTTAGGAAGGCAACGCCTCAGCCCCTGCCCAAGAAGCAAAAAAGCCGCCTTTCGGCGGCCCATTTACGTCTCCATCGACAGTCGGGGCGCCGGGATTTGAACCCGGGACCTCTACAACCCCATTGTAGCGCGCTAGCCTGACTGCGCCACGCCCCGAACGAACAGAATTATACCAGACTTCCGACCAGATGGCAAACGCCAGACACACTGCGTCCGGCCGGAACCCAGACTTCCTTCTCAACGCCATCCCACCTCGAATATCAGCAGACCCCCCGTGAGCAGACCCAACCCGACCAGGCAGACCCAATCGATCGCGCGGAGCCGCAACGGACGATGGGTGGTCCGGGGTTCCCCCGGCCGGAAGCCCCGCGCCGCCAGGGCGAACGTCAGTGTGTCCGTCAGACGGAGCGCCCCGATCACCAGCGCGACCAGCGTCGGTCCGTAGGCGCGCAGCCGCCGCACGAGGCCCTCCTGCTCCGGCGTCCACCCCCGCGCCCGCTGCGCGTCGACGATCCCCCCGTACATCCCGCGCAGCAGCGGCAGATAGCGTAGCCCGATGGCCAGCGTCAGCCCCCACTCGAACGGGAGGCCGAGGCGCACCAGTCCCTGCACCAGGGCCGACTGGTCCGTCGTCAGGAGCAGCGTGAAGACGGCGAAGGCGAGCCCATTCACGCGCAGCGCCGCCAGCAGCCCCTGCGTAACGCCGGGAAGCGTGATCTGTATCCGCCACCAATCAATCAGGACCGGCGTGCCGCCCGGGTTCGACAGGGGCCACAGCAGAAGGATCAGCAGGCTCACCGGCGCCATCTGCCGCCACAGCCAGCTAATGCGCCGCCCGGGGATTCGCGCCTGCCACAGGAGGACGTGCACGCCTGCCAGGTATCCGAGCACCAGAGTCAGATGGTTGGCCGGGAGCAGCAGGACGAAGCTGGCTCCGACGAAAGCCATCTTCGTCCGCGGATCGAGCTCGTGCAGCCACGTTTTCCGCGGCACGTAGGGATTGAAGCGGGCGCTCATCACTCGTTGTCTCCGCTTTCGGGAAGGAGAGCCTCGAACTCCCGCGCAAACGCCTCCACGGTCAAGCTGTCCCCCCTCATCCCCGCCGGCCGGAGGCGCTGAGACAGCCGGGTTATGGGCGGGGGGCTTATCGACGCCCGTTCCAGGAGCTCCGGTTGGGCGAACAGCTCTCGCGTCGAACCGGCAGCGACCAGCCGTCCTTCGTGAAGCAGCAGCACGGAGGACGCCCGCTCCGCGACCAACCGCATATCGTGGGTGATGAGGAGAACCGTGCACCCGGCGGCGTGCTGCTCTCCCACGTGATCCATCAGCAACGCTGTGCTTCCCCAGTCGAGACCCGTGGTCGGCTCGTCGAGAATGAGGATCGACGGGCGCCGCGCCAGGACAGAGGCCAGCGTCACCTGCCGTCGCAGGCCGTAACCAAGCACCGCCGGAGGCCGATCGGCGCATAGGGACAGCCCAAAGATGGCGAGCGCCTCCTCTGTCCGTTCCGCGATCTCCTGGCGCGGGAAGCCAAGATTCCGCAGATCGAATTCGATCTCCTCCCGCACCGTGGGAGCGAAGAGCTGATGATCGGGGTTCTGGAAGAGGAAGCCGACCTCGCGGGCTACCTCCCCCACGGGTCGGCCCCGGATGTCCTCGCCCTTGATCAGCACCTGACCCTCGCGGGGACGGAGGAGCCCATTGCAGAGCCGGGCCAGGGTGCTCTTCCCGGACCCATTCTCCCCCACCAGCGCCACCCAGCTGCCCGCCTCGATCGAGCAACTCACGCACTGGAGAGCAGGGATGGAATCGTCGTAACTATACGAACAATTCCGCAGTTCGATCGCCGGGTCGGTCGCTGGCCCGGTCACTACTGGCCCAGCCGCCGCTTCAGCCATCCACCATCCCCTTCAGCGCCTCCGCGGCCTCTTCCACGGTGAGCCAGACGGGATCTATCCCCCGGCTTTGGTTGAACCGCGTGCCCAGCTCCGTCATCTGGGGCAGACCCAGGCCGAGGCGGCGCAGCTCGTCCGGTCGGCCGAACACCTCTCGCACCCCACCTTCCACCGCGATCCGTCCCGCGTGCAACACCGCCACCCGGTTCGCCAGTCGGGGCACTCGATCGAGGTCCTGCGTCGCCCACACCACGGTCGTCCCTCTCTCTCTGCGCAGGCGGTCCACGCCCTCCAGCAGGGACCGCTTCCCCGCCGGATCCAGGCTTGCCGTGGGTTCATCGAGGATCAACACCTTTGGGCGCATAGCCAGAATCGCGGCCAGGACGACGCGCTGCTTCTGCCCGCCCGATAGCTCCAGCGAGGACCGGCCACGAAGCGCCCTAATCCCGACCATTCCGAGGGCCTCGTCGATCCGGGCCTCAATTTCGGTCGGCGGGAGGGCCAGTCCTTCGAGGCCAAAAGCGATTTCGTCCTCCACCGTCATGCTAAGCAGCTGACTCTCCGGCTCCTGAAGCACCAATCCGACGGTCTGGCTCAGCTCTCCCGGCGCGCACGCCCGGGTGCTCCGTCCGGCCACCCGCACCTCGCCCCGGAACGCCCCGCCCGTGAGGTGGGGAATGATCCCGTTGAGGGTGAGGCAGAGTGTGGATTTGCCTGCCCCTGTCCGGCCGAGCAGGGCCAGGCATTCTCCCTCGGCCACCGACAGGGAGACGCCCCTCAGGATGGGCGTGCTTCTCCCATCCGGGGTCAGCGGGGGATACGCGTAGTGAAGATCTTCGATGGCGACGACGGCGTTCAAGATGTCGGTCGAGGCTCAGGAGCGCCGGTGCCCCCAGTGGACGATAGGAGGATATCCCCGTCGCAGCGCCAGCACCACGGGAACGGCCACGAGGCCGCCGACCACGACCTGCGGAATGTTGATCGTAACGGCTTCGGTGGCCGCCGCAGCGACGCCCATTCTGAAGAGGAAGGCTTCACCGAGGAAGTAACAGGCCACCATCACGGCCGCTCCGAGGGCCCAGCCCACCACCATGCCCCAGACGCCGCTGCTGCGCCTGACAATGGCGCCCGCCAAGAACCCCTCCAGCCCATGGGCCACCAGCGTCAGCGGCGCGTACATTGGGTACCCGCCCACGACGTCAGCCAGCCCGGTGCCGACGCCCCCGGCGACCAGCCCCACCCAGGGACCGAAGGCAAAGCCGGCCAGGAAGACTCCCACGTCAGAGAAGTTGAAGTAGCCGCGAGTGAGGACAAACGGCACCCGCACGGCCAGGGTAAGGACGGCGACCAGGGCGATCATCACCCCGGTCAGGACGATCTGTCGGATCTCAAGCTCTGGTAGCACGCGTCATTCCTCCCTTTCTATGTCTTACGTACGACCCCTCGCTGCCGCGGCTCACGAGTACTGCTTTTCACGCACGTCTATGGAACGTTTCAGTTGATCCCGCACCGCGCTGCCGAGTCGCCGCAGCCCCTCGTCGATCCGCGTCGCGGGATGGGCGGCGAAGTTGAGCCGCAGCGACGACGGATCCGGGTTGTTTGGAAAGAACACGGAACCAAGGGCGAAGGCTGCGCCATGCTCGATGGCTGTGAGATAGAGCTGACCGGCAGAGATCGATTCGGGCAGCCGCACCCAGAGGCACAGCCCGCCCTGTGGGGCGGTCCACTCAGCTCCCGTCGGCATGCGACGCGCAAGACCGGCCAGCATCGCATCCCGTCGCTCCCGATAGGCCCGGCGGATCGTCTTCAAGTGGTCCTCAAGGTGCCCGCTGTCCAGGTACTGGGCCAGGGCCCGCTGCATCAGAGAGGACGTGAAAAGGTCCGCGACCTGCTTCGCCTTGATCAGCCTGTCCCTCAGCGCCGGAGGCACGACCATATAGCCCACCCGGATCCCGGGCAGCAGGAACTTGGAGAACGAGTTGATGGTGAGGACGTGCTCTCCCCCATCGAGCGCCATCAGGGAGGGGATCGAAGCTCCCTCGTAGCGCAGTTCGGAGCACACGCCGTCTTCGAGGATTCGAACATCGTATCGTCGGGCCAGCTGCAGCAGCCTCCGACGACGCTCCAGGCTCAGCGTGACCCCGGTCGGGTTGTGAAAATTGGGGATGGTATAGATGAAGCGCGGGCTACGGGAAGGAACCAGCTCCTCCAGGACGTCGACCCGCAGCCCATCCCCATCCACGGGCACGCCGAGCACCTCCACGCCGTTCGAGCGGAACACGTCTAGGGCCCCCAGATAGGTCGGACTCTCAGAGATCACCAGGTCGCCGGGTGCGGCCAGGACCCGGGTCGCCAGGTCTAGCCCCTGTTGAGACCCGGAGGTGACGACCACGTCCTTGACGGAAGCCGGGTTCCCGTCGCGGGCCAGCAGACGGGCGATGGCAGCGCGAAGCGGCTTGTAACCCGCGGCTTCGTCGTACTGCAGGGCCTCGCCCCCATCCCGCCGCAGTACCTGGTTGATAGCCTGACGGAAATCACGCACGGGCAGCAGATCGGTGGCCGGGGCCCCCATGGCGAAAGAGATGAGGTCGGGATGCTGCGCCAGGTCGAGCATATCCGACAGCATGCTGCTCGCCGACACGCCCGACGGACCCAGGAGCCTCGACTCCCAATCGTACGGCGTCCCCCTGACAGCCTCATCTCGCCTGCGCGGGTCGCTCACGAACGTGCCGCGCCCCACGTAGGCCCGCACCCACCCCTCCGCCTCCAGCTCAGCGTAGGCGTTGACCACCGTGACCCGGCTGACGTCCAGATCGCTGGCCAGCGTGCGGGTTGCGGGCAGTCTGGTGCCGGGGAGGAGAGCCCCCTGTTCGATACGCCTCTGCAACTGCTCTTTGATCTGCAGGTACAGAGGCATCGCTGCGTCCCGTCGTAGATCGATCTTCATCATTCAAGACCATTATAAGTCCAATTGCCCGCGTTGCATAGGACCAAACGACAGGGAACTCAAGCAGTCCAATATGCCCGTCATTCTCGGATCTACGAGGGTGACCGGCACTTGCCTGGCTCAGTAAGCGCAGGGACCCGAGCCGGCGTCGTGAAAGTGCCGGTCACCTTGAGTCCGAGGATGACGAACCCCTGAGGAAACGATGCGCTACTCGCCTCATTTCAATTTGACATCTCGACCATCTTACGTATAATGTACGTCAGATTTGCGGGTGTAGTTCAGCGGTAGAACGTCAGCTTCCCAAGCTGGATGTCACGGGTTCGAGTCCCGTCACCCGCTCTCGACACCATAATCGACGCGCAGATACCGCGAACCGTCGGTGCGTGCACCGGCGGTTTCGCGTTCCATTTTCTAGTTAGGAGAACGCGTTGGGACAACGTATGGATCAGAAGCATATCCGCGATTTTTGCATCGTGGCACATATCGACCATGGGAAATCGACGCTGGCCGACCGCCTGCTCGAGCTGACCCAGACCATCGCCGATCGAGAGATGCAGGACCAGGTACTCGACTCGATGGACCTAGAGCGCGAGCGCGGCGTCACCATCAAGGCCTCGGCGGTCCGGATGCGCCATATCACCGACGACGATCAGGAGTACGAGCTCAACCTCATCGACACCCCAGGACACGTCGACTTCTCCTACGAAGTGAGCCGGGCCCTGGCCGCCTGTGAGGGAGCGATCCTCGTCGTCGATGCCGCCCAGGGAGTCGAGGCCCAGACCCTGGCGAACCTCTACCTGGCGCTCGAGGCCGACCTGGAGATCATCCCGGTGGTCAACAAGATTGACCTCAAGATGGCCCGACCCGTGGACGTGACGCTGGAGCTAGCGGCGTTGCTCGGGGCGGACCCCGACGACGTGCTCCACGTCTCCGCCAAGGAGGGATGGGAGGTCGACCAGGTCCTCGACGCCGTCGTGAACCGCCTTCCTCCGCCCCAGGGCGACGAAGAGGCCCCTCTCCGGGCCCTCATCTTCGACTCGCACTACGACCCCTACAAGGGCGTCGTCGCCTACGTACGCGTCATCGACGGGAAGCTGGAGATGGGCTCGCAGCTTAGACTAATGGCCACCGGCGCCACCACCGAGCCGATGGAGATCGGCGTCTTCTCGCCCGGCATGGCCGAGACCGGCGCGTTGAAGACGGGAGAGGTTGGCTACGTGGCGACCGGCCTCAAGTCGGTACGCGAGTGTCAGGTCGGCGACACCCTTACCAGCGCGACCGAGCCGGCGCCGAAGCCCCTCCCCGGGTACCGCCGCGTCAAGCCCATGGTCTTCGCCGGCATCTACCCCGTCGACGCCGACGATTTCCACGCCCTCAGGAATGCATTGGAGAAACTCCAGCTCAACGACGCCGCGCTGACATTCGAGCCCGAGTCGTCTCAAGCGCTCCAGTACGGATTCCGATGCGGCTTTCTGGGCCTCTTCCACATGGAGATCGTGCAGGAACGTCTGGAGAGAGAATACGAGCTCAACCTGATCGCCACCGCGCCCAGCGTCGGGTATCAAGCGCTCACCCGCGACGGCGAGGTCGTAGACGTGTCCAGCCCTTCCGACCTGCCAGAGCCCCACCGCATCGAGGAGATTCAGGAACCCTGGGTTCGGATTCAGATCTTCACGCCGTCCGACTACATTGGGCCGGTGATGGAGTTGATCATGCAGCGGCGCGGTGAGTACGTCACCACCGAGTATCCGGACAGCGAGCGCGTGATCCTCACCTTCGAAATGCCCCTGGCGGAGATGATCGTCGACCTCCACGACAAGCTCAAATCCGCGACCCGGGGATACGCATCGATGGACTACTCCTTCGTGGGCTACCGCACCGAGGATCTGGTCCGCATGGACATCCTGGTCAACAAAGAGCCAGTCGATGCCCTCTCGCTGATCGTCCACCGGGACAAAGCCTACGACAAGGGCTCGGCCCTGGTGACCAGATTGAAGGACCTGATGCCGCAGCAGCTCTTCCCCGTACCTCTCCAGGCGGCCATCGGAGGGCGCATCATCGCCCGGGAGACGGTCAAGGCCAGGCGGAAGGACGTGCTCTCCAAGTGCTACGGCGGCGACGTCACGCGGAAGAGGAAGCTTTTGGAGCGCCAGAGGGAGGGCCGCAAGCGCCTCAAGCAGCTGGGAGACGTGTCGATCCCGCAGGAGGCCTTCATGGCCGTGCTGCGACTCGACCAGGACTAGATACTCGAAGCCGGCTTCTTGCCTCGCCGCGCCCGCGGCGCGGAATGTAGAAAGGGCGGTTCCGTCGTCCCCCACCCTCGCCACCTGCTCACCGA
>Ga0207797_1003030_pt1 | contig 11381 bp, 11 predicted proteins | sample PRCRCaboRojoPR_6_FD_187275 | JGI IMG/M metagenome (GOLD analysis project Ga0207797, IMG submission 187275) | Marine sediment microbial community from Cabo Rojo, Puerto Rico - PR CR 10% Liquid 1 (SPAdes) | ecosystem: Environmental > Aquatic > Marine > Coastal > Sediment | place: Cabo Rojo, Puerto... | reverse complement strand
CCCTAAAAGATAATCATGGAAGGCATTATCAGCGGCAGCAGTAATATAAAGCCTGTAGATGCCCCCACCGCCATATATGCTGTCGTTCATCAGGATGGCTGTAAACTCATAGGGCACGGTTGAAGCGGCATCTCTGATCTTTCTGTTGTCATAACCCAGTGCATAACGCTGAGAACCAAAAGCACCGTAACTGACCGAAAGCGCCGAACGGTTATGGATATCCTGCTGGGGATGGTTCAAGCCCGAGTTGGGCGCCGGCACCTCCACGGCCCGAATATTAAAGTCCCCCTTCCTGGAAGCAAAAGGCTCAGTAGAAAAGAAGGCCCGGGCAAACTTATCGGCATCTTCCCTGAATTCACCCATCTCCTCACTGGTATAGCCCTCGCTGAGCAGAACAATGTCCACCTTATTTTCGGGTTTTCCGTGTTCAGCAACATCATATACCGAATAACCAGTTTTCAGGGATGCAGGATTCACCTTGCGCGCACCCGGATCGATCATACAATCCCAGACGGGATCAAATTGCTGCTTCTCATTGCGCTTATAAATCACCAGCTTCACCTCATGGGTGGGCCAGGGAAAACGGACAGATTCATGAAAAACCCCCCACTCCTTCCCGGCTTCCGGTGTGGTCTCCCACTCCCCATATATACTGGAGTATCCCCGGGAAAAAAGCACCTTGCCGGTGCCGGGCTCCTGTATCTCAAAAAAATATTTGCCCAGCCGGAGTTCATCAACGAGCTGTCTCTCACTCCCGGCCCAAATGCCGTCGTTGACCATCCGGTCAATGGCAAAATGCTCTTCGGCGGAATTGCCGGTATGGTAATAATCCAGCCGCATGGTCCGGTCCTTAAAATGTTCCTGAAAAGACACCTGCCCCGGCATCTGGAATGGCATCATCCATACCGGTACAAAAAACAAAAAAAAGCGAACCATCCGTTTCATAATTGACAAGGTTAAGTTTGATTTCCCCAATTTATAAAAATATTCCCACCAAAACAACATGGAACCCAAGGAGGAAAATACCAATTGGTATTTTGTTTATCTTTAATCCAGGAAAAAAATTCGATCCACCCTTGTAACCATTTTCCAATCCTTCGGTACCCAATACAGTTAAAACAATCAAAGCGTGGCAGAGCTATCTGACGAAAAACTAATGAACAGGGTCAAGAAAGGGGATCTGGATTCCCTGAGTCCTTTATTTGAAAAGTACCACGTGAAACTGTACAATTTCTTTTTAAGGATGACCCGAAACCAAGCCATTAGCCAGGATCTTACACAAAATGTGTTCAGAAGGATTTTGAGTTACCGGAGATCTTACAATCCGGAGCACGCGTTCAGGACCTGGATGTATCAGATAGCCCGAAATGTCCATATTGACCATATGAATCAAAACAAACTGTTGGTCTCGGACTACGTTGAACCCGAGCAATTTGAATACGAGCAAAGCAGTGCAGTGGAAGACATGGAACACAGCAACAGGGCCAGGGCATTGTATGAGGCCTTTGAAATGTTATCGCCCGACCACAAGGAGATACTTGAACTCAGCAAGTTCCAGGATTTAAAGTACAGGGAGATTGCCCTCATCACGGGCAACTCTGTCACTGCCATCAAGGTGAAAGTGCACAGGGCGATCAATAAGTTACGGGAACTGTATTTTGAAACCGTATAAATAAAGCAAACAGCCATGGATTGTAAAAAAGCAAAAACTCTGCTGATCGATTATGCCGACGGCATGCTGGATACCGAACAAAGCCTCGGCTTGAAAGAACACCTGAAGCATTGTGAAGCATGTGCTCATGAGCTGTACCAGATTCAGCAGCTTTACGATGATGTGGCTGGTGTTGAGCCATCTCAACCTGCAAGCGAATTACGGGATGATTTCTACGCCATGCTGGAAAAGGAAAAAAGCCTGCAAAACAAACAAAGTAAGGCATCTCCCGGTTCATCTTTCCCGCATACCGGTTTCATGCCGGGACTAAAATATGCTGCCATATTTCTTGGGTTGATCGCGCTGGGCTTCTTCGGCGGAAGGTTAAGTACGTCATCGGCGACCAGTCAGGAAAGATTAACCCAGATGCAACAGGAGATCAGCATGCTTCGAAACAACATGACGGTGGCTCACCTGTCCAGACCCTCCGCCAGCCAGCGGATACAAGCCGTCCACTTGATCGGAGGCAACCGAAAGCCGGATAGGGATATGATCAATGCCCTCATATACACCCTGAACCATGACGACAACATCAATGTGCGCCTGGCAGCAGCCAGTGCCCTAAGCGACTATACCGAACATGAGTTTGTCAAGGAATCTCTCATACACTCCCTGCACAACCAGGAAGATCCCATCATGCAAATTACCATGATCCAAATACTGGTCCAGCTGAAGGATGAGCGCGCCATCCGGCCGCTGAGACAGATCATTGGAAATCAGGACAACCCGGAAATGGTTAAACAACAAGCCAGAGAAGGGTTACAAGTCTATCTCTGATGCATTTGCCGGCACGAATGTGGAACATTTTGTTGAACCATTAAAATCAAAAATCATGAAAACCATTAAGTCCATAATAACCGCGATTGCTTTAACCGCGATCACTTTAAGCCTGTCGGCGCAGGAGTACAAGCACCCCGTCAAACAGGCAAAAAAAATACACATCAAGGGTGTATTGGGTAAAATAGATGTTGAAGGCTACAACGGAGATGAATTGATCATCCGGGGCAACAAACTGGAAAAGAAACCCGAAAGGGCCAGGGGACTGAAGCCGGTATACAAAAGCGGAATCCAAGACAACACCGACATTGGCCTAAATGTCTCTGAAGCAGGAAACATGATTGTAATAACAGGTGCCAGCAAACAATCCGAAGATGGCGAATACCTGTTCAGGGTTCCCCGTGATCTGGCAATTGCCATCAATTACCAAAGTCCTTTCGCCAATGATGACATCTCTCTCAGCAACATCAGGGGCGAGGTGGAGATGAAAACCATGAACGGTGATGTTTATATGGAAAAGATCACAGGACCTGCCGTGATCCATACCATGAACGGCAATATTGAGGCCACTTTCACCACAGTGAACCAGGAGAATCCCATTTCCATCACCTCGATGAATGGTCACCTCGATATTACCCTGCCTGCCGACACACCGGCCGATGTCAAAATGAGCTCCATGAACGGCCAGGTATATACCAACTTCGACATGGATTTTGAAAAAGAAAAGGAAGATCTCAAATATGTGGGGGGTGGAAGGGACGTTCCCGGTAAGATCAACGGGGGCGGAGTCAGGATCCACCTTAAATCCATGAATGACAACATCTATCTTAGAAAAAATAAATGACCCCTTTAAATATCCATCATGATGAAAAGAATCATTTCCCTCATAGGCCTGTTGGTCCTGACATCCGGCAGTATCACTGCCCAAAGGATCGTAGAAAGAACCATTACACCTGACAAAGGAGCGGAGATATCGCTGGATTTTGATTTTGCCGACAGCATTGATGTCCAAACATGGAATAAAAATGAAGTATATGTCAAAGCCACAGTTACCATCAACGACAATGAGGATAACGATGGCTTCGTGCTGGAGGTAGACGACCATGGATGGTACCTCGAGATTGCCTCCAAAATTAAAGATATGGACAAGCTGAGCCGCAAGGGCAGGACGGTAATCAAAAAATCCAACGGCGATGAGGTCATCTCAAGGGGTCGGTCAGTAGATCTCTCGCTCAGCTTTTTGGTTTATACTCCCGAAAGTTATGACCTGGAGATCAGCACCATCAGCGGAGATATTCTGGTTAGGGGCAGGCCGGGTCAACTGGATCTTAAAACGATCAGTGGTTTCATTGACCTGGCTTTGCCCTCCCGTTACCAGGCAAACATAGATATGAGCACCGTCACGGGAAGTATGTATTCGGGCTTTACCTTTGACCGGGAGAAAAAGAACGGTATGCGGCATTATGGCCGGCGTGACTATACGGCAAGTCTGAATGGCGGGGGAACAGACCTGAAGCTGGAGACCATCAGCGGAGACATCTTCCTGAGAGAGATCAAATAAGCTCTATTGTTTCAAAAATACGGAGTCCTTCTCTCTATATGGAATAATGGTTTGCCCAAGCCAACAGCGATATTTCCACCTGGAATTCAAAAAAGAGGGTGCCGGCAACCCGGGCACCCTCTTTTTGTGGAGGGATATAACAATATTGGGGGATATTATACGAGTCGTTCCGCGAGGTCGACCACCCTCATGGAATAGCCCCATTCGTTGTCGTACCAGGAGATGATCTTCACCATTTTTCCACCCATCACCATGGTGCTTTGGGCATCGAATATGGATGAATGCGGATCGCCTACAATATCGGCTGATACAATAGGATCTTCCGTATAACCAAGTATGCCTTTCATCGGGCCCTCAGCATACTTTTTCATAGCGGCATTGACCTCTTCTGGCGTCACCTCTTTTTTCAGGTTGGCGGTAAAATCAACGAGCGATCCCGTTGGCGTGGGGACCCGGACGGCCTTTCCGTCAAGTTTGCCGTTGAGTTCCGGAATAACCTTACCCGCTGCCGTAGCTGCGCCGGTGGTGGTTGGTATCTGAGACATGGCTGCCGCACGAGCTCTTCGCAGATCTTTGTGAGGGGCATCCTGCAGTCTCTGGTCAGCTGTGTAGGAATGAATGGTGGTCATAATACCATACTCCACGCCAAACTGATCATGAAGCACTTTCACGACAGGCGCAAGGCAGTTGGTGGTGCAGGAAGCATTCGACACACACTGGTCCTCAGGCTTTAAATCGTTGTCATTGACCCCAAGTACCACCATCCGGTCAATCTCATCCTTGGCGGGAACAGTCAGCAAAACCTTTTTGGCCCCATTCTTCAGATGATCGCCATAACCCCCTTTGCTGTCTTCACGCTTGCGAAAGACGCCGGTCGATTCTACCACCACATCGGGAGTCTGGTCCCAGGGTATCCTGGAGGGATCTTTTTCGGCGCTTACCTTGACCTTGTTGCCGTTGATGATGAGATACTCATCCTGGTGCTTGACCGTACCATTGAATTTCCCGTAGTTGGAATCGTACTTCAGCAGATGAGCCAGTGTCCTGGTGTCTGTAATGTCATTTATTCCTACTATATCAATATTATCTCTTTCGGCAGCAATTCTGAAAACACTCCTGCCGATTCTTCCAAAGCCATTGATGGCAAGTTTTAGTTGAGCCATAGCCTCTTATTTTTTAAGTTGGACATCAAAATATTGTAACAAACGGTGATTGGTTTTCCAAAATTAAGGATTAATTGACAAAACATCAACATCATAAATCCCCTCAATTCAACAACCTAACATAAGAGACTAGATATAAGGGCCCTTGTTACGCTTACAAAAAAATCAGACAGTCGGACCAGAAAACGTTTTCTGTCTTACCAGGCATTACTATACAACACCGGCCGGGATCATGCTCAGGCTTATTCCTGGTAATAGACCCGCTTGACTCTTTCCGGTATGCCGGTAAAAATCTCATAGGGTATGGTATGGAGCTTATCAGCCAATTCGCTGACGGGCAGCTCATGGCCAAATATGATCACCTCATCCCCTTCCTTGATGTCGCATCCGGTAATATCAGCCATGCACATATCCATGCAAATATTTCCTATCACGGGAACATAAAAGCCATTGATATAAAGCCTTCCCACGCCGTTGCTCAGGGCCCGGTTGAAACCGTCCGCATATCCTACCGGTATGACAGCGATTTTGAGGTCTTGCTCAGCCCTGGCCGCCCTGCCATATCCGATAGTGGCACCTTTCTCTACTGCCTTAACCTGGGTCACGGTACTCTTAAAAGTCGAGATGTTGCGCAGCTTATCCTGATCGATGGAGCTGACGCCATACAGGCCAATACCCAGGCGCACCATATCGAACTGAGCATCCGGAAAACGTTCTATCCCTGCAGAGTTCAATATATGCCGGATAACAGGGTATCCCAGCGACCGGATGATCTTCTTGCTCATCCGATCGAACAGGTCAATCTGCTCACGGGTAAAATCATCCTGTTCGGATTCATCACTGGCGGCGAGATGTGAGAAGACCGACTGTACTTTCAGGTGTTTGGAGGTATCCAACCTCGCAATGAGACCCTCAACTTCCATGGGTTTAAAGCCCAGCCGGTTCATTCCGGTATCCAGCTTCAGATGCACCGGATATTCCTCTTTTCCGGCAGCAGCAGCGGCATGTTCAAATTGCTCCAATACCTGAATGTTGTAGATCTCGGGTTCCAGCTCATAATCTACCATCATGGGAAAACTGTCCTCTTCCGGGTTCATCACGACCACCGGGAGGGTAATGCCAGCCTCTCTCAGCGTTACTCCCTCATCAGCAAAAGCCACCCCCAGGTAATCTACCCGCTGGTATTGAAGCAGGTTGGCAATCTCATAGGAGCCGCTTCCATAGGAGAAGGCCTTGACCATAATCATCAGGCGGGTATGGGTTTGAAGGAGAGAACGGAAATGATTGAGGTTGTGCACCAGGGCATCCATGTCAATCTCCAGCACGGTCTGGTGCATCTGTTCCTCCAGGGCATGGGATAGCTTTTCAAAATGGAAATCCCGTGAACCTTTCAGGAGAATGGCCTCGTCCCTGAAACGGTGACCCGGCAAAGCAGAAAGAAACTGCCGGGTTGAACGATAAAAAAAACGCGGTACATCAAAAAGGTGGCGGTTCGCGGAGATGGCTTCTCCTATGCCGATCAACCGGTCGACGCGGTTACGCCGAATCAGATCGGCCACCTGGGCATACAGATCCCGGCTTTCACGCCCACTTTGTAAGATATCTGAAAGGATCAGCGTCCTTTTCTGATGCTGATTCTGATGATTCAGCATGTTAAGTGCTATATGAAGCGAACCCAGGTCGGAATTGTAACTGTCGTTGATCAGGGTGCAACTGTTGATGCCCTTTTTCATCTCCAGGCGCATGGCAATGCCCGGTAGATCTTTCATTTTCTCCTGTATATGGCGGCTGTCGACTCCCAGGTGGAGCATTAAAAGCCATACATGGATGGCATTCTCCAGTGAACCTTCATCCGTAAATGGAATGGTTATACTGGATTCTCTGCCCTGATATCTACCATGTATCCGGGTAATACTACCCACTTTTTCCACCCCCTGTATCTTCAGGTCGGCATCGCCCTCTTTCGACCATGTAACCAGGTTCTTATTCCTGAGCTCATTGTGCCGGATGATCTGCCGATCAATCAAGTAGTGGTCCTTGCAATAGACAATGGTATCTGTTTGCTCGAACAGCTTAAGTTTCTCCAGCAACTTTTCCTGCAGATCGCTGAAATTTTCCTGATGGGCTTCACCTATATTGGTTATCAGCCCGATTCCCGGGTTGATCACACGGGCCAGGCGCTCCATTTCCCCCGGCCTTGAAATGCCCGCTTCAAAGACGGCTATATCATCCTCCCCTGCCATATTCAGGACCGACAGGGGCACTCCCACCTGCGAATTATAGCTTTTGGGACTGCGGACAAGGTTGAGGCGGTCCTCCAGTATATGAAAGATCCACTCCTTCACAATGGTCTTACCGTTGCTGCCGGTTATACCTATTACCGGAGAGTCAAAACGGTTGCGGTGGTAGGAGGCAAAAAGCTGCAAGGCATGTAAGGTGTCTGAGACCAGGATGAAGTTGGCATCAGCAAGCTCCTCCCTGTTGCCGGGCATTTGTGTAACCACAAAGTTCCGCACCCCTTTCTCCCAAAGCTCACCGATAAAATGGTGGCCGTCATGCCGCTCTCCTTTCAGGGCAAAGAAAACTGTATCTTCCGGGGAAAAAACTTTACGGCTGTCAATTACCAGGTGGTTCACAGAAGCATCCTTTACCTGATTCAGTTTTCCTTGTGTGATCTCAGCGATTTCTGCCAGTGTATAGGGAGTCATAGACCTGCTTTTTAATCAAACGGTACAACCATCCAAACGATTGTTGCTACGGGTTTTGTATCTTATTGAAACAGTTCCGGCACAGCGGCTCATATTCATCGGTCTCACCGAGTACAACCAGTTTTCTCGACTTGCTTTTCCGGTGGGAGTATTGGGCCAGGTTGCCACAACGCACGCATATGGCATGGATCTTTGTTACATGCTCTGCTGTAGCCATAAGGTCGGGGATGGGACCGAAAGGATTTCCCCTGAAATCCATATCCAGGCCGGCTACCACCACCCGTACCCCCTGATTGGCGAGTCCGTTGCATACCCCTACCAACCCCTGGTCGAAAAACTGGGCTTCGTCAATACCGACCACATCCACCTGATTGGCCAGTATCATGATGTTCTGTGCTGATTCAACCGGTGTGGAACGGATCGATTTCTCATCATGGGATACCACATCTTCCTCTGAATACCGGGTGTCTATGATGGGCTTAAATATCTCCGTGGTCATCCGGGCGTATTCAGCCCTCCTTAACCTGCGGATCAACTCCTCGGTTTTTCCGGAAAACATGGATCCTGCAATAACCTCTATCCACCCTCCCCTGGAAGTATGGTTTTCAGTATTTTCAAAAGGCATTGTAACAAATTTTCCTGATTTATTCGTTATTTTTGTAAAATTATAAAAAAACAAAGTTATGGATTTTAACCGCAAACTGGAAGATATATTAAAAGATATCCGGGAAATAGAGAATGACGCGGTGGATCTTTCCAGCAGCCAGACCCTCTCCAGGATCGATATGGACCTTTTAATGGGGAAGGTACGGGGTCTTTACGACAAGCTGATCACCATAGACAGGAACTACCCATATTCCGGAAACGACAACCCGCAAGAGGTGTCCTTTGAATATCATGAACCGGAAAAACAACCCCACAACCATACCCCTGAAACCGATGATTCACAGGCTCCCCAAGCTACGTCCACTAACCCGTCAACAAGCACCAGGCAGGAACAGTCTTCCTCCGGCAAGCAACAAACGCGAGAAAAGAGCTCCGGCAGGGCGGCTTCTGAAACGAATAAAGCCCGGGAAACAGCAAGCTGGAAAAGCTCCACGGAAACCAGGGGAGAAAACCCGGAGATCGTAGCCGATAAGTTTCAGAACGCCAAAACGTTCAGGCATGAGGATCTGGCCCGGAAACAGCCCCAAAACAACCTGTCTGCCCGGATGCAGTCCAAGCCCATCACCGATCTGGGAAAGGCCATAGGATTGAACGACAAATTTCTTTTTGTGCGTGAGCTTTTTGAAGGCGATAAGGAGAAATACCACGAAGCCATCCAGATCATCAACGAGATGCCCAATTATGAGGAGGCAGAAGAATACATCCGGCAACGGTTCAATTGGGATGAAGAGAAACCGGAGGTCAACAGGTTCATGGATCTGGTACGCCGCAAATTTACAGTTCAAAGCTAACCCAAGAGGATCCGTCCATGGCCAGGGTTTACGTGATACCCACACCGATTGGCAATCTGGAAGACATTACCTACCGGGCCGTCCGTCTACTAAAGGAGGTGGAACTGATCCTGGCAGAAGATACGCGTACGACCAAACACCTGCTTGATCATTATCAGATCCCTGCCCAATTCGAATCGCACCACAAATTCAACGAACATAAGAAAGCGGGTCAGCTGGTCCAAAGGATCAAGGAGCAGAACCTGACAACCGCACTGGTTTCAGATGCCGGCACACCGGGTATTTCTGATCCGGGATACCTGCTGATCACCCATTGCCTGGAGCAAGAGGTGGAGGTAGAAACCCTTCCCGGGGCTACGGCTTTCTTGCCCGCCCTTGTCAACTCCGGTTTGCCCTGCGACAGATTTGTTTTTGAGGGATTCCTCCCTCACAAAAAGGGAAGAACAAAAAGACTGGACATCCTAAGCCGGGAAGACCGCACCATCGTCCTGTATGAATCGCCCTACAGACTGGTAAAAACCCTTGAGCAGCTGAGCGGTTATATGGGTGACGAACGCAGGGCATCTGTCTCAAGGGAGCTGACCAAAATGCATGAAGAGACCAGGCGGGGCACCCTGCAGCAGCTCGTTCAATACTATGGCAACACAAAGATCAGGGGCGAGATCGTGGTGATCGTGGAAGGGAGACCCAAAAACAAAAAGCAAACCCCTAAAACATCGCAACCCCAGAAACCGGGAGGCGCTTAATACACAGGGGAACGGTGGGATTTCAGCTATTGCTCGATCCGTGCCTTTTCAATCTCTCCCACAGACAACCAGTCATCCATGGTCTTATCGTCCGACCCCTCAATGGCAAAGGGGCTGTTCCCCAGCCCTGTGATCCGGGTATATGAGCTGATGCATGACAAAATGTTCTTATGGGTTCATAATGCGTGTCTTCTATACCATCCGGATCCCTCCGGGATGACCGCCAGACCTCAGGGACCGGAAAATTCGATCAGTTCAACGGGTGCTCCGGCGTGTTCTATCATGGCTACCCTTATGCCCGGCGCCGGAGAAGCGGGCTCGGCCAGTATATTAAAAGGGGAGTCTTCAAGTGCCTTTTCCAGATCCTCCACCTCAAAGGCCAGATGGGCAATGGTTTGTATTAACGGGTGCACCGGACTGTCTTTCTCAAACCGCATCCATTCGATGCCAAAAGGACTGTTTTCAAAGCCCGACACATAAAATTTCAGGTGGGGAATATACTTTTCTCCCGGCATCTTTTTGTTTGTGGGTATTCCCAGGTGATGATACTGCCAACTCCAGGCAGAAGTGGCCAGGGGCGGATCTTCTTCCTTTCTGGGATGGGTCATCGTACGATGTGACTGTTGATCCATAGATTGAATATTAATTTGAACTAAGGGATTTTACAGGTCCAATTCCGGGATGAATCAACCGCGATTATCTCCGGTATCCCGGGCAAATGCCAACCGGCCTGTTTATTGAGTGGAAGCTATTATCACCACGATGACGGGGATCAATATGACAACGTCCATCTGGCTGTAAAAATGAGCTATATAGAAACCCGCCAATACCATCCATTCCCAGTTGGAATCTCCTTCCCCCCTAAGCTGGATGTGACCTCCCCGAGCCTGTATCCCGGGCCGACGGGAACCGGATATGCCCCATTTTGAACGCCACAGACCGAAATGCTTCCACTGATAGGTCTCATCGGCTGCATGAATCCGGGCTTTCGTCCCCCACAGGTCATATTGTATTCTTGCCAGTACCTGCCCGTGGAAATCCATCACCTCAGTGACGCGACGAAAAATCCCCCGGGTATGAAAGGTATAATGTTTTCCATTGATCGACCCGACGGCTTTGGATGACCAAACGGAGAACCTGAGCCCGCCCAGGTTGGAACCGTTTGAGTAAAACCGGTAGGTGCCCCAGAGCCGGTCCCGCTTATATATAAAATGATCCTTCATGAGTCGATTGTTTGAACATATGCATCCCCTATCCA
>Ga0207797_1003029_pt1 | contig 11382 bp, 11 predicted proteins | sample PRCRCaboRojoPR_6_FD_187275 | JGI IMG/M metagenome (GOLD analysis project Ga0207797, IMG submission 187275) | Marine sediment microbial community from Cabo Rojo, Puerto Rico - PR CR 10% Liquid 1 (SPAdes) | ecosystem: Environmental > Aquatic > Marine > Coastal > Sediment | place: Cabo Rojo, Puerto... | reverse complement strand
GACTCCCATCCAGTGTGGGCGCGTCCGTCGCTCCGATAAAACCGGCGTACCGCTCCCGGTTGGAAGCCGTTTCGCGGTTCGCCGACCGGGTCGCCCGACCGACGAACCGCTTTGGAGCGCTCGGTCGCGTGTTCGACACGTATGCCTGCGAACCGTCCGTTCGTGCGCCTCGTCTCGGTCTCCTCGCTGGTCGCACTGCTGTCGGCGTCGGTGGCCGCCGCGGCCGGCGGGCCGCCGGACCTCGCTCCCGTCTCGACGCCCCGCTCCGTCGCGTCCGCCGTCCTCGGTCCGCTCCAGTCGACGCTGGCGGCGTTCCCCGTCGAGCAGTTCCTCGCCCACTGGTGGGTGTTCCCGGCGTCGATCCTCTTCTCGACGGTCGCGCTCGCCTCGGGCGTCTCCGGCGCGCTGTTCTTCTCGCCGTTCTTCATGTTCGTCGTCGGGCTCGCGCCCGCCCAGGCGATCGGTGCCGGGCTCCTGACCGAGGTGTTCGGCATGGGCAACGGGCTCCGGTCGTACGTGAGCCAGGGCGTCGTCGACTACGCGACCGCGAAGTGGCTCCTGCTCGGGGCCGTCCCGGCCGTGGTCGGCGGTGCGCTGGCGGCCCACTTCGTCCCGGCCGGGATCCTGAAGCTCCTGTTCGGCGCCGGCCTCTTCGTCCTCGCGGCGATCATCGTCCTCACGGACTCGCCCGGGGAGTGCGAGCCCGGCGAGGGCGAGGGCGACTACCTCCGGGAGCGCAACGAGGGGAACGGCGAGACCGTCGTCGAGGCGACCGACGGCGAGACGTTCGTCTACGACACCTGCTGGCGTCCGCCGGGTGTCGCCCTCTCGACGGTCGGCGGGTTCGTCACCGGGCTCATCAGCGCCGGCCTCCCGGAGCTGGTGACGACCCAGCTGATCGTCCGCTGTCGCGTCCCGCCGCGGGTCGCGGTCGCCACCTCGGTGTTCGTGCTCGCGGTGGCCGCGGTCGCCGGCGCGGTCGTCCACGCGCTGACAGCCACGCCCGTCTGGTACGTCGTCGCCTGGAGCGTCCCCGGCGTCCTGATCGGGGGGACGATCGGGACGCGCGCCGGGAAGTTCGTGCCCAGCGAACAGATGGAGACCGGCCTGGGCGTCGTCTTCGCGCTCGTCGGCGCGCTGGTGCTCGGGGTCGAGCTACTGGTCTGACTCCTCGGGACGAGACCAGCGATCGGAGCGAAGCACGCCCGGTCTCGCGGTGCGCCCGCCCGGACGCTCACTCCTCGCCGGTGTCGACGGCCTCGGCGCCCGTCCTGGCGTTCCGCAGCTCCTGTTCGGACGTCGCGCGGATCAGGTCCTCGCCGTCGTAGGTGACGCTCTCGCCGGTGGCGAGGTTCTCCACCACCACGTGGGTGTCGTCGTCGGACCACTCGGCCCGGAGGCCGTCCCGCTCGACGGCGTCGAACGTCGTCTCGGTCAGGTCGTGCGCGAGCCGGTCGGGATCGTCGTCTCCAGTAGCCATAGTGGGGGTCGCTACCGGTGGTTCGTCCTCCCGGGGCCTATGCGTGTCGACTCCCCGGGGGCGATACGCGCTCTTTCCCCGCGGCCGATACACGTCGACTCCCGGGCGTCCAGTGCGCGTCGACCTCCCGGCAGTCGTCGGGTCGCGCGTCACCCTCCCGGCAGTCGTCGGGTCGCGCGTCACCCTCCCGGCAGTCGTCGGGTCGCGCGTCGGCGTCCGGCGCCGTCGAGTTCGGGAGTCGACGCCACCACGGACCCAACGCTATTGGTCCGGCGCACCGCGGTGCCAGTCGACGATGCAGTCGGACACGACCACGGCACCGCCGACGCCCCCGCCCGCCCCCACGTCGCCGTCGCTGCTCGAGTCGCGGCTCCGGACGCTCCTCGGGTCGCTCGAGGCGCTCGCGATCGACGCGGTGATCCTCGTCGTCGTCGCGGCGGCGATCTACCTGCCCGGCCGGTACCTGCTCGTCCCCGGGGCGAGGTACGCCATGGACGCCGTCGGCGTCAGCGACACGTACGAGCTCCCGCTGTTGAAGCTCCTCCACGCCGTCGTCGGCGCGGTCGCCCTCCTCGCCGGGGCGAACCTCTCAGGGCTCGCGAGCTTCCTCCAGGCGACCGAGGCGGTCGTCGCCGCGGCGACGATCGCGCTGGGCTTCGCCGCACAGGACGTCCTCGGCAACCTCGTCAGCGGCGTCTTCATCGTCCTCGACCCGGAGTACGAGATCGGCGACTGGATCCAGTGGGACGGCAAGGAGGGGATCATCGAGGACATTAGCTTCCGGGTCACCCGGCTCCACACGTTCGACAACGAGCTGATCTCGGTCCCGAACGGTGAGCTGACGGCCAACGCCGTCACCAACCCCGTGGCGAAAGACCAGCTCCGGGTGACGTACACCTTCTGTGTGGCCTACGGCTCCGACCTCGACCGCGCCCGCGAGCTCGCCGTCGAGATCGCCCGCGACGACGAGTCGATCCTCGACCGCCCGGCGCCGGTGGCGCAGGTGATGGAGCTCGGGGAGTCGTGTATCGAGCTCCAGACCCGGTTCTGGATCTCCCAGCCGGCGCGGACCGACTTCGTCCGCATCCGGTCGGCGTACGTCGAGGCCGTGATGGAGGCGTACGACGCCGCGGGGATCGAGATGCCGTACCCGACCCGCCAGCTCACCGGAGCGATCGAGACGCGGTCGGAGGCACCGATCGATGAGGGGTGAGTGCGTCGAGGGAGCCGAGGGGCTCGGTCCGGTCGCCGTCGAGTGCTCCATCGCACCGCCGACCGCCTCCCTCACACCGTCGACTGCTACCCGGCGGCCTCGAGCCGCTCGGCGAGCAGCCGGAGGGTCTCGGCGCCGCCGGCCTCCCCCTCGAGTTCCGGGAGCGTCACGACGTCCAGGTCGGGGAACCGCTCGCGCGTCTCGACGATCCGGCGCTCGTGGAGCGCGTGGCGGGCCGTACACCGGCTGCAGGTCGGGTCCGGGTCCTCCAGCACCCGGTTGACGACGACGGTCCCGACGGGAATCTCGGCCTCGCGCAGGCGCTCGACGAGCCGCTCGGTCTCCGCGAGCGCCATCGCCTCGGGGACCAGCACCGGCCGAAAGCTCGTCCGCTCCGGGTCCCGGAGGATCTCGGCCACCTCGTCGAGCCGGCCCCGGAGGCGCTCGAACTCGTCGTCCTCGTCCCCGCCGAGGAACGCCGCCGGCCCCAGCACGAACGACCGGGCGGAGTCCACCAGCCGGCCGACCCGCTGTTGCACCTCGCCGGCGGTGCCGAGCGCCTCGCCGAGCACCTCCGGGAGGTCCAGCAGCCGGAGCGTGTGGCCCGTCGGCGCCGTGTCGAGGACGACCAGGTCGTAGCCGGCGTCGGCGTAGTCGGCGACGTACTCGAGGGCCGCCACCTCGTCGCCGCCGGGGACCAGCCCCGCCTCGAACAGCGCGTCGACCTCCGCCTCGTCGATCCGGACGCCCGCCTCGCGGAACGACGCCGCGAACGACTCGACGACGCCGCGGTACGCCTCCTGGCCGGCCCCGGCGGACACCTCGACCGCGTCGAGCCCCTCGGCGGCCGCGACCGGCGTGGGCTCGTCGGACAGCGCCGTCTCGAGCGAGTCGCCCAGCGAGTGGGCCGGGTCCGTCGAGACGACGAGCACTCGCTCGCTCCGATCGGCCGCGGCCAGCCCCGTCGCCGCCGCGCAGGTGGTCTTGCCGACGCCGCCCTTCCCCCCGTAGAGCACGAACTGCGTCACGGCCGGTCGTAAGCGAGCAGGGACTACGAGGGTTCGGGTCCCGAACGGGAGCGCGGCGTCTGACGGTCGACGGTCGGACCGTTCACCGGACGGCGACGCGCCCGGGACGACGGCTCGGGTGGGACTGCGGGCGGGGCCGTGCGCTCGACGACGGGGGCTTCCGGACCTGTTCCCGGGATCGTGTGCGCCGGGTCCCCCTCCGAACGGCGGCGAGTCACGCCGTCGTCACCAGCTCGATGACGTCCCGGTCGTCCAGCTCGGTGTCGGCGCCGACCTGACGCTTCGACCGGCAGTCGATCCCGTGGAGCAGCCCCTCGCCGATATCCGAGTGGATGTGGTAGGCGAACTGCTCGACGGTCGCGTCCGGCGGCAGCAGGAAGCAGTCCCGGAGCACCTTCCCCTCGTCGGTCACCACGCCCCGGGCGCTCCCGGGGAACACTGGGACGACGCCGAGGACGTCGAACAGCGCGGCCTCGATCGCGTCCTGGACGCCCGTCGAGCCGTAGTCGTCGAGGAACGTCCGGATCGCCTCGAGCCCCCGCTCCTGGTCGGCCGACACCTCCCCGACGAGCTCGAAGCCGGCCGCGCCGGGGTCGTAGTCGACGGCGCCCGCGGCGTCGGCGTTCTTCAGCGCCTTCTCGGCGTGGGCCGAGGCGGGGACGATCTCGAGGTGGTCGTAGTCCGGGTCGGCCGCGATCGCCTCGTAGTGCTCCCGGGCAGCGGGCGTGTCCATCTTGTTGGCGGCGATCACCATCGGCTTCGTCCGGACGCGCAGCGCCCGGGCGAGCGCGAGTTCGTCGTCGTCGTCCCACGTCGCGGGGTCGAGTGCGAGGTCGAGCCCGCGGACGACCCGCTCGACCTGCCCGGGCGTGACGCCGAACGCGTCCATCTGCGTGGCGACGTACTCCTCGACGGCGGCATCGCTACCGGCGTAGGCGTTCGCGTACTTCTCGAGGCCCTTCCGGAGGATCCCGAGGTACCACCGGTCGAGTTCGTCCTCGAGGAAGTCGACGTCCTCGCGCGGGTCGTGGCCCGCCGTCGGCTCGCCCTCGACGTCCGTCTCCCCCGAGAAGTCGACGACGTGGACGAGGACGTCCGCCTCGTTTAAATCCGAGAGGAACTGGTTGCCCAGCCCGCGGCCCTCGTGGGCGCCCGGGACGAGCCCGGCGACGTCGACCAGCTGCACCGGGACGTAGCGCGTCCCCTCGCGACAGAAGCCAGTCTCGGGCGTGCAGCTCTCGCCGAACTCGGGCGCCGGGCAGTCGACGCGGACGTACGCCTCGCCGACGGACGGGTCGATCGTCGTGAACGGGTACGCGCCCTCCGGGACGTCGTTCGTCGTCGCCGCGTTGAAGAACGTGGACTTGCCCACGCTGGGCTTGCCCACCAGACCGACCGTGTAGCTCATTACCGGGGCGAGTCGCGGCGACGCTACGAGTCTTTCGAACTTCTCGGAACTGTGAGGTATCGTGCCACGGTGAGCGGAACCGTGCGTCGTTCTGTCACGGCGCGGGGAATCGCCCGTCGGTCTGTCACGGCGCGGGGAATCGCCCGTCGCCCTGTCACGGCACGGGGAATCGTCCGTCGTCCTGTCACGGCACGGGGAATCGTCCGTCTCCCCGCGAACGGCGTCGTTCGCCGTGGGCCCTCGCCCGAACTTAACCGCGTCGAGCGCGTGAGTCGCACCCATGACAGGCGCTGACTCGAGCGGCGGGCGCGTCCCGGTGACGGTCCTCTGTGGCCCGCTCGGGGCGGGGAAGACGACGCTCGTGAACCGGCTGTTGCGCGAGCCGGGCGATCGCCGCATCGCCGTCGTCGTGAACGACCTGGGCGAACTGAACGTCGACGCCGAGCTGATCCGTGGGGAGACCGGGGACCGTGACGGAAACGGAGACGGGGGCGGGGACAGAGACGGGGACGAGGACGGGGTGATCGACCTCTCGAACGGCTGCATCTGCTGTCGCCTGCAGGACGACCTGGTGTCGCAGGCGACCCGCCTCGCCCGCGAGCGGTCGTTCGACTACCTGGTCGTGGAGGCGTCGGGCATCGCCGAGCCGATCCCCGTCGCCCGCGCGCTGACGGGCGCGGCGGGGGGCGACGACGGTGACGGGGCCGGTGCCGACCCGACCGGCGCGCTCCGGCTCGACACGACCGTCACCGTCGTCGACGCGTACGGCTTCTGGAAGGCGTTCGACCCGGGGGCGTCGCTGCCCGCCGCCGCACCGGAGCCGGAACGCCCGCTCGCCGAGGTGATGGTCGACCAGATCGAGTTCTGCGACGTCCTCCTGTTGAACAAGTGCGACGCGGTGCCGGACGACGAACTCGACGCCGTCGAGGCCGCGGTTCGCGAACTGCAGCCGCGGGCGACGCTCCACCGGACCACCCACTGTGACGTCGCCACCGACGCCGTCCTCGGGACGGGCCGGTTCGACTTCGACCGCGCGCGGGCCGCGCCGGGCTGGAAGCGGGCGCTCGCCGGCGGTACGGACCCGGGCGAGACAGACGACGAGGGTGAGCCGTCGGCCGAGGTGGACGCCGCCCACGATCACGATCACGGCCACGGCCACGGCCACGGTCACGACGACGGCGACGGCGAGCCGTCGGCAGCCGAGCGGCACGGCGTCGACTCGTTCGTCTACGAGCGGTCGCGGCCGTTCCACCCCGACCGGTTCGACGCGTGGCTCGACGACTGGGACGGCGACGTCGTCCGCGCGAAGGGGTTCTGCTGGGTGGCGAGCCGGCCGACGGACGTCCTCGGGCTGAGCCGTGCCGGTCCGGCCGTCCAGGTCGGACCGATCGGGGAGTGGGGCGACGACGAGCCGGCGACGCGGCTGGTACTCATCGGCTACGACCTCGACGAGGACCGGATCGCCGCCGCCCTCGACGACTGTCTTGCGACGGACGGGGAGCGCGCCGCGGGGGTCGACGCCGCCGCGGACCCGTTCCCGCGCGAGTCCTGAGGCTGCCCCCCGATCCGGGGGCGTCGGTCAGTCCGTCAGTCCGTCAGTCCGTCAGTCCGTCAGTCCGTCAGTCCGTCAGTCCGTCAGTACAGCTCCTCGCGGAGTTCGTCCCACGACTCGTGGAAGCCGTACGTCGACTCGCTCCCCCCGCCCGTGGCCGACTGGTACACCTCGTCGTACTCGAGCAGCGCGGTCCAGCCGTCGTGACGGGCGTAGCTACAGTACTGACACACGAGCCGGGGTACCACGGCGACCGGAATAACCGTTACGTCGCGCCGACCGTCGATCCGACCTGGCGTCGTCGCGCCGGCCCGCGACACCGCAGTGCCGACCCGGGACGCCGGGACGCCGGGACGCCGGGACTCAGGCGGGCTCGCCCCCCTCGACGTCGTCGGCGTCCGCGCCCGCGTCGACTCCCGCACCCGCCGTCTCGTAGGGACCCAGCACGAGGTACTCGTACGTGTAGACCCCGAGGATCGCGCCGACCGTCGGCCCGAGGACGTACACCCACGCCTGTCCCCAGAGGAACGGGCCGTCGGTCCCGAGTACGGCGTTCGAGACGGTGATCGTGAGGTACGGGCCGAGCGTCCGCGCCGGGTTGAACGAGGCGCCACTGATGTTGCCGGTCGTGAGGACGCCCGCGGCGACGACGAAGCCGATGAGGAAGCCCGCCCAGTTCGCCGGGGCCCGGTCGTCGACGGCGACGGCCATGATGACGACCATCAGGAAGAACGTGATGACCACCTCGTTCACCGTCGCCTGGAGCGTGGTCACGCCGGGGAATGCCGCCGTGGCGCCCATGGCGCCGACGCTGACGGCCTCCCCGCCCCTGACGAGGGTGAAGACGAGCCCGCCCGCCGTCCCGCCCGCGAGCTGGGCGACGACGTAGACGATCGCCGCCCGCGCCTCGATGCGGTCCGTGAGCCAGAACGCGACGGTCACCGCGGGGTTGATGTGCTGGCCCGAAACCGGCCCGAAGACGTAGATCGGGACGGCGACCGCCGCCCAGAACGCGACGGCGATGCCGACCCACCCGAGCGCGCCGAGCCCGAGCCCCCCGAGCACGAACTGGCCGCCGTTCTCGGGGGCGGTCAGGAAGTCGACGACGACGGCGCCGGCGCCGAAGAAGACGATGCTGAACGTGCCGATGAACTCCGCGATCGCGCGCTGTCCGATGGTGTATTCGTCCGTCATTCGTGTGTGTCGGTGTGTCGCGTTCTCGGTGTCGGATCCGGTCCGGGTCGCGCCGGGCGTCGGCGCTCCGGGTCGCCGCTCCGGACCGGCCGGTCGGTACCCCCGACCGAAAGAGCGAGGACGCTCCGGGCCCCGGACGCCCCGTGGGACAGCTCGTCACGGGCGCCTGCGAGCACTGCGACTGGCGGTACGTCGGGACCGGCTACCCGGAGACGGTCAAGGCGTACCACGACCACCTCCGGGCCGAGCACCCGGAGGCGTGGGTCCGCGCCTGACTCGACTCGACGTGACGTCGCTCGCACTCGCGGGGCCGTCCGCCTCGCCCCGCTACGGCTCGAGCAGCACCTTGGTGACGCCCTCCTCGCGGTTGTCGAACGCCTCGTACATCTCCGGGGCCTCCTCTAACCCCACGCGGTGCGAGACGACCCAACTCGGGTCCGCCCGGCCCTCGACGATGAGGTCGCGGAGGCGCTTGTTGTAGCTCTTGACGTTACACTGCCCGGTCCCGAGCCGCTGGCCCTTCTCGAACAGCAGCCCGAAGTCGATGCCGAGCCGTCCCTGGGCGGCCATCTCGTCGGGCGCACCGGGATCCTCGGGGACGTACAGCCCCGGAATGCCGAGCTGGCCCGTCGGCTTGACCGTCCGGATCAGGTTGTTCAGCACGACCGCCGGGTTCTCCCGGGCCGGGTCGTACGCCTCGTCGGCCTCCTTGTCGGGATCGATCGCCTGGTAGCCGACCGCGTCGACGCCCCGGTCCACGCCGCCGCCGTGGGCGTCCTTGATCTGCTCGACGGGATCGGCCTCCTCGAAGTTGATCGCGGTGGCGTCGCAGTGCTCCTCGGCCAGTTCGAGCCGGCTGGGCACGCGGTCGACGACGTAGATCTCCGAGGCGCCCTTGACCTTCGCGCTGTAGGCCGCCATCAGCCCGACCGGCCCGGCGCCGTACACCGCGATCGACTCGCCGGGCCGCAGGTTCGCCAGCTCCGTCCCGTGCCAGCCCGTCGGGAAGATGTCCGCCAGCAGCGCGAACGCGTCCTCGTGCTCGTCCCCCTCCGGGAGTTTCAGCGCGTTGAAATCCGCGTACGGGATGCGGAGCGTCTCCGCCTGACCCCCCTTGTACGGCCCCATCGCGACGTAGCCGTACGCGCCGCCGGCGAAGCCCGGGTTGACGTTCGTACAGAACCCGGTGTAGCCGTTCTCGCAGTTGTCACAGAAGCCGCAGGCGACGTTGAACGGCGCGACGACGCGGTCGCCCTCCTCCAGCGTCGTGACGGCCTCTCCCACCTCCGAGACGACGCCCATGTTCTCGTGTCCGAAGACGATCCCCGGCTCGGCGGCCGTCCGCCCCTCGTACATGTGCAGGTCGGACCCGCAGATCGCCGTCGTCGTGATGTCGACGAGGACGTCGTTCGGGTGCTCGATCTCCGGCTCGTCGACCTCCTCTACCGCGACCTCGTGTGGTCCCTTGTAGACGACTGCGCGCATTGACATGGTTCGACGACCGGTACGACTCTTTCCCGCGGAGTTGCTAATGATTTTCTGTTATGATTACGACCGTCCGGGACGGCTGATCGTCCGGCCGTCGCGACGTGGTGGCGAGGTCGGGTCGGTCGCGACCGGCCACCGGAGGGGTGATACCCGGGGTCGGCTCACGGCCCACCACCGGAGGGGTGCTCCCCGGGGTCGGGTCACAGTCGCCCACCGAAGGGGTACCCCCCGGGGTCGGGTCACAGTCGCCCACCGAACGGGTGCCCCCCGGTTCGGCTCACGACCGCGCCGTTTAATCGCCGTGCGCCCGTACTGGGACCGATGGCAGACGGCTACCGCGGGCTGTTCGGCGCGTTCCCGTACGCGTTCCGGCGGAGCGACTCGTGGACGTTCCGGTCGTACGTCGTGCTGGGCGGGCTGGCGGCCGGGCTCGTCTCCCTGTTCGTCGCGATCGGGCTGGTCGTCCTCATCGCGAACACGGCCCGGATCGGCGGGGGCTCGCTCACCCTCTCGCGGTCCTTCTACGTCGTCGTCGGGCTCTTCCTCGTCGCGCCGATGCTCGCACCGGTCCTCCTGGTCGCCCGCCGCCACCGGCGCCGGCAGGGCGACGCTGGGGGACAGCGACGCTACGACGCCCTGCTGGCGGTGACGGGCTACCTGTTCGTCGTCTCGGTCTACGTCGGCGTCGTGATCTCGATGCCCGAGTCGTGGACCCTCGACGGCGAACTCGTCCGCCGCCCGCCCCCGTCCGGGGCGTTCGCCCCCGTCGTGGCGTTCCTCTACGACCTGCCGCGACTCGCCGCGGTCGTCCCGCCGGCGGCGGTCGCCGCGCTCATCGTCGCCGTCCACCGCCGGCTGCGCTGACGGCGGGACGGGAGTCCGACGCCTCCACCCGGATCCGGGACGCTTCCCTCGCCGTCCCCTGTCGGCTCGCGACCGCAGCCGCGAGCGGGTCCACGGCCGACGGACCGATCACGACGCGAACCCGACCACTTTTTTCGACCGGGAGCGACCGTCCGCCGTGGTCGCCGTAACTCCGGGCGTGCTCGTCGTCGTCGCGCTAGTGCTGGCCGCGCTGGTGCTGTTCGCGACCGAGCCGGTCCCGGTCGACATCACCGCCATCGGCGTGATGGTCGCGCTCCTGCTGGTCTTCCCGGCCTCGGAGGCGCTCGTCTCCGCGGGGCTGCTGGCCGAGCCGATCAACTTCTTCGGCGACGACTACCCGGCGCTCGCGCTGTCCGGGTTCGCCAACACGGCGACGCTGACGGTCCTCGCGATGTTCGTGTTGAGCGAGGGGGTCCAGCGGACCGGGGTCATCCAGCTGCTGGGCGCGGTCATCGCCCGGTACACCGGCGACAGCGAGTTCCGCCAGGTGGGCGCGACGATCACCGTCGTCGGCCCCATCTCGGGGTTCATCAACAACACCGCCGCGGTGGCGATCCTCCTCCCGATGGTGACCGACCTCGCCGAGCGCGGACGGACCTCGCCCTCGAAGCTCCTGCTCCCGATGTCGTACGCCTCGATGTTCGGGGGGATGCTCACGCTCATCGGCACGTCGACGAACATCCTCGCCAGCGAGGTGACCGCCCGGCTGGGCGCACAGAACCCCGAACTCGGCCTCCGGGCGTTCACCATGTTCGAGTTCACCGGGCTGGGCGCCGTGGTGCTCGTCGTCGGCAGCGTCTACCTCCTCACGATCGGTCGGTACCTCACCCCGGCACGGATCAAGCCCCAGCGCGACCTCACCGAGGAGTTCGAGATGGCCGACTACCTCACCGAGGTCGTCGTCCGGGCGGACTCGCCGCTGGTCGGCCAGCAGGTCCAGGACGCGCTCCAGGGGACGGAGTTCGACGTCGACCTCCTCCAGTTGATCCGCGGCGACGCGGTGTTCTTAGAGCCGCTCGGCCCCAAACAGATCCAGGCGGGCGACGTCTTCGCGCTCCGGACCGACCGCGACACGTTAGTCGAGCTGCTGGACGTCGAAGGGCTCGATCTCGTCCCGGAGGTGACTGTCGACGA
>Ga0207797_1003028_pt1 | contig 11384 bp, 7 predicted proteins | sample PRCRCaboRojoPR_6_FD_187275 | JGI IMG/M metagenome (GOLD analysis project Ga0207797, IMG submission 187275) | Marine sediment microbial community from Cabo Rojo, Puerto Rico - PR CR 10% Liquid 1 (SPAdes) | ecosystem: Environmental > Aquatic > Marine > Coastal > Sediment | place: Cabo Rojo, Puerto... | reverse complement strand
GAACGTCTGAAGACATCAATACTATTGCAAACAGGTTACACGGGAAGGATTTTATTGAAACGGGTATTCCGGAATTCCGCGGACACACTCTGCCAGACAATGATAATCACGAAATTCCGGAGCGTTTGCCGTGATAAAATATACCGGAGTCATTCTGCTCATATTTTGGTGGATGTCGCAGCTCATATGGATTGAGCCTGCCGTTGCCAATTCCGGACCCGGATGGGTCCGACAGCGACCTGTTAACCCGGAGTATTATATCGGCATCGGTGTCGCACAGAAGTCGAATGAGAACCGGGAGTATATTCAGCGTGCGAAAAACGCAGCCCTGAGTGATCTTGCCTCGGAAATCACCGTCAATATATCCAGCGATCTCCTGGACATCGCTGTGGAGCAATCCGGGCTTTCCGAAGAGCGGATTCGCCGCGAAATCCGCGCCTCTACTCAGGCGGAGCTGGAAGGCTATGAGCTGGTGGATACCTGGCAGGATAATCGGGAGTACTGGGTGTATTACCGGCTGTCGAAAGCAAAGTACCGGGAGCGGCGCCGCCAACAGGTCGCCAGTGCGGTTTCTCTCTCACTGGAATATTACAAAGATGGCCTTGACGCAGCAGAACAACAGGATTATGCCGGAATGCTCCGATACTATGTGCAGGCACTTGAACCGCTGGGGCCCTATTATGCCGAGCCGCTGGAGGCCACATTCCGCGGGAAGCATATTTACCTGAAAAACGAATTGTTTACCGCAATACAATCTACACTGAGCCGGATGAGTCTGAAGCCAATTCAGGGAGAAATTGAAGGCAAGATCGGAAGGGCGCTTACCCGTCCGCTCCGGATCCGGGCCTTATACAGAAATGATTCGGAGATGGATGTACCCGTGAATAAACTCAGGTTACACTTTGAGTTTCTCCGTGGTTCGGGGGAACTCCAGGAATCGGTGACAACCAACCGGGACGGGCAGGCCGTCTGCCGTGTTTCCCGCATTACGGGGACCGAGAAACTGCAAATGGTGCGGGCATCGGTAGCCCTTGTGGAGTTATTGCCTGCCGACAGTATTGCAGCCCCAATTCAGGGAACTCTGACCGGATTCTCTGTACCCGATGCACGATTTATTCTGAGCATCACGGGGCTCTCAGCATATGTGGAATCCTCCGAGTCTAATTTCGGTAAGCCGCTGGACGTGCCGGCAGTGGAACCGGTTCTGAAGACCTCACTCGCCGAGCAGGGATTTACCTTCGTTGAAGATCTCTCACAGGCAGATATCCTTATCGAACTGGAAGCGGTTTCGAGGAAAGGATCGGTCGTGTACGGACAACACGTGGCGTACGTAGACCTTTCACTCTCCGTTCGGGATCTCACCACAGGAAAAGAGATAGAGAAACAGGCGTTCCAGGATGTAAAGGGGATTCACCTGGATTATGAACGGGCCGGTTTAAAAGCGTTTGAACATGCAGGAGAAAAAATCAGCGGGGAGTTTGTCCCGTCTCTGTTAACGAAAATCCAGTAATTGCTCCCCGGAACGTTCGAATATTAATAACGGGTGGGCGGGTACCCGCCCACCCGTTATTAATAAATTGCCTCCCGAAGCTGTCTCCCGTTAAAACGCACTGAAGAATCCTAATGTCAGTCGGTGCACCTCATCAGTAAGATTATAGGTGTATTCCGTCAGCAGCCGGAAATTCCTGGCAATAAGGTAGGTCCACGCCAGACTCCCGGAATGATATTCTAACTCAAACTCTTCCCGGTTCGAAGGATTGATGGAGAATCTGTACTTATCCATGAAATCCGATGTCCGATAATTATAGAGCCCGATCAGATACCACCGGCTCCGGTCCTTTTGTGGTGCGTAGATCACCTCTCCCAGACCACCATGGGTGGTGACCATCTCTCCGGGATTTGCCATTAACATCGGATTATCGTCCGTCCGCCACAGATACTGCAGATTGACTTCGAACTTCCCGGTACTCAAAGTCACATCAGGACCATACATCTGGGTGATATTGGTATGCGCGTTAATGGTTTCCCCATAGTATCCGAATGCACCCAGCCTGAGATAAGGGAAACCATGCGACCAGCGGAGAAACAGGTTCTTGAAGCTGTCCTGATCAAATGGCCGGTCTTCCGCCACTCGGATGCCGTTTCCGTTAACCACCTCGAAAACAAAATCACTTCCCCATGGCGCGGTATACGAGGCCATAAGACCACGATCATATCCCAGATCCAGGGGGACCTGTCCGACAGTGGTGGTGTAAATTTCATAGTCCTCATAGGTAAGGCGGAGTTCCCGTTTGAACAGAGGATCCGAGACCTGGAACTGGCCCACTGCCAATCCGATCGGGGACCCTAAAAAATCCCGGAAATAAAGGTAGGCATCCTCGACACCCGCCACTTCTCCCCGTTCACTCAGATAGGCATAAAAGTAGTACGCAACCGATTCGGTGAGGCGGCCCCCGGTAATAAACTTCACCATATACGGGACCTGGAAATCGTTCGTGAAATCGTCACCCTCTGCTTCAGTGGAACCCTGCAGATAGGCGTCCAGTCGAAATCCGATCGGAGGTAAGGCCTGGAGCAGAAGCAGGTCATCGCCGGTATCCGGATGAAAGCGCGCCGGCTCTTCTCCCTCCATAACAAAAGCGTTCCCGGCAAACTCCTCTCCGAAATCTTTCAGTTTCGGTGCAGGACTGTGACAGGTATTGCAACTCATCCGGTATTTCCGGGCAAACCCGGGATGGGCAATTGTTGTTCCAGCTACAGCAAATAACAGTATGGTCAGCAGTGCAAAGTTTCGGGTCGTCATATCTCCTCCGAACTATTTGCGTATTAATAATAGGTATCGATGACGTTTATATAAGTTTGGGTTTCATTCACGAACATGCGCTCGGATTCCTCAGCCGGTACTTCCAGGAATTCCTGGACCGGCACCGGGAGCTTCCGGTAATACATGCTGGCCTTGACCGTAACCTTGCCCATTGCAATGGTGTCCGGTACTGTCCAGGTGTATGTCTCTATTTTTGTTTCCCTGGGGCCAATCCGGTAATCGGGTCCCAGCGATGCGGTGTTCCACTGCATGATGGTTTGGCGTCCTTCAGGGTCGAGGTAAGGTAACCGGTAAATGCGGTCACCAATCGGAACCTGTTCCCGTCGGATACCCTTGAAATTTTCCAGTTCAAGCGGTACCGCCATATCCTGATAGGCGAGAGTATCGGAGGCGATGGTGTATTCCTCGCCTTCGAAGCCCTTTTTGTCCACCGGCAGATGATAGACGTTCCCGGCACTGTCGGTGGCTTCCACGTGCACCCATACGACCCTCTCCTCGGCAGAGCCGGTGGGGAATTTATGTCCCGTTTTCTGGTTAAACAGCTGAAGCGAAAAGACCACCGGCTGTCCCGGACCAACCTCCCGGGTTTTGGGATGTATCCGCAGTTCGATGACACCGCGGACTTTTCCTGGACTATGGGCACCATGGAAGAGATGTTGACCGACCATACCGGTCTCTTTGGCCATTATGGCACTTTTCCCTGCCGCCCGGGGCACGTGACAATCCTGGCAGATCACACCTTCCTTGGCATACGGGCCTTCCTGCAGCTCGATCTGGGTGCTTTTCACCCATACACCAAATGGGCTTTTCTCATTATGGCAGGTACCGCAAAATTGATCCGTGGTGATAAAATCGCTCTGTTTTGTTGTGTGGTACGGGGATTCTTTTCCGGCTTTCGGGCCATATTTTATCGGACCCGGTTCGATGGTATAATTATAGTTAAACGGCGTGTCTCCCATATGGCCGGTGATCGTGTGGCAGACATCACAGGAGACCGATTCATTGGCCCGGGAGCCTTCTTTCGGTCTGGGAGGTGGAAGGTCATCCGCCATGAAGGCCAGCGGGGTATGGCAACCGTTACATCCATCGGACACCCCGGACATGTTCTCATCATTTCGGTCATGAGGGACTGCAAGTTTGAAATACTCGATTTCATCCCAGTGATGGGTATACGCTTTCGACATCATTGCCTGATCCCACTGGTAGTAAAGGTCGGTATGGCAGGTCCGGCAGGTAGTGGGTTTTTCAAAGTCCTCATAGGAAAATTTTCCCCGGTTGTCGTCGCCAGCATGATCCTGGCCGGCACTGACAAGAGGAAAAAGCATAATAAATATAAATATGCGTTTCATATACTACTCCTTACGGTGACTTTCGTTTTAATTTTTTATAATTATTGGCAGCACTATTCCAAAATTGAGAATTCTGTGACGCCAAGCCTTGAATTTTTCTTTGTGTCCAGCCTGTCAGCCAGTACCTCTCCGGAATCGGATTGCTGCGCGACCGCAGAATGGAAAGATTGTATAAATAACTGGTGCAATTAATGTTCCGGTGAATCCGGACCGCTGGGACAGAAGTGAAATTAGTTGCGCCACTTCACTAAAATGCATATAATCCATAACACTCGAGTACACCAGCACGAAAGAACCAGCTTGCTCATGAGCCTTCCTACTCTTCATTCAATGAACTGATTCTGATATGGAAATTACGATACTGATTATCATCATTCTTGGTGCGGTTGCTCTGTTTATCTCCGAAATTTTCCCCATAGATCTGGTTGCCGGATTGATCGTTGGCAGTCTGCTGTTGACGAATATCATCACTATAGATGAAGCGCTGTCCGGAATCAGTAATCCGGCGACAGTGACGATTGCCGCGATGTTTGTGTTGAGTTACGGTTTAACCAAAACCGGGGCCGTCAATTATCTCGGTGACCGGATTATTCACTATACCGACCGGAATGTCTCGCATATCTATGTGATATTCCTCATAGTGGTGTCTTTTCTTTCCGGTGCTATTAATAACACCGCGGCGGTGGCGATCTTCCTGCCCCTCGCTTTGCAATTTGCCCAGGAGTTCCGGTTTAGCCCCTCTAAAATCCTGATCCCCCTGTCCTATGCCGCCATCTTCGGGGGAACTATGACCCTGATCGGTACGTCAACGAATATTCTCGTATCCAATATCGCAGCGGAACACGGGCTAGGAGCCTTCGACATTTTCGAGTTCACCAAACTCGGGATTATCTTTGTCCTGGTGGGACTGACCTATCTCTTTATTTTTGCACGGAATAATCTTCCGGTTCGGAGTATCCTGTCCAGTCTCACCCAGAAATATCATATGACCCGGTACCTCACCGAACTGCAGGTACCGGAAGACTCGCCTATGGTGGGGAAAACCCCGCTGGATAAACAGATCAGCGCTAATTACGATCTGAATATCCTCGGGATTATCCGGGGTAACCAGAAGATACTCATCGACATCAGAATTACCCCGCTGCAGCCGGGCGATATCATGCTGGTCAGGGGTCCCATCGACCGGATTATGCGCCTGAAAGACCGGGAGAAACTTCTGCTGCTCACTGATACAAAACTGAATGATGAAGAACTCTCCATGGGGGATAATACCCTGACGGAAGCGCTGGTTTCTCCCAATAGCCGGCTCATCGGAAGTACACTGAAAGAGATTGACTTCCGGCGCAGATACGGGTGTTTTGTGCTCGCCCTCCGTAAACAGGGAGAAACCATCCGGAACAAAATATCCAATATTCCGCTCAGCGCATCCGACACCCTGCTGATATACGGCTCCCGGCGGCGCATTGATGCATTGAAAGGTGACCAGAATTTCGTGGTGCTTCAGGAAGTGGACATTAAACTGCAACACGGGAAGAAATGGCTGATCGCCACCGGCACTATTCTCGGAGTGATCCTGCTGGCCGCGCTGAACGTTCTGACTATCCTGAAGGCAGCAATATTGGGCTGTCTGGTACTGATGCTGACCAGAACCATCACCATGCAGGAAGCTTATAAAGCTATCGACTGGACAGTGATCTTTCTGCTGGCCGGGGTTATTCCGCTTGGCCTGGCCATGGAAAAGACCGGGCTGGCCCAGATGATCGGGGATTATGTCGCGGGGTTGGGTGGACCATTTGGCCCGACTGTGGTGCTGGGAGGGATTTATATCGTCACGAACATCCTTACCGAGACTATGTCCAACAATTCCACCGCGATTATTATGGCACCGATTGCCATCACCACTGCCAATGCACTGGGGGTGGATCCGGTACCTTTTCTCATGGCGGTGACCTTTGCTGCATCAGCTTCATTCATGACCCCGGTAGGATACCAGACCAACGCCATGGTGTATGGACCCGGCGGTTACCGTTACACCGACTACCTGAAATTCGGCAGCCCGCTGAACCTCACCTTCTGGCTGATTGCCACCCTGTTGATCCCGATTCTGTGGCCGTTTTAACGGCAGATGTCGGGTGGACAGTACAGAGGTGAAGGGGATATGAGAAAGCATTAAGGATGAAGTAAAGGATGATTGATTAGTGATGAAGGATTATTGAAAAGATGGTCACGGGTGAGCGCGGAAAGCGTGAGAAGTGAGATGAGAGAAACCGTGAACCACAGGACTCGACCCGACCTTCAACACTGGAGTAGGGGATTCAGAATATGATTAGGATTCAGAGCCCCCCGGCCCCGGTTGGGGCGACCCGTTTGTAGGAGGATGCGTGCTCTCACCCCCGAGCTCCGGTAGGAGCGGCCTGTAATCAATGGATAAGTGGCTGAGGTTGGGGTTTGTTGCCTGGTGGGGTGCGAGACCAACTCGGTGACGCCGATCATCCGCCCCGCATTCCGTCCCACGGGGCGGGACTCCATACGGGACTATCGGATCCAAGTCCATCCCGCCGTGGCGGGATTCCAGAAGGACCCTTCAGCCGTGGCGAGCGGTTGGGGAGTCTAAATCCCCCCACCGATCAACTGTGAACAACGGATGAGGATGAGTACGATTAGGAGTAGGAGTAAGAATCGTCCTGCTCAGCCCAAGGGCGGGGAGGATGGCGGCTAATGACTTACTTAGATCATGCGCTTCACGAATGTATCACGAAACACGCCGCTGGCACCGAAGCTCTCTTTAAACCGGCCCAACCCAAAATTCGGATCTTCGTTCACGGTAAAGATGCCGAAATCCAAAAACCGAAAATGCCGATCAATAGCCCATCTGATTATCTCATAAAACAGCAAATTCACTGCCCGGTATTCCTGATATTCCTCATCATGGCTGATGTAAAAAGCCAGCACCACATCACGGTTGCAGGTGAAGTTCACAACACCGGCGATCAGGGTGTCATCAAGATATGCGCCGAACAGTCGGATACGATCCGGAAATAGTTCTGCCAGGCTTTGCATCTCTTCCAGTGTATGTGTGGGTTCCACGTCATGCCGGATCTTGAGGTTCTTCTTCAGAATTCTGAAGAAACCCTCGTAGTCATCGGTCTGCCGGACGATCACCCCTTCCCGGCGAGCCTTCCGGTAGTTCCGTCGCGAGGATGACCGAAATTTGCCAAGATTCCCTTCGATGGAAGATTCCAGAGTCAGCATACTGGACACTTCACGCTTCAAATAATCAAACCCGTGTTTGTACAGGGCGAAATCGATATAGTTGCTGATCCGGCGGTTATAAATAGCCGGGGGCGGGGTAATGACAATCTGTTCGATCCCGGCCTGTGCGGCCTGATCCAGCAGTCCCTTCACCATGTCAAACGCTTCCCGGATGCTCAGATCTTCCTGATAGACAAATCCACCATAAGAAGCCCCACGATGGCTGTACAGGGTGTCGAGTCCGTCATATTCCAGCCGCACAGCGGGAAGGAGCGCCAGGGGTTGATCCTTTTTTCGGATGAGGTACGAGTGATCGCGAAACCGATCACCGGGATGATAGGAGAGGAAACGCCGGGTGTGAAAAATCGTCCCGTTATTGGCGTTCCATACGAACTCATCCCATTCCCCGGGAGAGAGTTTGTCACCTGATGTGTATTCAACCGGCATAACGTAAATGTACTTTCCGGAAGGAAAGGAAACAACCGCTTGTCTGGTCCGAAAACCCGTGTCATTCAAATTGACACTGCTGTTCACGATCTCTAAATTGCATGTTGATTTTTCAGTTGACCTGTGAATTCATAACTATGGAGTGCCTATGTTTGAGATAACCGATGTGGTTGCCCGCGAAGTGCTTGACAGTCGCGGGAATCCCACCGTGGAAGTGGATGTAATTCTTGAAGAAGTATTTCAGGGTCGGGCTGCAGTTCCGTCCGGTGCAAGTACCGGTGAGCACGAAGCCCTGGAACTTCGTGACGGCGAAGAAGATCGGTACAATGGCAAAGGGGTTTTGCAGGCCGTACAAAATGTGAATGAACGCATCCGTCCGGAGTTAATCGGGCTGGATGGGTCCGACCAGCGCTTTATCGATACACTTATGCTTGAGCTGGACGGAACCGACAATAAGGAGAACCTCGGGGCCAATGCGATTCTGGGAGTCTCCATGGCCACTGCCCGCGCGGCGGCGAAAGCATATGGAATGTCGCTATATCGCTATCTTGGCGGAGTCAATGCTACCATTCTTCCCGCGCCGATGATGAATATTCTCAATGGGGGCGAACACGCAGACAACAATGTAGACTTGCAGGAGTTTATGATTTATCCCCTGGGGGCGAAAAACTTCAGTGAAGCGTTGCGGATGGGAGCCGAAACCTTTCACCAGTTGAAAGAGGTGTTGAGTGAAAGCGGAATGAACACTGCAGTGGGTGATGAAGGCGGCTTTGCCCCGGATCTGCAGTCCAACGAGGAAGCCATTGAAATGGTGATTAAGGCGGCGGAGCGGACACCATACAGCGTGGGCGAGGATCTCTTTATAGCCCTGGATCCAGCCTCAAGCGAATTTTATAACTCCGGTTCCGGTAAATATGAACTGGCCTCGGAGAACCGCGAACTTTCCTCGGAAGAGATGGTCGAATATTATGCCGATCTGGTGGATCGATATCCGATTGTGTCCATAGAGGACGGCATGGCAGAAGACGACTGGGATGGCTGGAAGGCTATTCAGGATCGCCTGGGAGACCGGGTTCAGCTGGTCGGAGATGATCTGCTGGTCACCAATCCAGTCCGGCTGCAACGCGCTATCGATGAGAACGCCTGCAACGCCATTCTGATTAAATTGAATCAGATCGGATCGGTAACTGAGACACTGGATACTATCGAACTGGCCAAACGTCACGGATTCCGGTCGATAATTTCCCATCGCAGCGGCGAGACGGAAGACACGTTCATTGCCGATCTGGCAGTGGCTACCGGTGTGGGACAAATCAAGACCGGTTCCGCCTCCCGTTCCGACCGGGTGGCCAAGTACAATCAGCTGCTCCGGATTGAAGCGGAATTGCTGGAGGAAGCAGTGTTTTTAGGCAAGGAGGCACTTCGGGTCTGAGATGTTCAATCCGTTCCGAAGTCTGAAGAAAAAGCGAAAAAAGAAAAAAACCAAGGCCAGGCGCGCCCGCCGTCAGGGATCCGGGCGCGCTCATGCCTTTCTCTGGTGGCTGGTCGGGATCTGTACGGCCCTGGTGTTTCTTATGGTGTTCGTATTGAGCGATCACGGCCTCTACCAGCTCTGGCAGCTCAAACAGGAGCAACGGGCTATCGAACAGCGGATCCAATCTCTGGAAAAGGAGAATGCCGCACTGGCTGAAGAACGGAATCGACTGGAAGATGATCTGGAGTACATCGAGAAACTCGCCCGTGAAAAGTACCGGATGGCTCAGGAAGGAGAAAAGGTCTTTCGGGTAATCCCGGAGGATTCACTGAATTAACACTCCAATCTGACGTATCACCGATCTGCTGATTCCCCGATATCATCAATTTCTCGGAGCTTTCTCCGATGCATAGCAACCAGTAAACTCTCGTGAAGAAGTGGTCACATTATATTTTCATCGCTCTCCTCACCTGGGCTCCGTGTGTGATGGGCCAGTCGCCGGATTCGACACTGTTCCGGTTTCTCCAGCAAAATTCCACCTATCGCTGGACGAATCTCATTCGCTATGCCGGCGAGTTTCAGGGATTATCGTACCGGCTGTCCAATTCTTTTCAAAGCACCATGAACGAAATCGGGGGTGGCGAACGGCAGTGGAAAGATGATCAGCGGTTTCACGGCACACTCTCCGGTGATCTGTACAGATCCTGGGACTGGGAAATGCAGGGGAACCTGATCTGGTTTAACGATGAGCAGTCAGGGTATTTCAATGACAGCCGGGCTGCCTCCGGAGGATTCGGTGTCCGGAGGGATTTCGGGAAAGGCCTGGTGCAGTTCGGTGGTGCATATAAACAGGAAATCCGACGCCGGTACGTGGATACCGGGCCCACCCTTTCAGGACGAGTACAACTGGAGCAGCAGGACCTCGGCGGATATATCACGTCCGGGAGGGTGAACGCCGAGCATGAATGGCTTGGTGACCGGATCAACAGCACCTACCTGACACGCTGGGATATCCGGAGGCAATTTGCTCCCGGGGTTTCGGACCATCTCACGGTGGATCTCGGATATCGTAAACGGTCCTATTATCTGGCAAACGGGGTGATTGAAGATCGCAACGAGTCACAACAGCAGGTAGGGAATGAGCTCAGATACCGGATCGGTCAACAAATGGAATGGCGCTATGATCTGGAGTTTACACGGCGGAGTACTCATATAGAAACCCCAATGCCTTCAATTGCCACGACCGTGCTGAAGGACCGGGGCAATTATGATCTCCACAATCAGCTGCACCTGTTACTCCGGCTGGGAGCTGTGCAAAGCCGGTCCTTTATCCGATACCGGGTGCAACAGAATCTGTACGATACCCAGGCGGAGGATACGCTGGTTTCCGCAGTTCAGGCGCGTCTCAGGTCTCCACCTAATGATAACAGCAATACATTTGAATTGGGAACGGATGTGGGATTCCGCCTGGCCGAGCGCGATTCTCTGGAACTCAGTGCAAGGATTGTCCAGTTACGCTATAACACACCGGATACGACAAATTTTGATGATCGGGATGAGATCCGGCACCGGTATCGAATACGGTACAGCCATCTGTTTGCGCCGGGATTTTCCTATCAGGCGGAAGGTGATGTCACTCTGGGCCACTATGCTTATCTCTTCCAGGAGCGGAGTGCCGAGAACTACTGGAACCGGATTTTCCGGCTCTCCAATATCGTCTTATGGGAACGCGGCCCCTGGTATTTACGCACCAAAGGCGAAGTGGTGGCAAATTATTACGATTATGATTACGACGATCTTCTGGGACAGGTCCGGAGTTTAGTGTTCAGGCATCTGATACTCCAGCAGATAGTCAGACACTCCATTTGGAATCGGTGGGATGGACAATTACGCGTGGAGCTACAGCTGGAAGATCAGGGACGGCTGGATTGGGATGAATTCCTGGCGGAATTGATTTTGGAGCGGGAGACGGTGGAGTACGAATATCGGATTGGTCTCCCGGTGGGCCGGACATGGGAGGGATACGCGGGATATCGTT
>Ga0207797_1003027_pt1 | contig 11385 bp, 10 predicted proteins | sample PRCRCaboRojoPR_6_FD_187275 | JGI IMG/M metagenome (GOLD analysis project Ga0207797, IMG submission 187275) | Marine sediment microbial community from Cabo Rojo, Puerto Rico - PR CR 10% Liquid 1 (SPAdes) | ecosystem: Environmental > Aquatic > Marine > Coastal > Sediment | place: Cabo Rojo, Puerto... | reverse complement strand
GCCGGGAGATGGTTTAACGTATGCCAGTATCAGGCAGGTGGTTCTTTTGAATACCCTCCAGCGAGACCCGGACGACCGGGTCGGGATTCTGGACGAGGATGGACAGGTAAAGGAGGGGGCGACAGTGCCCGACCTCCCGGACGACAGGCTGGTCGAGATGTACCGGCACCTGAAACTGGGCCGGCACTTCGACCAGCGTGCCGTCAGCCTCCAGCGGCAGGGACGGATGGGCACCTACCCGCCGCTGTCCGGCCAGGAGGCCGCCCAGGTCGGGAGCGCCCACGCGCTGGCCGAGGAGGACTGGGTGTTCCCGAGTTACCGCGAGCACATCGTCGCCTACGTCAAGGGCTGGCCCCTGGAGAAGGTGCTGCTGTACTGGATGGGGAGCCAGGAGGGCAACGTCGCCCCCGAAGGCGTCAACATGTTCACCGTGAGCGTGCCCATCGCCACGCAGGTGCCCCACGCCACCGGCGCGGCGTGGGCCTCGAAACTCAAAGACGAGGACCGCGCGTTCCTCTGTTACTTCGGCGACGGCGCCACCTCGGAGGGCGACTTCCACGAGGGGCTGAACTTCGCCGGCGTCTTCGACGTCCCCGCCGTCTTCTTCTGCAACAACAACCAGTGGGCGATTTCGGTGCCCCGCGAACGCCAGTCAGCCGCTGCGACGCTGGCACAGAAGGCCCACGCATACGGCTTCGACGGCGTCCAGGTCGACGGGATGGACCCACTCGCCGTCTACAAGGTGACCAGAGACGCCGTCGAGAAAGCGAAAACGGGCGGCGACGCGAACGAAGCGGTCGGATCCGCGACCCGGCCGACGCTCATCGAGGCCGTCCAGTACCGCTTCGGTGCGCACACCACCGCCGACGACCCGTCGGTCTACCGCGACGACGACGAGGTCGAACGCTGGAAGCGAAAGGATCCGATCCCGCGCATGGAGGCGTTCCTCCGCGACCGGGGCTTGCTCGACGACGAGCGGGTCGACGCCATCGAGGCGAGCATCCAGGACGAGGTGGCCGACGCCATCGACGCCGCCGAGGCCGCGAAGCGCCCCGAACCCGAGGACATGTTCGCGGAAGTGTACGCGGACATGCCACAGCGACTCGAAGAGCAACTCGACTACTTGGAGCGACTGCGCACACGACACGGCGACGAGGTGCTACTGGAATGAGCGAAGCCGAGACAGCGAGCGAGACGCAGAGTCTGACACTCGTGCAGGCGGTACGGGACGGCCTGTACGGCGAACTCGAACGCGACGACGACGTGGTGGTGATGGGCGAGGACGTCGGCGAGAACGGCGGGGTCTTCCGCGCGACCCAGGGCCTCATCGAGGAGTTCGGCGACGACCGGATCATCGACACGCCCCTGGCGGAGTCGGGTATCGTCGGTACCGCCGTCGGCATGGCCGCCTACGGCCTGCGACCGGTACCCGAGATCCAGTTTATGGGCTTCATCTACCCCGCCTTCGACCAGATTATCAGTCACGCCGCGCGCCTGCGCACGCGGAGTCGTGGTCGTTTCACCTGCCCCATGACCATCCGCGCGCCCTACGGCGGCGGCATCCGCGCGCCGGAACACCACTCCGAGTCGACGGAAGCCTTCTTCGCGCACCACCCCGGCCTGAAGGTCGTCATCCCCTCGACGCCCAGAGACACGAAGGGACTGCTGGCCGCCGCGATCCGCGACCCCGACCCAGTCGTCTTCCTGGAGCCGAAACTCATCTACCGGGCGTTCCGCGAGGACGTCCCCGACGAGACGTACACCGTCGAACTCGGCGAGGCCGCCGTCCGCCGCGAGGGGTCGGACGTCTCGCTGTTCACCTGGGGCGCGATGACCCGCCCGACGATGGAGGCCGCCGAGGATCTCGCCGACGAAGGCATCGACTGCGAGGTGGTCGACCTGCGGACGCTGTCGCCGCTGGACGAGGACGCGATCAAGGAGTCGTTCCAGAAGACCGGGCGCGCGGTCGTCGTCCACGAGGCGCCGAAAAGCGGCGGGCTGGCCGGCGAGATCATCGCCACCATCCAGGAGGACGTCCTGCTGTATCAGGAGGCGCCGATCGCTCGCGTGACCGGCTTCGACGTGCCCTTCCCGCTGTACGCGCTGGAGGACTACTACCTCCCCGAGGCGGCGCGCATCAAAGACCAGATCCGCGAGACCGTGGAGTTCTGAGATGTTCGAGTTCAAACTGCCCGACGTCGGCGAGGGCGTCGCGGAGGGCGAGATCGTCGAGTGGCTGGTCGAACCCGGCGACACCGTCGAGGAAGACCAGGTGCTCGCGGAAGTCGAGACCGACAAAGCCGTCGTCGACCTCCCGTCGCCGAAGGCCGGGACGGTCGTCGAACTCCTCGCCGAGGAGGGCGACATGGTACCCGTCGGCGACGTCGTCGTGACGATCGACACCGGCGACGGCGAAGGCGACACCGGCGGGGAAGTGTCGGCGGAAGCCGACGCCGAAGCAGAGACTGAAGCGGCAGCCGACACCCCGGAAGACGGTGAGGCCGCCGAATCGAGCGCGAAAGGCGGTCGCGTCTTCGCGCCGCCGAACGTCCGCCGACTGGCCCGCGAACTCGACGTCGACGTCGCGAGCGTCACCGGTAGCGGACCGGGCGGGCGCGTGACCGAGGCCGACGTCCGCGAGGCCGCGACCAAGAGCGGATCCGACGACGCCGACGTCGCCGCTGCCGTCACCAGCGTCGACGACGAGACGGAGACGGACAGCGACGAGCCGAAGCGAAAGTCCGCGATCAGCAAGGTGGGCGGCGAGGCAGAGACGACGGAACGAAAATCCGCCGTCTCGAAGGCCGAGAAAAGTACCCACGACGGAATCGAAGCCGCAGACCGCGAGCGAACGCTGGCCGCGCCGGCGACCAGACGGGTCGCCGAGGAGGAGGGCGTCGACCTCGACGCCGTCCCGACCGACAAGACGCGGGACGGACAGGCCTACGTCGAGTCCGACGACGTGCGTGCCTACGCCGAGGCCCAGCGGGCGGCCAAGCAGGCCGAAGCAGAAGCCGACGCCGAGGCCGAAGCGGCCGTCGAGCCGGCGGTCTCGGAAGCCGAGGCCGCTACCGGGGCGGCAGCGACCGGGGCTGGCGATCGAGCGGAGACGACCGAGCCGTATCGCGGGATCCGCCGCACCATCGGCCAGCAGATGGAGCAGTCCGTCTACACGGCACCCCACGTCAGCCACCACGACACCGCCGTCGTCGACGACCTGGTCGAGACCCGTGCGGAGTTGAAAGGACGGGCCGACGAACGGGGGATCTCGCTGACCTACCTCCCGTTCGTGATGAAGGCCGTCGTCGCCGGCCTGCAGGAGTACCCGATCCTCAACAGCAGCCTCGACGAGGACGAGGAGGTGATCCGCATCAAACACGACTACAACATCGGCGTCGCCGTCGCCACGGATGCGGGCCTGATGGTGCCGGTCGTCGAGGCAGTCGACGAGAAGGGACTGCTCCAGATCGCCTCGGAGGTGCGGGAACTCTCCGAGCGCGCCCGCGAGCGCGACCTCGCCCGCGAGGAGATGCAGGGTGGCACATTCACCGTCACCAACTTCGGCGCCATCGGCGGCGAGTACGCCACGCCGATAATCAACTATCCCGAGACGGCGATCCTCGGGCTGGGGGCGCTCGAACAGCGGCCGACGGTGGATGACGGCGAGGTCGTCGCGGCCCACACGCTGCCGCTGTCGCTGTCGATCGACCACCGCGTCATCGACGGCGCGGAGGCCGCGAACTTCACCAACACCGTCATCGAGTACCTCGAAGACCCGCGACTGCTCCTGCTGGAGTGAGGCGGTCGCGCAACATTTGCCGGTAGAGTTATGTCGTCCGGTGACAATCCGGGACCATGATTTCTATCGACGTGGCCACGGCCATGACGACGCCGGTCGAGACGGTGACCGCCGACGCGACGATGATCGAGGCCGCGCGGCGACTGCGCGACGCACACATCGGCGCGCTGGTCGTGCTGGACGACGACGAGGAGATCGTCGGTATCGTCACGGAGTCGAACATCATCACCGTGGTCACCGGCGGACGCGACCTGGAGACGGCGACGGTCGCGGACTGCATGGTCTCGCCCGTCGTGACCATCGACCAGGACGAGACGGTGGTCGCTGCTGGCGAGCGGATGTGCGACCACTCCGTGCGGCGGATGCCCGTCGTGGCGGACGGCGACCTGGTCGGGATCGTGACGACGACGGATCTGGCGTACTACCTGCCGCGGCTCCGCACGAAGATCCGGCGGGCGCGAAACGCAGCGACAGGGGGGATCCAGCGGATAGACTGAAGTTCCTGCCACTGCCAGACAGGGCTATGGTCGTTGGAGACGTGACTACGGGGACGGAAGTACTGGTCGTCGGCGGCGGTCCGGGCGGCTACGTCGCCGCCATCCGCGCCGCACAGCTCGACCTGGACGTGACACTCGTCGAGATGGACGCCTACGGCGGCACCTGTCTCAATGACGGTTGTATTCCTTCGAAGGCATTCGTCTCGGCGACGGATGTCGCCCACCGGGCTGGCAACGCCGAGTCGATGGGCGTGTACGCCGACCCCGCAGTCGACATGCAGGGGATGGTCACCTGGAAGGATCGGCTCGTACGGCGCCTGACGAAAGGCGTCGAGTCGCTGTGTGAGAACGCCGGCGTCAATCTCGTCGAAGGTCGGGCCGAGTTCGCCAGCCACCAGAAAGCTCGCGTCGTCCACGGCGGGCAGGGCGAGGGCGCAGAGACGGTCGAGTTCGAACACGCGATACTGGCGACGGGGAGTCGCCCCATCGAGGTCCCGAACTTCGAGTTCGACGGCGAGAAGATCCTCTCCTCGAAGCACGCCCTTGCGCTGGAGTCTGTCCCCGACAGTCTCGCCGTCGTCGGTGCGGGCTACATCGGGATGGAACTGGCGACGGTGTTCCAGAAACTGGGCGCGGACGTCACCGTCCTCGAACAACTGGACGACGCCCTGCCGGGGTACGAAGACGACGTGACCGAGGTCGTTCGCGAGCGTGCCGAGAACCTCGGCGTCGAGTTCCAGTTCGGCCAGCGGGCGAGCGGCTACGAGGAGACCGACGGCGGCCTGACCGTCTACACCGAAGCCGAGGACGGTGAAACCCACGCCTACGACGCCGAGACGTGCCTGGTCGCCGTCGGTCGCCAGCCGGTGACCGACACGCTGAATCTGGAGGCCGCCGGCATCGCCACGACCGGTCAGGGGTTCATCGAGACCGACGAGCAGGCCCGGACGAGCCACGACCACATCTTCGCCGTCGGCGACGTCGCTGGCGAGCCGATGCTGGCACACAAGGCCTTCCGCGAGGGCGAAGTCGCCGCCGAGGTGGTCGCCGGCCAGCCGTCGGCGCTGGATCACCAGGCCATGCCCGCAGCGGTATTCACCGACCCCGAGATCGGTACCGTCGGCATGACCGAGGCAGAAGCCGAGGAGGCTGGATTCGAACCCGTCGTCGGACAGATGCCGCTGCGCGCGTCCGGGCGCGCGCTCACGCTCGACGAGCGCGAGGGGTTCGTCCGCGTCGTCGCCGATGCGGATTCGGGCTTTGTCCTCGGCGCGCAGATCGTCGGGCCCGAAGCCTCCGAACTCGTCGCGGAGATGGCGCTCGCGGTCGAGATGGGCGCGACGCTGGAGGACGTCGCGGCGACGGTTCACATCCACCCGACGCTCTCCGAAGCAGTCCACGAGGCCGTCAAAGGCGCGGCCGGGCACTCGATTCACTACTGACCACCTTTTTGCCGGGCTGCGAAAGACGCTTCGCGTCTTTCGAACGTGGGTGAAAAAGGCTCGGCGCTCACTCCGTTCGCGCCGAGTGAACCGCGCGCCTGCGGCGCGCGGATGCTCGTGGGCGATCCTCGCTGCATCACTTCAATCGGCGGAGTGTCACGTCCGCAACCGTATCGAAAATCTCGGGGGAAATGCCGAGATCAGTTCAGACGTACTGTGTGCCGGGTCTGAGTCGCCCGATCGAGGTGCCGCACTTCGAGTTCGACGGCGAGCGCGTCCTCTCCTCGAAGCACGCCCCTGGCGACGGTGTTGCCAGAGACTGTGCGCGGACGTCACCGTCCTCGAACATTTGAACCCGGTCGCTCGGGAATCTCAGGCAGAGTGAGTGTCCGCGCACACGGCCTTTACGTTCCGTGCTACCGTATCGCAGAGAGCAGATGATAGACCTATCAGACCGAGTGGCAGTAGTTACTGGTGCAGCCGGCGGGATCGGCGCGGCGACGTCGCGAGTACTCGCAGCGAACGGAGCGTCCGTCGTTGCGACCGACGTCGTCCCGGCGGTCGAGGAGACGGCTGCCGAAATAGAGGCGGCGGACGGGCGCGCACTCGCCCACGAGATGGACGTGACCGACGCCGCGGACGTCGAGGCGGTCGTCGAGGCGACCCTGGACGAGTTCGGACAGATCGACATTCTCGCGAACGTGGCCGGCATCTTCCCCACGCACACGCTCGAGGAGATGTCGCGAGAGGACTGGGACGAGGTGCTCGACATCAACCTGAATGGGACGTATAACTGTACCCAGGCGGTTCTCCCGGCGATGCGAGAGCGGGGCTACGGGCGGATCGTCAACATCTCGTCGGCTGCGGGTGGGCATATCGGCTGGTCGAACGACCTGGCGCACTACGCGGCCAGCAAAGGCGGTGTGCTGGGATTCACACGGAGTGCCGCACTGGACGTGGCACAGCACGGCATCACGATGAATGCGATCGTACCAGGGCTGATCGACACCGGCGCACCACAGGCGGTCGCCTCCGAGGAGGAACTACAAGCCGGGATCCAGATGACTGCGTTCGGCCGGATGGGTGATCCGGAGGAGATCGCCAACGCGGTCGCGTTCCTCGGCTCCGAGGAGGCCAGTTACGTCACCGGCGCCAAACTCGTCGTCGACGGTGGCTACACGCTCGTGTAGCCAGACGCGAAGCCGACGACACGTCGCAAGCCGGTGCGTTTATTCGTGGCGCGCGGGCAGTCACCGCCATGGGCCGACAGTCCACCGCCCTGAACGCCGCCCTCCTCGTCGGCGCCTGCCTCCTCATCACCGTCCCGCTCGCAGTCGGGCCGGACGTGCGCCCCGACCGCGTCGAGTTCTACGTCGAGGGCGACTGGAGCGACATCGACGGCCAGCAGACCCTCCGCTACGAGGGGCTCTCGTCGACTGCACAGACCGCCTTCGACGACGCCCGCGAGATCACCCCCAAGACGGTCAACTACACCGTCGCCGACGCGCCGAACCGGCTGACGCCGCCGCCAAACGGCATCGACATCTACAACGTCCGATACCAGGGGTCGTTCTACCTCCTCCAGGTGAAACACCGCACGTACAGCGCCGACTTCCTGACGCAGGTGCTCCCGCGCATCGTGCTGGGGATGGGTGGGATTCTGCTCGGCCTCGTCGCCGGCTATCGGGAGTTCGCCTGAAAGGACAGGGACGACAGGGTCGTCGCTACCGAAACAACGACCCCCCATGCCGCCGTAGAGGCAGGTGTGAACAACGGGAGTTTCGAGGAGGGGATCACCCGCTGGCGAACCGGGCGCGCGCTGCCGACCGACCCGAACGCAGACGGGTCGGTACCCGTCGACAGCGACGTCTGGGTGACCGACGACCTGGCCTCGGACGGGGAGCGCGCGCTCGGCCTGTTCGTCGACGGCCGCCAGGCCGAGGGGACACTCTGGGTCGAACAGCCGACCGACCTCACCGACGCCGAGACGCTCGCGGTCGACTACTACAGCGAGCAGGCGTCGTTCAACACGGTCACCAAGGCGGCTACCTACGCGGGGCCGATCCCGGATCAGTCGCTTGCAGCGGCCGACTTCGACACCACACGCCCGGTCGAAGACCACGCCGGTTGGGAGACCTACGAGTACGACGTCGACCACCACGGACTCGGCCTCGTCGCCGTCGGCATCAGCGTGGTGTGGGAAACGGACGTGACGCGGTATCTCGACAACGTGGGGCTGCGCTGAGTGAGCGGGTCAGTCGGGGCCCTAGCCCCGGATGGGGAGGTCAGCGCCGAGTTGGGCCAGTAGCGTCGGCCGGCCGACCGTCCCGGTCGGCTCGATGCCGCGGAACGTCCCTTCGTGGGTGCCCGCAACTTCGTTGGAGGTGACCACGCGATCCCCCTCGGCGACGAGTTCGAGTGTCTCGTCGCCCGACCGAACCATTCCCGCCTCGTAGTCCTCGGCGAAGAAGGTCTCGAAGGCACCGACGTCGTGGTCGGTCAGTTCCTCTTTCGTCCGGCGAATGAGCTTCTTGTTTTCCGCCTCGACCGTCAGCGATGTCATGTGTGCTCCTCCGGCCTTAGTGAAACGCTAGCTGTGAGCATAGCCGATGCTGCCACCTGCTGGAGAGATATTGCAGGGAACCTCCCTGTACTCACCGACGACGAGGCGACGTCCCCGAAGCGCTCGTCGGTGCGGTCACCCAACGAGTGACTCCCGACCCGGTAGATATTCAACGGTCTCTCGAAACCGGTATAAAAACACCCCGGGCCCGTTGTCGGCGCTGCAACTGTGCTATCCGGTATATGCGGGCGGCCGTGCTATGTCGGGTCGAGATGACTGCGATCGTCACAGACAACTTGACGAAGCGGTTCGGTGACCTCGTCGCCGTCGACGGGCTCGACATGACCGTCGAACGCGGCGAGGTGTTCGGCTTTCTCGGCCCCAACGGTGCGGGGAAGTCGACGACGATAAACATGTTACTCGGGTTCCTCGACCCGACCAGCGGCAGCGCGTCGGTGCTGGGCGAGGACGTCGTGTCCGACTCCATCGACCTCAGGACGCGCATCGGCGTCCTGCCCGAGGGGTTCTCGCCGTACGACCGGCTGACTGCCCGCGAACACGTCGCGTACGCCGGTGGCATCAAGAACTGCGACCCCGACGTGGAGGCGCTGCTGGAACGCGTCGGCCTCCAGCGCGAGGCCTGGGACAGGAAGGCCGGCGGCTACTCGAAGGGGATGTGCCAGCGCCTGGCCCTCGCGACGGCGCTGGTCGGCGACCCGGAACTGCTCCTGCTGGACGAACCGTCCAGCGGCCTCGACCCGGAGGGCATGGCCGACATGCGCGACCTGATCCGCAGCGAAGCCGAGTCCGGAACGACCGTCTTCTTCTCCAGTCACATCCTCTCGGAGGTCGAAGCGGTCTGTGATAGGATTGCCATCCTCCGGGACGGCAACCTCTCCGCGCTCGGGACGCTCGACGACCTCCGCGCCGGGACGGTCACGCAGGTGCCGATGGCGCTGAGCGTCGAGGAGGTGCCGGGCGGGATCGCCGGCAGCCTCGCCGACCTGGACGCCGTCCGGACGGCAACCGTCGAGGACAGCACCATCCGCGTCGAACTCGACGACCCGGCCCACAAGATCGACATCATCAACTACGTCGACGAGCGCACCGGCATCGAGGACGTCATCGCCGAGGCGGCCTCGCTGGAGGCGATGTTCGAGCGCTACGCCAACGGTGCCGACCAGACGGCCGACGGCGAGACCGAGCCAGCGGAGGTGACGGCATGAGCGACGTCGCGACCATCGCGCACAACGACTTCCGGAACGTCCGCCGCTCGCGGATCCTCTGGGGCGTGATCGCCCTGTACGTCGCGTTCATGGCGCTGTTGTTCTACGCGAGCGGCACTGGTGCCAGCCCGGACGTGCGCGATACGCTGTTCGGCGCGGTCTTCATCACCACGCTCGTCCTCCCGCTGGTCGCGATCGCGGCCTCGTATCTCGCGGTCGCGGGCGAGCGGGAGTCGAACACGATCCGCTTCCTGTTGAGTCAGCCGGCCAGTCGCCGGTCGGTCGTCCTCGGGAAGTTCCTCTCGCGGGGCCTGCTGTTGACCGCCGCGCTGGTCGTCGCCGTCCTGGTCGGCGTCGCCTTCGTCCTCGCGCTGTATCCCGCCCTCGAACCGATGGCGCTCGCGAAGTTCACCGGCCTGACGCTCCTGCTGATCGGTGCCTACGTCTCCGTCTCTATCGCTATCTCGTCGGCCTCCGCGAGTCGGTCGCGGGCCATCGCCGCCACGATGGCGTTTTACTTCGTCACGGACATCCTCTCGGTGATAAACGCCTTCTCGGTCAAGGCAGCGATGAAATGGGTCTTCGGCGAAATACTCGGACTGGGCATCAGCGAAGAGCTCTACGAGGGGTTATCCACGGTCATCTCACCGGCGAAGGCCTACGTCAACTCGACGCTCGCCATCTTCAGTCCGGAGAACTTTCAGCGAATTCAAATTCCCGGCGAACTCCCGTTCTACCTCGAGACCTGGTTCATGATCGTGGTACTGCTGGCCTGGGTCGTCGTCCCGCTCGTCGCCGGCATGCTCGCCCTCGACGGTGCAGAGATCGGCTGACTCGGCGGTCGAGGACCGACGCGACCGCCCCTCAGGCGACCTGTTCGAGCCAGTCTTCGGTGCGGGCGGTGCCGGTCTCGGCGATGGCAGCCAGTTCTTCGGGGTCGTGTTCGCGGAGGTCGGCAGCCGTCTCGATGCCGGCCTCGCCGAGTCGCTCGGCGTAGGTCGGGCCGATACCGCGGATCGATTCGATGGCGAGCGTGCCGGCCGTGGCGGTGTCGCCGGCGGCCCCGTCGGAGGCGGGCGTCCCGCTCGCCGCGCCGGCATCCGCAGGTTCGGGTTCCGCACGGCTCACGTCGCGCTCGGCGAACCACTCGCAGACGTCCGGCCAGAGGCGGTCGTGTGCTTTCGATGAGACCGAAATACCGATGTGGCCGGCACCGAACTCGACCATGCGCTCGTCCTCGCTGGAGATTTTCTCGTTGAACGGCTTGCTCGACTCAGGGGGAACGATGTGGTCGTACTTGCCGACGATCTGCTGGGCGGGCATCTCGATGTCCGCGAGGTCGATCCGGTCGCCGTTCAGCGAGTACTCCCCGTTGACGAGGTGATTTCCCTTGTAGATGTCGTTGATGAACTCCCGGTACACCTCGCCGGCGACGTCGACGCCGTCCCAGATCCACTGCTCCATGCGGGCGAAGTTACGGACGAAGTCGGTGTCCTCGATGTTCTCGTAGAGGTTGACGTACTTCGTGATGTACTGGTCGATGGGGTCCATCATCGAGAACTCCGCAGCGAGCAGTTCGGCGGGGAGGTTCCCCAGCGCGTCGACGGTCGTATCGGGGTCGAAGTGCGTCGCCCACCGTTCGAGGATCCCGCCCTCGCCGTCGAAGGCAAGCGGTGTCGCCATCAGCGACAGCGTCCGGACGGTCTCGGGGTACTGCGTCGCGTACATGATCGACATCGTCCCGCCCATGCAGTAGCCGAGCAGGTGGACGTCCTCGACGTCGGCGTGTTCGCGCACCGCCTGCATGCAGTTGTCCGTGTAGCGGTGGATGTAGTCGGCCATCGTCAGCGACTGGTCG
>Ga0207797_1003026_pt1 | contig 11389 bp, 8 predicted proteins | sample PRCRCaboRojoPR_6_FD_187275 | JGI IMG/M metagenome (GOLD analysis project Ga0207797, IMG submission 187275) | Marine sediment microbial community from Cabo Rojo, Puerto Rico - PR CR 10% Liquid 1 (SPAdes) | ecosystem: Environmental > Aquatic > Marine > Coastal > Sediment | place: Cabo Rojo, Puerto... | reverse complement strand
TGAAGGCACGGCTCGGGATCATCGAGTCGGACGTGGCGGCGGAGACGGAGCGACGGATCGATCGAGCAGTCTCGCTGATGGCCCGCATCGACGAGCTGATGGCGCGCTGCACGCCGGAGGAGCTGGAGGAGGAGCTGCAGGCCCTCAAGCCGGAGATCGATCAGGCGAACACGTCCACGGTGTGCGAGAAGTCGGAGCTGGATCTGCCGTTCGATATCACAGCCTTCAACTGGCCGAAGCTGTTCAGGATGGGCGTGGCTGATGTGTGGGCGGGGTTGCGGGAGGCGGTGGTTGGCCGGGGGTAATCACGGTATCACGGGTATCACGAATCGCACGAATGGACGAATGGCACGACCCGCACGAATGGGACGAATAGACGAATGGGACGCATGGTATGAAGGGTGCTGACGGGCGCTGGCCGGTCTTGACTTGAGGTGGTCGGTCATTTCTGTCATTTGTGTTCTCGTTGTGTGGCTATGGGTGTAATGTATAATCGCTTTGGAGATACGTATGATGCTGAGTCGAGAGACGGTCGAACACATCGCTGATCTCGCCAAGCTGGACTTATCCGACGAGGAGGTCGCCCGGTATCAGGCCCAGCTCTCGGCGATCCTGGAGCATTTCGAGCAACTGCAGGCGCTGGAGACGGAGGAGATTCCTCCGACGGCGACGGTGTTGCCCCTGCGGAGTGTGACCCGAGCGGACGAGGTCGAGGAGCCGCTGGCGCGCGAGGTCACTCTGAAGAACGCGCCAGAGGCGGAGGACGGCTGCTTCCGGGTGCCGGCGGTATTGGAGTGAGCGGCATGGAGAGCGACGACCTGAAGCGATTGACGATCCACGAGGCCCGCGAGCGCCTGGCGGAAGGCGACCTGACGGCGGTGGAGCTGACGGAGGTGATCCTGGATCGGATCGTGGCGGTGGACGACGAGGTTCGGGCCTACCTGGCGACCAGCCCCGAGCAGGCTCTGGAGCAGGCGGAGGCGGCTGATGCAGCTCGGGCGGCCGGAGCAGGTTCCCGCGACGCCCTGCTGGGCATCCCGGTGGCGGTCAAGGACGTGCTGTGCACGAAGAGCATGGCGACCACGGCCGGTTCCCGCATCTTGGAGGGGTTCATGCCCCCTTACGATGCGACGGTGGTGACCCGGCTGAGGGAGGCGGGCGCCGTCATCCCGGGGAAGACGAACACCGACGAGTTTGCTATGGGGTCCTCCACCGAGCACTCGGCCTACTTCACGACGCGGAATCCCTGGGACCTGAGCCGAGTACCGGGGGGCTCGAGTGGTGGGAGCGCTGCCGCCGTCGCTGCCGGGGAGTGTCTGGCGGCGCTAGGGAGCGACACGGGGGGCAGCGTGCGCCAGCCGGCGAGCCTGTGCGGCGTCGTGGGGTTGAAGCCGACGTACGGACGGGTCAGCCGGTATGGGCTGATCGCCTTCGCCTCGTCGCTGGATCAGGTCGGCGTGCTGACGAAGGACGTGACGGACGCGGCGATCATGCTGGGCGCCATCGCGGGGCACGATCCCCGGGATGGGACCTCGATGGAGCTGCCGGTACCCGACTACGGAGCGGCGCTGACGGGGGACGTGAGGGGCGTGCGGGTGGGCGTGCCGGAGGCGTATTTCATCGAGGGGCTGCAGCCCGAGGTCGAGGAGGCGGTGCGGACGGGGGTGGAGACGCTGGCCGAGCTGGGCGCCGAGGTGCGACCGGTGAGCCTCCCCCACACGGACTACGCGCTGCCGGTCTACTACCTGATCGCCCCGGCGGAGGCGAGCGCGAACCTGGCCCGGTACGACGGCGTGCGGTATGGGCTGCGCTCGGAGAGCGGGAGTTTGGATGAGCTGTATAGGAAGACGCGGGGCGAGGGCTTCGGGCCGGAGGTGAAACGGCGCATTATGCTGGGGGCGTACGCTCTCTCGGCCGGCTACTACGACGCCTACTATCTGAAGGCGCAGAAGGTGCGCACGCTGATCAAGGCCGATTTCGACGCGGCGTTTGAGGAGGTGGACGTGATCGTGGGGCCGACGAGCCCGACGACGGCGTTCCGCGTCGGAGAGAAGGCGGAGGACCCGCTGCAGATGTACCTCTCGGACGTCTTCACGCTATCGATGAACCTGGCAGGCATCTGCGGCTTGAGCCTGCCCTGTGGTTTCGACGGGCAGGGGTTGCCGATCGGGATGCAGGTGACGGGGCCGGCGTTTGGCGAGGGGGAGGTATTGCGCGTTGCCCACGCCTATGAGCAGGCGACAGATTGGCACGAGCGCAGGCCGGAGGTCTGAAACGTAACGCATAGAACGTAGAGTGACCGGCAAGGAGTCAACCCTTATGAAAGGCATCATCACTATCGCAGGTTTCGGCACACGGTTTCTTCCGGCCTCCAAGGCGATCCCCAAGGAGATGATCCCTATCGCGGGAAAGCCGCTGATCCAGTACCATGTGGAGGGGCTGGTGGCGGCGGGGATCACGGAGATCATCGTCGTGGTGCGCGACAACGGCGCTATCGTCCAGGAGCATTTCTCGCCGAATCCGCAGCTGGAGGCACATCTGGAGGCGTCTGACAAGCTCGATCTCCTGGAGGCTATGCGGCAGATCGACCGGATGGCGGATATTGTCCTGGTTCGCCAGCCGGGGGACCTCCCCTACGGGAACGCCACACCGGCGCTGGCGGCGCGCCGCTGGCTGAATCCGGGGGAACCGTTCTACTATATGTTCGGCGACGATATCGTAATGGGCGACGTACCGATCCCGCAGCAGATGTTGAACACGTTCAACGAGCGGGAGCCAGCGGCGGTGCTCGCCACGCAGTGGGTGCCCGACGACGAGATCCATCTCTACGGCTCGATCGAGCTGAAGCCGGGCTCGGAGGATGAGATGCGGCGGATCGTGGAGAAGCCGGCACCGGGCACGGCGCCGTCGAATCTGGCTCAGATCGGCCATTTCATCTTCACGCCGGAGATTTTCGAGGTGCTGGACTCGCTGGAGACGGGGAAGGGGGGCGAGCTCTGGCTGGCGGACGCGGTGGATGGGTTGGCGAAACGTTCTTCGGTGGTGGTGCACGCGATCGATGGACTCTGGATGGCGGCCGGGGATCCACTGCGCCAGCTGAAGGCGTGCATCGAGGTGAGCCTGCGGCGCGAGGGTATGCGGGATGAGCTGGTCGCGTACCTGCAATCGCTCGATATCTGACCGTTGGAGACTGAGGTGCGGTGCTATGCCGGCGGGCGCTATCCCGAGCGTCCACGGGCTCTCTTGTATCGGGAGGCGTGGCTGGATGTGGCCGAGGTAGAGCGTCGGGAGCGGACGCCGCGGGAGATGCGGTTTCGGGTCCGCGTCGCTGATGGGCGGCGCTTCTGGCTGTCGTACGATGCGCTGCGGGACGCCTGGAGTGTCCGGTTGGCCCCGCGTCCACCGGATAGAGGAGATGAGATGTGACCACGCTGATTGGCCTGCTACTCGTCGTCCTGGTCGGTTTCGTGCCGATGGTCGTCTACGCCCTGATTCTGTGGTGGTTCGACCGGTACGAGAAGGAACCCCTGGGTCTGTTGGTGGCCGCGTTCCTCTGGGGAGCCGTGCCGGCCGTCATTTTCTCCCTGATCGCCGAGCTGGCGGTCGGCGTGTCCGTCTCGACGCTGGTCCGTCCGGAGGCCGCCAGCCTGGTGGAGGCTGCGGTGGTCGCGCCGGTGGCGGAGGAGGTGTTCAAGGGTGGGGCGCTGGTGCTCCTATTCTTCCTGTTCCGCAGTGAGGTCGACAGCGCCATCGACGGGATCCTGTACGGGGGGCTGGTCGGGTTTGGCTTCGCGGCGGTGGAGAACACGCTCTACTTCGCCGGGACGCTGATGGAGTCGGGGGTCGGTCAGTTCGCGGTGCTGGCGGTGTTTCGCGCCTTCCTGTTTGGGCTGAATCACGCGCTCTTCACAGGGCTGCTGGGGTTGGGCATGGCGTGGGGGCGATCGGCGTCCAATGGGTTGATCAAGGTGGGCGCGCCGCTGGGAGGGCTGCTGGCGGGGATCACGGCCCACGGGATCCACAACGCCAGTGTGACGCTGGGAGCGGAGTTCGCCTGGCCGTGCCTGGTCGCCTTCGCCTCCGACTGGGGCGGCGCGGCGCTGCTGGTGGGCGTGCTGATCTGGTGCTCGGTGCGGGAGCAGCGCTGGATCGAGCGCTGGCTGGAGGAGGAAGTGGAGCGCGGCACGCTACCCCGCGGGGACTATGAGGTGGTGTCGTCCTACGTGACGCGTCTCGCCGAGCGGGCGCAGGCGCTTTTCAGCGGGGATCTGGAGCGGTGGTGGCGGCTGGGGCGGTACTACCGGCTGGCGACGGAGCTGGCGTTCAACAAGCGCCGGGTGAGCCGGTTCCCGGAGGACGAGGGGGCGAGGAAGCGAGTGGAGCGGCTGCGGGGGCAGGTGAAGGAGATGGGGTTACAGCGGCCATAGGACGGGAACAAGGAGGATGCACAGGGCGTAGATCAGCACGGTCGGCAGGGCGCCGACCTTGAGGAAGTCTAGGAAGTGATAACGTCCCGGCCCGTAGACGAGGAGGCAGGCGGGCTCCAGGGGCGTGAGGTAGGAGCAGCTTGCCGCCAGAGCGACCATCATGGCGAAGCTGCGCGGGTTGAGGCCCAGCTGAGAGGCGGTGCGGACGGCGACGGGCAGCACGACGGCCGCGGCTGCCTGGTTTGACATAGGCTGGGTGAGGAGGACCGTCAGCCCGAAGAAGGCGGAGAGGAGCCAGAAGACCCCCGAGGCTCCGACCACGCTGACGATCTGATCGGCCAGGAACGCCGCCGTGCCCGTCAGCTCCATGGCGGAGCCCAGGCCGAGCATGGAGGCGATGAGGATCAGGACCTGCCAGCGGACCCGGCTGTAGGCCTCCTCCGGCGTGATGCAGCGGGTGGCGAAGGCGAGCACCGCTCCCAGTAGCATGGCTACGGGCAGGGAGATGAGCTTGAGGGATCCAGCGAGGACCGCGCCGCCGAAGATGGCGAGGGCGATAGGGGCGCGGCGGCGCCGCTTGAGCGAGACGCCGGGGAGGCTGAGGCGGCGGAAGAAGTTCTGCTTCTCCAGGGCGTCGATGCGGGCCTCGCGGCCCTGCACGACCAGCACGTCCCCGACCTGAAGCCGGATGTGGCTCATCTTTCGCGCCAGAGTCTCCCCCTGACGATTGATGGCCAGGACCTGGAGCCGGTAGCGATCCCGGAAGTCGAGGCCTCGCAAGGTGCGGCCCACGAGGGGGGCGTTGGGCAGGACCATCACCTCGGTGAGGCCTATCTTCTCCACGTCGATATCCTCGCTGGGGAACTTGACGTCGGCCCTGATCTCGACGCCGGTCTCCTCCTTGACGTCGAGGATGCTCTCACGGCTTCCCTCGACCAGCACGACGTCGCCCTCCTCGAGCTGGGTCTCGGCGCGAGGGAGGACGTGGCGGGTGTGGTCGCGCACGATACGGACCACTTTGAGGTCCAGATCGGACCCCAACGCGGATTCGCGCAGGGGTTTGCCCGCCAGGGGCGATTCGGCCGTTATCAGAATCTCAGTGAAGTAGAGGCGCGTGCTGATCTGCTCGATCTCCTGGGGTGGGATGCGGTCGGGAACGAGATGGCGGCCGAGGAGGAACATATAGGCGATGCCGACCAGGGCGATGGGAATGCCGACCGGGGCGAGCTCGAACATGCCGATGGGCGCCAGCTCCAGGTCCTGCATAAGGCCGCTGACGACGATGTTGGTGGAGGTGCTGATGAGGGAGATGGAGCTGGCCAGGATGGAGGCGAAGGCGAGGGGCATGAGGAAGCGGGCGGGGCTGATCTTCTTGCGGCGGGCGATGGTGATGACGATGGGCAGGAAGAAAGCGGTGGCGGTGGTGTTGCTCATGAAGGCGCCGACCAGGGCGGCGATGGCCATAATGGCCAGGAGGAGCTCCCGTTCGCTGGCCTCGCCACGGTTGAGGAGGACCCGGCCCACGATATCTGTGACGCCAGTGCGCGTGAGGGCCGCCACGAGGATGAGAAGGCCGAGCATCATGACCACGACGTGGCTGCCGAAGCCCATGAAGGCCTGATCGGCGGGCAGGAGTCCGGTGAGGATGAGAAAGAGGAGGATGCCAAGCGCCGTGACGTCGACGGGTATCCTGTCGATGGAGAAGAGGACGAGCGCAGCGACGACGGCGCCGAGAACCAGTGCAATTTGGATGGTCATACCAACTCCCTCACGGCATCCAGCGATTGTCGTACCATGTGTGTCGGACCGTGTGCTCCGGTCCCCGAGCAAAGACGTCGATGCGGCGCCTACCCCAGGAGACCGCCGCTGGACGCGAGGTCAGCGCGCCGCCGCGAGAGGCCCAGTCTGACCACTCGCCAGCGTACGACCGTTGCCACAGGGTGTCGTCCGTGCCGCGGGCGAAGACGTCCAACCGGCCCCTCGCCCTTGAGCTCACCGCAGGCCCCGACGTCAGCGTGCCTCCCAAGGACTCCCAGCCCGACCATTGACCGTCATACGAGATGTGCCAGAGGGCGTCGTCGGCGCCGCGAACAAAGACGTCAATCCGCCGCCCGCCCCATGAGACGGCCGCTGGGTCTGAGGTGAGGATACCACCCCGCGACATCCAGCCGGACCACTCGCCGTCGTAGGAGTTATGCAAGAGAGCGCCGTCTGTGCCACGTGCAAAGACGTCCAACCGACCGCTCGACCATGAGGCTACGGCGGGTCCCGACGCTACCTCGCCTTCCAGAGGCTGCCATCCGGACCATTTGCGGATGTACCAGTTGCGCCAGAGTTGGTTGTCTGTGCCGCGAACGAAGACATCGATGCGGCGCGGGCCCCAGGAGGCCGCTGCCGGGTTCGAGGTCAACGTGCCGCCGAGGGATTCCCAATCGGACCAGGTGCCGTCGTACCAACGATGCCAGAGCGCATGGTCCGTACCGCGAGCAAAAAGATCGAGCTCGCCGCTGCTCCACGAACTCACGGCGGGGGCAGACGTGATCGTTCCACCGAGGGACTCCCAGTTGTCGTGGACGATAAGCTGTACATTCGTGGGGCCGGTCGTGCCTGAATCGTGCATAGCGATTCCCTCCTGGTGACGCCTGTTAGACGGTTCGCCTCGGGCATTCAGTCGCGGTGGACTTGGCGCCGACGGCTGCAGTCCTCTTCCGGCGTTCGGGCCTCTGCCAGTGCCTGGGTCGTCGGGTCTGGCTTGTTGGGTCCTCGCGTCGCAGCATCCTGCGCCAGTACCATTCTACAAAGAGATGGCGCTGTCGTCAACTTCTGGGCAGCTCGATAGAGACAGAGCCCTGATGAGATGGCTTCAGTGGACGGAGCGGTGGTCATTCCACGAAGTGCCTATCCAGCAGCGTCCATTCCGGCTCGCTCATAGTCCAGTGGCTGTAGATGGCGATGCCCTGGTAGCTGTCAGGGGGCTGCTCGAAGCGCTCCAGGCCGGCGTGGGCGCCACGCAAGCCACTGTGCAGGGTCTCCGCCCAGGGCCAGTGGTAGAGCGCCAGGTCCTCGTAGGCGGGGAGGCCAAGCAGAACGTCGGTTTCTGGCAGCCAGATCAGAACGTCCGCGGTCCACCGAGCGACGAGGCTGACGTACGGCTTCCGTAGGGGGAGGGCGGTGTCGTACATCATGACGACGATCTGGTCGGCGTGATGGGCTACCTTTGGATAGTAGGCCCGGTTCCAGTGGACGTCCAACCCGGGCTGCCAGATGAGGGGGGGCGGATAGGCGGCGACAGAGAGCAGCTTGTCGGGCGGCAGGGCCTGGCGGAGCTCCTCCAGCAGAGCCAGATACGCGTCGCTGCCCGAAGGCAGCGGCTCTACGTTGAGGTGGATCCCGGCCAGGCGCGGATGGTCCTCCAGCAGGCGGGCGACGTCAGCGGTGAAGGTGCGGCGCCAGGAGGGGGAACCGAGGAAGACGTGCTCGCCGAGCACGCCGCCGACCCAGGGCAGGACGCGGAGGTCCGGCGTCTGGTCGAGGAAGCGCTCCGTCTGAAGAGGGTCGTGCGGTGGGAGATGGCCTGCGGCCGTGGTCGGCGCCAGGTGGGGGTAAGCGTCCGTGACGTGATGGCGCTGGAGCTGCCAGGCCAGGCGCGCCACCGCCATCGAGTCGCGGAAGGCGGCCGAGTCGCGGTCGTGGCGCTCGAACCAGCTGTCGGCGCCGAGCCAGCCGTGGCTGAGCCAGACGGCGTTACGGCCGCGGTCGTGGCGGCCGTCGGTCACGCTTTCTCCTGGGGACCAGAGGAGGTAAGCCACTATGAGCGTGGTCAGGAGGATGATGAGGCTTGTGCGTCGGGACGACGTGGTCATCGTGGATGTCAAGGTTGAGACGCCGGCTCCTGACCCGGGCTGCGTGGTTTCCATATCGGCGGCCAGCAGGTACCGGGCACGTCGATATTGCGGCGCTCGCCGCTGTTCACATCGCGTATCTGGAGGCCTGTCATCGCGTCCCCGAGTCCAGTCAGGGCCAAGTACCGCCCGTCGGGCGACCAGGTGACCCATGTGTTCTCCTCGCGGAGAAGGAGAGATCCATTAAGGCCGAATACACTGATCCAGACTCGGTCTCCGCGGTAGGTGGAAAGGTGCACCCACTGGCCTCTGGGCGCCCAGGAGAGGTCCACGATGTGACCAGACTCCCGTCGCAACAGGCGATGCTCGCCGGGGCGTGCCAGGACGATGGTGCTCTCTATTCCCCTTTGGTCGCTACGTTGGGTGACGCCTACGGCGATCCACTCACCGTCCGGGGACCAGGCCAGCCTGAAGGGCCGATTAGATACCGCGGAGACAGCCCCCGTGGCATCGAGCGCCTCCCGGATCGTGTCTCGGTCCAGCAGCGTCGTCGAGCGGCCCGAGGTGAGGTCATAGGCCATCAACACCTGCTCCGTGGTTATCATGGCGATACGCTCACTTTCTGGGGACCACGCCGACGCGTAACCCTCGCCGATCTGTCGAAGCAGGGTGCCATCTCCCTGCGCCACGACGAAGTCGTGGACGGCGACCCCGGAGAGCCACGCTTCGGATTCCGACTCGGAACCGGAGGGCTGAGCGCAAAGCAGACTCGAGCCGTCGGAGGACCAGGCGATGAACTGGCCGTCCAGCGCGGTCTCGTCGCCCGTCTCGAGGTCGACGATTCTCGTCTCTATGTCGACCGAGCCTCCGGACTGGGACCAGAAGATGGGATAGGTCAGCCGGTTCCCGTCGGGCGACCAGCCAGAAGGACCCAGGTAACCGGGGGTGGCTCCGTCGGGGACTACCAGGCGTTTGAACGCACTGCTCTCGCTCTGCAGAATGAAGAACCTGGGAAACGACGTGGCCTGTCGCCGCAGAAGCACCCGCCTGCCATCGGGCGACCAGGAGATGGGCACCAAACCCTCGTCCGCCGGCCGAGCGGAGAGCAGAATTGGTTTAGCGGCTCCCGACCGCCAGCCCCAGAGCTCAGCGGCGTGGAATCCCTGCTCCTCCTCCGAGCAGCCTATCAGGAGGTCGTAGCTAGCGAACGCAGACAGGTCGTCGGTTGAGGTAGCCGTTCGCTTGCGGACGTAGGCCGGGAACTGAAACTCGACGGATGATCGTGCGGGCCAGGGCACGGGATTGAGGATCTGCTCCGACCTACTGGCTTCACGAAGGGGATGAAGCAGCTCGGCCCAGGGCACCTGATTGAGGAGCTCCTCCGTACTGCTGGCTCCGCGAATGGGATGAAGGAGCTCGGCGACGGCCGACGGACCGAGTTCCTCTTCGATGAAAGCGAGCAGTAGGTCGATTTCGGCGGCGGCCAACGGACCCTCGGGGTCACCAGGCTCTATGTCCCACAGACGCCAGAGAGGCATCCAGGCGTGGTTGTCGAGCGCGTCGCGGACCAGGTCCAGATTGGGCGAGATGGTCTCGCTCGTTCCAAGCTCGGCCTTGAACCAGGCGCGGAGACGCTCCTCGAAGAGGAGACCGCCGCGCTCGTCGGCAGGACGGACGTCGATCTCGCAGGTCACCAGGTGGTCGACCAGGAACTGGCCGAGACTCGCCTCCCAGGCCGCCTGGGCTGCGTCGTTCGCGGGTGCGCCGACGAGGAACGAGGCTGGGAGGATCGCGTCGGCTGGCGCCGCGGCCTTCTCCAGGCCCGCGGCGAGGCTCAGCCTCAACACGCTATCAAAACCGATCACCGCGGGCAGCGATCTGGCTTTTTGGGGATCGCTGGTTGAGTCTATCCCGAAGAGCGCGTACCGTCTACACGGTACGAGACTGCAGAACCGATGGGGTAGGCCAGCGAGCTGGCGCGTCAGCGCGTCGATCCGGAGGGGGTCGTTGGCGAAGACCGTGATCTCGAGATCGTCCGAGATGAAGGCCACGACGTCCCCGCCACAGTCGGGGTCCGCCCTGGTATGGAGCCAGTGTCCGTCGCTGGTGTAACGGTAGAAGCGGACGGCATGGAAGAGGCCCTCCCCACCTGACGGGAGCGCCGCTCTGTGGATAAGCATCACCCGGGCCTGATCACCGACGAGGCGAGCACTCTCGACGGTGGTGCTGATGGGATTGGTCAGATCCTGCAAGGGCAGGGGAAGTCCACGGGTATGGAAGTAGGCTTCCTGTGCCGCCTTCCACGAGCGGTCGACGGGATCCTGCAGACTCATGTAGAGCTCCTGGTCGCCCTCTTCCAGGGCGCGAAGCTCCAGGCGTGCCACCTGCTCGACCTGGGCCTCGGCCTGGGTTAAGGTGCGCTGGCGGCCGCGCCACCAGGCGGAGACCCCGCCGACCGTGACCAGAAGCACCAGGAGCAAGAGCAGCCAGCGGCGCCAGCTGCGTCGGCTGTGTGGTTCCTCTTGGCCTCTATCCTCGGGCAGGTCGGGCCCGAAGCGCCATTCGAAGTCGGAGGACACGGTGTCCATCCTTTGTTGGACCTGGCCAAGCGTTGTTTTCGGAAGCGGCACGTTTAAGGGTGAGATACTGTCCCACCCAGGCGGCCCCGCTGCCTTTGTCACACCTCGGGCTGTGAGGAAGCGCCGGGATGTCATCTCTTATTGGCCTGAGTATACATCAGCGCCCCGTCGGTGCAAGGAAGCGGACCTTCAGCGACGGTATGGGGCCAGCGTGCCCGGGGTGCGTAGCTCGTCCGTCGCAAGCGAGTGGAGCGAACGCTGCGCTATGCGGTGCTTGCGTATGGCGCGAGGTGGCAGCGACTTGCTGTTGCCAGCTGGGCGCTCTGGTGTATACTCATTGTGCAGGAGGTCGAAGAGGTGACGGAGGCCGTCGGCGGTGCTGTCAGCTCCTGGTGGGCAAAGAGGCCTATCCATCACAAATCTCTTAGACCGCAGAAGACTGCGGGAGTGGATGGGAGTCGAACCCACCGCGGCTTGCGCTGTGCAACCCGCCACCGGTTTTGAAGACCGGGGGAGCCACCGGGCCCCAACCACCCCCAGG
>Ga0207797_1003025_pt1 | contig 11389 bp, 8 predicted proteins | sample PRCRCaboRojoPR_6_FD_187275 | JGI IMG/M metagenome (GOLD analysis project Ga0207797, IMG submission 187275) | Marine sediment microbial community from Cabo Rojo, Puerto Rico - PR CR 10% Liquid 1 (SPAdes) | ecosystem: Environmental > Aquatic > Marine > Coastal > Sediment | place: Cabo Rojo, Puerto... | reverse complement strand
GACAACATCGGGACCAGTAGCTGGCTGGGCCCCAGGTGGCTTCTGACGTCTTGGATGGGGTTGAGGTCACCCCCGTTCGTGCGGCCCACATCCATCAGCACGACGTTGAAAGGATGCCAGCTCTCCGTGGCCTCGTCAATGATCGCAACGGCCGCATCGTACGTCGCGGCATCCGAGACGACGGCTCCCCAGTCGGAAATCTGCTCTCGAAGCATCTGTCGGCTGGCCTCGTTCTCGTCGATCACCAAGACCTCTACCGGCTCATCTCCGTCAGTGAGGTAGAATGGGGTCCCATCGTCCCCATCGTCAGGGTCTCTCTGCAGCGGGACGTCGACGCGAAAGGTGCTTCCCCTGCCCTCGGTGCTCTCGAGCGAGATCTGACCGCCCATCAGTTTGGTCAAGCGTTCGGCAATGGTGAGGCCCAAGCCCGTTCCGCCGTACTCCCGCGTGGTCGAGATATCGGCTTGATTAAAGGCCTCGAAGATAGCCTGTTGTTTCTCCTCTGCGATGCCAATGCCCGTGTCTCTCACTTCGATGGAGGCCTCGACGGTTTCCTCCCTGACGGCGGGTGCGTCCACGCTAACGATCACCTCGCCCTCGTGCGTGAATTTCACAGCGTTATCCACGAGGTTGACCAATACCTCGCGCAACTTGGCGCGGTCCCCCAGGACCGCCGTCGGCACGTCCGGCGAGACGCGGCAGATCAACTCAAGACCCCGGTCCCGTGCCCGCGGGGCGAGCATCTTGGTCGCCTCCTCAGCGACTGCCCTCAAATCGAAGGGGGCTGTCTCCACCTCCATGCGACCAGCCTCGATCTTGGAGAAGTCCAGGATATCGTTTACCACCGTCGAAAGCGAAAGGGTGGAGTCGCGGATCAAGCTCAAGTACTGACGCTGCTCCTGGGAGAGCTTGGTGTCCTCGAGCAGGTCCGTCACACCTCGGATCCCATGTAGCGGCGTTCGGATCTCGTGGCTCATACGAGCGAGGAATTCACTCTTTGCCTCATTAGCGGCCTCCGCTTTCTCCTTTGCCTCGCGGAGCTCAGCCTCCACGGCTCGACGGTGAGATATCTCCGCCTGAGCCTGCTCGTGCAGCTGCGCATTCTTGATGGCCACCGCCGTCTGGTCGGCGAGCGCGGCGAGGAGCCGTAGATCTCCCTCACTAAAGGGATCGGGGTTCGAGCTCTCTACGTTGAGTACCCCGAGGACCTGGCCGTCCGCCACCAACGGGACCGCAACCTCGGATGCCACCTCTGGCGCGATGGGCACGTAGCGGTCGTCCTCGTCCACGCGGGGCACGTAGACCCGCTCTCCGGTCCGGAACGCCGCGACGGTAATGCCGGCACCATCCATGGGAAGCCGAGGAGCCATCTCCCTTCCGATACCGCGCGCCGCCAGGGTGTAGAGTTCATCCTGTTCCTCGTCACGCTTCATCAGGCCACAATTGTGGAAGTCCAGGACCCGCTCCACGAAATCGACCACCGTCTCTGCAGCCTGTGCAACAGTGGGAGAGAGCGTGATCTCGCGGCTGAGATCCTGGATCGCCTGCAGACGACGAGCCACGCGCCTCTGCTCAAGCGCCCGGCGGACAGGAGCCCTTACGGCCTCGACGTAGAACGGCTTCTCGACGTAGTCGTACGCCCCCAGCCTGAGGGCCTCTATGGCCGACTCCAACGACCCGTGCGCGGTGAGAATAATCACGGCAGTCTCCTGCCGCTCCTCGCGAATACGCTCCAAGACATCCAGGCCGTCGATGTCTGGCAGCATCAGGTCCAGCAGGACGACGGTGAACTGGCCGTCGCTGAGGAACTCGAGGGCCTCACGGCCGCTGTCAGTGGCCACGATCCTAGCCGAGAGGGGTCGCAGGCACGCCTCCAGCAGCGTGTGCATCTCGACATTGTCGTCTACGACCAGAATCTCATCTTGCGTATGGCTCATGGGTAGCCTGTAAATCTAATCTAGGAGGATGGGACCAAAAACCCTCGGGCAGGGCAGGCCCTCGTCTATTGAAGCTCCCGGTGAACGAGACTGGCAGTCCCTCGCATCTCCTGCGAGAACCGCGACTCGGGTTCGGACAGGTACATGGGAACCCCCTCGTTGAGGGCGGCGGCTGCCCGATCCCCCTCATCCGGCAGGCAGCCCTTGAGCGGCGTACCGAGATTCTCACTGACGGTCTCCCGTCCGTCGCTGCTCGAGTCCCAGAGGTTCAAGAGCGGCCAGAAGGAATGCTCCATCAGGTTGACATCGCGAAGGGCGATATGGGCCCTGTCGACGGACTTCGGGTCCGGGCTCAAGACACAGACGTTCACGCCACCCGGGCTGCCCACCAAGGGCGGCTTGTCCCAGGAGAAGTAGGTCCCGCCGTCCAATACCACGTAGTCGGCCTTAATCAGAGCCAGCTCCAAGACCTGATCCAGAAGCTCGTGGGTCATCTTCTTGGCCGTGGCCGGTTCAGCGGCGCCGGCGAGGAACCAGACGCCTGTGGCGTACTCCTGGAGGACCTTATTAAACTGACCCATCACCTTGGAGAACATACGAGTGTCAAGCTCCTCGACCTGCGGCAAGATGGTCTCAAGGGCGCGGGAGTTACCGTGGCCGAGGAAGAGGCCGAGATCGCCGATGGGCCGCTGCCAGTCCACGAGAAGCACGTCCCGGTCGGAGACGTCACGCAGAGCGAGGCCCAGATTGACCGCCACCGATGTGCACCCGACACCAGGTCGGCTGCCGAAGACGGTCACCAGCTGACCGAGGGCGGGGGCCTCCTCGCGAAGCTGCACCTCGATGCGCGCCAGGAGCTCGCCGGCCTTGACGGGCTTCGTCACGTAGTCGTCACCGCCGCCTCGTAACCCACGAATCTTCGCGTCGGCCTCATCGCGGGCGGAGAGGAAGATGATGGGGAGATGTCGGCCGACCGGCAGACGCCGGATCTTCGTGGTGGCCTCGAATCCATCGATCCCCGGCATCATTACGTCCATCAGCACCAAGTCCGGTGGCGCAGCCTGGACCTTCTCCACGCCCTCCTCTCCGGTGGATGCCGTGACGACCCGGTAGCCCGCTCTCTCCAGGATCAACTGCATCAGGCGGTGAAGCCTGAGGTCGTCATCCACGACCAGAATTGTTCTCTCCGCCATCTTAACCGCCCTCTTAACTCATCACCAGTTTCTGTCGCTCCCGGTGGGGATCCGATACCTCCCTGACGGGGCACAGCTAGACAGGCAATCCACCGGCCCAGAGGATAGCCTTGACCCGCTTCACCAGCTCCTTGGCCTTCACCGGCTTCGTCAGGAACTCGACAGCCCCAGAGTCGAAGCCGGCCATGCGGTCCTTCACCCGCGTCGCGAACTGATAGCGACGCTTGACGTCGTCGTCCACGCCGCCCTTGGCACTCAACATCAGGATCGTCAGCTCGCGCGTGTCAGGATCCGCCTTCAGGCGCTGTGCCATTTCGTAGCCGTTCATCAAAGGCATCATGATGTCGAGGATGATGAGATCTGGATGCATTTCGCGGGCCTTCTTCAGGCCGTTGATGCCGTCGTAGGCGGTCTCGACCTCGTAGCCGTGTTTCTTCAGTACACTTGAGATGATAAGGACCGTCGGCTTATCGTCGTCGACGACCAGTATGCGGGCCTTCCTACCCATGGGCTTCCCTCACTTCTTGTCTCCTGCTCTTCGCGGCTCACCAATCATACTCGGCGTAGAACGCGGCCACGCGCTGCGCTTCCTTAGCTAACTGCTCGAAGGCGTCGTCGGCCCCGTCCAGATCCCCATTCTCTCCCATCGTCTCAAGCGTCTGAGCTACGTCACGCGCGGCCATACCTCCCAGGTTGCTCAGGACACCCTTGATCCGGTGAGCACCTGCCTCGACAGCGGAGGGGTTGCCGTCGGCCACCGCGTCGCCGAGGCGGTCCAGGGTCTCGGGAATCTCGCTCAGCGACATATCCGAGACAGCCTCCAAGAGCTCCACGTCACCGCCAACGACCTCGAGAGCCGCCTCGACGTCCACGGGCGGATCCGCCTCCGAGGCTGGTTCCGCCTCCACCTCGCCCTCTCCGGCCGCCTTTGCGGCCAGGAAAGGCTCGATGGTCTCGTACAACTCATCCACGCTCACCGGCTTGGAGACGTAGCCGTCCATACCGGCCTGGGCGCATCGGTCTCGATAGTCCTTGGTCGCAAAGGCTGTCGTCGCGATAATCGGCACGTGATCACCGGTCTCCTGCTCCGCCTCCCGGATGGTCATAGTCGCTTCCAGACCGTCCATCTCGGGCATGGCCACGTCCATCAGCACCAGGTCCCAGCTCTCGCGGGCGACCGCCTCGACAGCCTCCCGGCCGTTGTTCGCGATGGTGACGCTGTGCCCGGCTTTCTCCAGGTTCTTCCTGGCAATCAACTGATTCGTGGGGCTGTCCTCGGCGACGAGGATCTTGAGCTCTAGGGCCTCATCCTCCATCTCCAGGGCGGGCTCGGGCCTGGACTCCTCCTGGGGAACCCCGAAGGGCAGGACGACGTGGAAGGTACTGCCCTTCCCCTCCTCGCTCTCGACCCACAGCTTCCCGCCCATCAAGTGGACCAGGTGTCGGGAGCTGGCCAATCCCAACCCAAGCCCGTCGACGGGGCGAGTGGCGGAATCGTCAGCCTGCCGGAATGCCTCGAATATGACCTGCTGCTTCTCCTCGGGAATGCCGGTGCCCGTGTCGCGAACCCGGAAGTGCAGCTCCACCTCGTTGTCTCGGTAGGCCTCGGCTTCGACCCATACTGATACCTGGCCGTGATCGGTGAACTTCACTGCATTGTCGGCCAGCTGCGCCAGGACCTGGCGCACGCGCCGCGAGGCGCCGTGCACCCGCGTGGGCACGCCAGCTGCGAGGCGGCTGGAGAACTGTACGCCCTTCTCCTCGGCTCGGGGAGCGATGATCTCAGCCACGCGATCAATCGGTTCCCGGACCTCAAAGGTCTCCTCCTCCAGCTCTAGCTCTCCCGCCTCCAACTCGGAGAACTCCAGCACATCGCTAACGATGGTGAGGAGGGCCTCGGCCGACGACCTGGCCGTGGCCAGATAGCCCGCCTGCTCTCCTGGGAGATCGGCATCCAGGCTGAGATCCAACATACCAATGATCTCGTGAAGGGGCGTGCGAAGCTCGTGGCTCATATTGGCCAGGAAACGACTCCGCGAACGCGTGCCGTCCTCAGCTGCCTGCCGAGCTTCCTCAAGCTCTTCCCTCAGGCGCGCGTATTCGCTGATGTCCACCAGGGCCAACTGAACCTCGTCTGTGCCGTCGGGACCCGGCGCAGCGCAGACGCGCCACCAGGCGGGGTGCTCCCCGCCGTTGACCCGCACGCGGCAGTCCGCCCAGCGAGCTTGCTCAGGACCGACGGAGGTGAGGATGTCCGCCATCTCATCGGCGTCTGGGAGCAGCTCGTTGAGGGATCGACCCACCAGCGCCTCGGGGGCGAAACCGAACAGGTCGGCGGCCGCTTCATTGGCCGTGGCGATCCGACCGCCGCGGATCCGCATCTGGGCGATGGCCGGGATGGATGAGTCGGCGGCGCTCCCTCGGCTGTGATTCCCACCCGCGTGGCCGTTGCCCCCGGTGATGGCCTCGTCGACACAGGGCAGCAGGTTGGTCGGATCATAGGGCTTTGCGACGAACCGTTCTGGATGGAAGCCCACCTCAGCCCTGAGCGAGGCCAACTCGCCCTCATCCGCGGCCAGTACCACCGGCAGGTGCTCCGTGTTCGGGTCGATCTTCAGCCGCCCGCAGACCTCATAGCCGCTGCCGCTGGGCAGTACGGTGTCCAGCACGACCAGATCGGGGGACTCCTCCAGTGCCTTGGTCAGCCCTTCCTTGCCGTCCGTCGCCAGGGTGACCCCATATCCGGCCCGCTCGAGAATCAGCTGGGCCCGCAAGCCCGCGGTCGTGCTCCCGTCGACAATCAAGACGTTTCCAGCCATGGCCGATCCTCCCTCTACGCGTAGGTTGAGGCAACGTCAATGCCCGAAACCGCCCTGACTTTGGAGAGGAGCTCCTGCCGAATCTCGTCGTAGCCCTGCGCCGTCATCGCGCTCGGCTTCTGCACGATCTCCAGGGCTCCGCTCCGGAGGATGTCCAGGCCCTCGTGAATCATCTCTTCCCTGGTGACGCTGGTCACGACCACGATGGGCGTCGGGGACTCCGCCATGATGCGCTCGGTGGCCTGATGTCCGTCGACCTGGGGCATGTTGATGTCCATCGTGACGACGTCGGGCCTAAGCCGGATCGTCTCCTCGATGCCCTCGGCTCCGTTGGTCGCCTGGCCGACAACCTCGATGTCGGCCTCAGTCCCGAGAATAGCCGCTATGTGTTCCCGCGCAGTTGGTGAATCCTCAACAATCAGCACTCTGATCATCTGCCTACTCCTTGACTACATTGGCCGGGCTGTGTTGCGTCCGGGCGGTTCATTCCGCCCTCACCCTTGGCCGTTTGATACTCGCCGCCAAACCCTTACCCGTTGTTCTGCCGACAAAGCGAGGCAATCGTGGGTCCAATCTGATCGAGACTGATCTCACGGTCGATGGCCCCGAGCGCGATGGCCTCCTTCGGCATCCCGAACACGACGCAGCTCTCCTCGTTCTGCGCTATGGTCACCGCCCCTCTGTCGTGCAGCGCCTTCATACCTGCGGCCCCGTCCCTGCCCATCCCGGTCAGGATCGCCGCCACCGCCGCGGGGCCGTAGGACTGAGCCACCGCATTGAATAGGTACGTCGCGGACGGTCGGTGTCCATCGACGTCACCGTCCGTGCTCAGCCTGACCCGGCCGTAGGAGCTGATGCCCAGATGGTGATCGTCGGGCGCAACGTAGACCACGCCCGGTTCCACTCGATCCCTTGCCTCCGCCACCTTCACCCGCAGCGCACAGTCCTTGTCCAGCCAGCTCGCGAGTCCATCCACGAAGCCGAAGGAGATGTGCTGCACCACGAGGATCGGGACGGGGAAGTCGGCCGGCAGGGACCCGATGACCTGATGGAGTGCCGCAGGCCCGCCGGTAGACGCCCCAATCGCGGCAATCTCGACCCTGGCTGCCTTCGGGCGTGGGACCGAGGCCGGTTTGGCCGCCCCAGGTGCCTTGGGGGGCGCCGGCCTGGAACTGCGTGAGCGATGGACCACCTTGACGTCGCTCATCAGCTTGACCTTCCTCACCAACCGCCGGGCGAATCGATCGCGCGCACGCTCGTCAACGTTCGTAGGTCTCTCAACCACCGAGAGGGCGCCCCGCCGCATCGCCTCCCGTGAGAGTTCCGCCTCCTGTCTGAGATCCACGCTGGTGACGACCACAATGGGAACCGGGTTCGACTCCATGATCCGCTGCACGGCCTCCAAGCCGTCCATGCGGGGCATGCGTATGTCCATCGTGATGACGTCCGGCTCGAGCCGCTCTGCCATCGCAATCGCCTCTTGGCCGTTCTTCGCCTCACCGATGACCGTGAGCGCTTCGTGGCTCTCCAAAATGAACCGTAGGCTCTGTCGGGCTACCGCGGAATCGTCTACAATGAGCACTCGGATCACGGATCACCTTCCCCCTGGGCCGCTCTTTGGATCCCCATAGAACCTAGAGATCTTGCTTGCAAGCTCCCCCACCTCGTTGCCGGAAAGAAGCACGGTGTCGTCCGCCCCCGACGTGCGAAACTTCTGACGGAAGCCTGGCACCGAGGTCACCCCGATGATCAACGCACCGGGCCTTGCCGTCCTTATTCTCTCGACCCCCCGCGCTCCGTTCATCCGCTTGCCGAAATTATTGTACACGACGAAGGTATTGTAGTGCTCGGTGTACCGGAGGGCATCCTCGCACGAACTGTAGCGGTGGACCGGTGCGTCCAACTTGCTGGCGAGGGCCCGGCTGACGATCTTGCGGGCGGTCTGCCTTCCATGCACAACGCAGACGATGGGTTCCCCGTTCGAGGGCTTTGCCTTCGCGGCATCCGTCACAGCGGACGTCTTCCCACGCGATTCGCCTAAATGATCCCGCACCAGTCGGCTCGCCAGCCGCTTGGCCGCCATCTTGCGCAGTTCACTGTTCGATTTCGTCATAGATTGGTCCTTTGACTGCGTAATCGAAGACCTCCAACCCGCTACGGCGGACCAGGCTAGGCCTGATGATCGAGATCAACGGGGGTGCGGCGTCGACTACTCCTGCTGCTCCAGGGCCCGAGCGGCCTCCGGGTAAAGCGTCGTCACAATGCGCTGTCGGACGACACGGACGATCCTCTTCACAGAACGCTCCCCAACCACAATCGCCGTGTCGGCTCCTGCCTGAACGAACTGCTTGTCGAACCCGGGATTGTGGGTCACACCGAGCACGTAGGCCTTCGGTTTCATAAACCGTATCCGCTTCGTTCCCTGGGGCCCGTTCATGCGGCCCTCTCCAAATAGATCGTAGACGATGAAAACGTCGTACTCCAGGTCCGACGTCAGCGCATTCTCGCAGCACGTGAAGGCATCGGTCTCGGCGTCCAGTTCTCGGGTCAGCGCGCGGCTGAGTACCTCCCTCGCCAGACGGCGGCCGCAGATTACGCAGATCCGTAGGTGCTCCCCCTCGTGATTAGCCCAGGCCTGATCCTGATCACGCTGCGTCCGCGTTCCCATCTTCCTATCTCCTCTCGGGCCCTTTGCTGCCGCTTCAAGACCCGTGAACCGGCCGCTCCGCCGGAAGGACGACACTAATCACACCAACCGAGACAATCACATTCCGCCGCCGAGTTACCGCGTCACGCCAGCTGGCGCACCGCGTCCAAGAGGGTCTCCTGCTCGAAGGAGCTCTTCACGATGTAGGCATCCGCGCCTACCTCGAGACCGCGCTCCTTGTCCTCTGTCGATTCCAGCGAGGTCACCAGAATGACCGGCGTCTCGCATAACTTGGCGTCCTCCCGCACGGCCGCCGTCAGATCAAAGCCGTCCATATTGGGCATGACGACATCGCTGATGATCACGTCGCACCCGCCGTCGGACTGGAGGATGCTCAAGGCCTCGACGCCGTCCGCCGCCACCTTGACGTCGTAGCCCACCGTCTCCAGGATGTTCTTCTCGAGGTTCCGGGTCGCCAACGCATCGTCGACCACCATGACGCTCGTCCGCTTCTCCTCCTGCTCCTGAGAGCGGGCGATGCGGGCCGCGATATCCGTCTGACCGGCGGCCCCGCGGGCTGACTTCAAGAGATCGGACGGGTTGAGGGTCATGATCACCTGGCCGGTCCCGAGGATCGTGGCGCCGGCCACGTTCCGCACGCGGGACAACTGCTTGCCGAGGCTCTTCACCACGCTCTCTTGCTGCCCCACCACGCCGTCCACCAGGAACGCGATCCGCCAGCGACCGGCTCCGAGGATGACGACGGGTATCTTCTCCTTGGGATCGAGCGCCCGCTCCTGCTTGGGCATCTCCAGCACGTCGCAGAGATAGACGAGGGAGATGGGCTGCCCGTTGACGATGATGGCCTCCTTGCCCTCCACGGTGGAGATGCTCTCCGGCTCGATACGTTGGATGCGTTCCACCGCGGAGATGGGAATGCCAAACGTCTGATCCCGGACCCGGACGAGGAGCTCCTGGGTGGTGGCCAGGGTGAGCGGCAGCGTGAGGGTGGTCGTCGTCCCCTCACCGAGGGTGGAATCGACGTCGACGTGGCCGTGGAGGGCCTCCACATTCTTGCGCACCACGTCCATCCCCACGCCCCGACCGGAGGTCTCCGTGATCATTTTGCTGGTGGAGACACCGGAGGCGAAGATGAGCTGCATGGCCTGCTCGTCGCTGATGGCCTCCAACTCCTCTTGAGGCAGGACCTTCGACTTCAGCGCAGCCCGCTTGACCTGCTCTACGTCGATGCCGGCCCCGTCGTCACTGACCTCGACGACGATATTGCTGCCCTTCTGGTAGGCCTTGACCGTGACGGTACCCACCCGCGGTTTGCCCACCGTCTGGCGCTCGTCCGGACTCTCAATACCGTGGTCGACGGCGTTCCGAACAAGGTGGACCAAAGGATCCTTGATCTCCTCAAGGACGTTCCGATCGAGCTCGGTCTCGGCACCCTCGATGACGAGGTCGACGTCCTTCTCCTTCTGCCGCGCCAGGTCCCGGACCATGCGTGGGAAGATGTTGAGCACGGTGGCAATGGGCAGCATGCGGACCTTCATCACCTCTTCGCTCACATCGGAGGTGACCCGGGAGAGGAGGAGCGCGTCCCGCGACAGGCCGCGCCAGAGGTCGCTTACCTCGCCGGCCAGGTCCTTCAGAACCCGCTCGTTCTCATTGAGGAAGCGAAGAAGGGGGCGGATCCTCTCATCGCCGTTCTCGTGGAGGAGCTGGCTGTGCGCGGCCCGGATCTTCAGCCACTCGCGATTCCAGTCCTCGGTCGCGTGGGTGATCGCCTCCAGCTCCTTCAAACGCTGGTCGATCTTCAATCCCGCCACCATCAGCTCACCCGCCTGGGTCATCAACGAATCGAGCTTGTCCGTGGAGACGCGGATGCTCTCCTCAGTACCTTGCGTCAGCCCCTGGCCGCCTCTCCGCCTGCCGCTCCCTTCGGCGGCCCCCGAAGACGGGCCGTCCCCAGGTGAGGTAGGCTCCCCTGGCTGCCCGACGTCCCCGCTGCCGTTTGCTCCGTCCGAAGACGCCGCGGCCTCTTTCCCGGATCCACCCTGTCCTGTTCCTTCGCCGGGCGCCAGCACCTCGCCCTCCTCAGCCGCGTCGAGGCGACGATGGAGTGTCGGAAGATCGAGCCCGTGCGCCTCACCCTCAAGGGTGGTGGCGACGACTACCTCCGCCGCATCGATGCCCTCGTAGAGGACGTCGCACAGATCGGGCGTCAGCTCAAGATCGCCAGATTTGGCCACACTGAACACGCTCTCCAGGCGGTGGGCAATTCCCTCGATCTCCGGCACGTCCGCCGCCCCAGCCGATCCCTTCAGGCTGTGGGCCTCCCGAAAGATCTCCTTGAGCAGCTCCGCCCTCTCCTCCTCCGGAGGATCGTCCTCAAGAGCCAGGAGCACCCGATTCATCGCCTGGATGTGCTCCTTCGCCTCCATCTTGAACGTGGCGCGTAACTGGCGCATGATGTCTTCGTCTAGCATAACCATAGGCCTGCTCCATCCAGATCAGAAGCACCTCAGGCTGAGCCCTCTCCACCAACTCTGCCGCGGGAGAGGACTCAGCCCTTGGCCTTTATCTACATCTTGTACTGTTCGACGGCAGCCTCGAGATCCGCTCCGAGCGTGTCCAGATCCTGGGCAGCCTTCTCCGACTGCTCTGCCCCAGCCGCCGCCTGCTGCGCCGCCTGGTTGATGTCCATCATCCCTACCGCGATCTGGTCCAATCCCACCGTCTGCTGCTGTACCCCGGCCACAATCTGCTCCGAGGCCGACGACGACT
>Ga0207797_1003024_pt1 | contig 11392 bp, 7 predicted proteins | sample PRCRCaboRojoPR_6_FD_187275 | JGI IMG/M metagenome (GOLD analysis project Ga0207797, IMG submission 187275) | Marine sediment microbial community from Cabo Rojo, Puerto Rico - PR CR 10% Liquid 1 (SPAdes) | ecosystem: Environmental > Aquatic > Marine > Coastal > Sediment | place: Cabo Rojo, Puerto... | reverse complement strand
TGGCGACGACGAGAAGCCCGGAGGTCCCTTTGTCGAGGCGGTGCACGATGCCGGGACGTACGACCGGATGATCGGGCGATTCGGGGAGGGCGTTGACCATCGACAGCCCGATGTCCTCATCGGCCGCGGCGTCAGGATCGTCGTCTGCGGCCACCTCCTTCCCTTCCACATGGTGCAGCAGGGCGTGGACGAGCGTGCCCGACCGGTGGCCCGGCGCCGGGTGCACCACCATGCCCGCAGGCTTGTTCACCACGAGCAGGTCCTCGTCCTCGTACCGAATGTCGAGCGGGATGTCTTCGGGCGCCGCCTGCATCGGCGGCTTGCGGATGAGGCGGAAGGCAATCCGATCGCCCGGTTCCACGCGGTACGACTTCTTGACGTCCGCCCCGTTCACCTTGAGGTGGCCCTTTTTGATCGCCCGCTGGATTTTGCTGCGGGACGCCTCGGGGTAGAAGCGCGTGAGATACTTGTCGATGCGCGGACCACCGGCCTCCGTCTCCGGCACCACCACTTCCACGACGTTCTCTTCGCGGGTCACGTCGGCGTCGTAGTCGCCTGGATCGAAGGAGTTGGGCGTCTTCGGCATGTCCCGGCAGTTTGGTGAACGCGTCTACTCCAACAAATGAGGATTCGAGGCTTTGGAGGCGTGGACGAGTGGATGCGTGGAGGCGGCTCTCATCCTTGCGTCCGGACCTCCAGGCCCCTTGCGCCTAAATCGACTCACGATGATTCGAACCGGTCGACAGCCTCCAACACGGCCGCTAAGTCCGACTCGTTGTTGTAGTACGTCGGCGCAAACCGAAGCTTCCGGTTGCGAACGGCGCCGGTGATGCCGCGCTCTTTCAGATGCTCGTACAGTGCTTCCGGAGCGTCGGGCTCCACGGTCACGATGCCGCTCGCGTGGGCCGGGTCGTCGGTGCCGTAGCGGGGCAGGCCACGATCCGACAGTTCGTCCGCGAGGGCGGTGGAGAGATCCAGTACGCGCTCCTCGCACAACGCGGGACCGGCCTCCAGGTAGAGGCCGAGCGCCGCATGCAGGGCCGCAACCCCGACGCTATTGAGGGTGCCGGTGCGGAACCGGCGCGCGTCGTCGTGGAACGTAAGCTCGTAGTCGTCCAGGTGCTCCCAGTCGACCGGTCCGTGGAGCCAGCCGGTGGGCGGCCGGAGGTCGTCCTGAAGCGCTTCGTCACAGTACAGCACGCCGATGCCCTGCGCGGCCATCAGCCACTTGTGCCCGCCGGCGGTCAGGAAGTCGATGCCCGCCGCCTCCACGTCCACCTGCAAGGCCCCGAGCCCCTGAATGGCGTCCACACAGAACACCACGTCGTGCTCCTCACAGAGCGCACCGAGCGCCTCCAGGTCGGCCCGGAAGCCGGAGAGAAAGTGCACCCACGAGACGCTGAGGAGTCGCGTGTCGGAACGCAGGGTCGCCTCCACGTCGTCGAGCGTGTACGCCCCCTCCTCCGTCGGCACGAAATCGACCGTCACACCCTGCGCCTCCAGGTTCAGGAACGGGTAGACATTGGTGGGAAAGACGCCGTCGGGCACGGCGATGCGGTCGCCCGCCTCCCAGTCGAGCCCACGGGCCAGCACGTTGAGGCCGGCCGAGGTGTTGGGGACGAACTCGACCCGACTCGATTCGGTGCCGAGCACCGTCGCGGCCCGCTCCTTCGTCTCCGCCATCACCGGCATGAACGCCTCGAAGTTTTCGATGGGCGCCTCCGGATCGGCGCCGTGCCGTTCGGCCACGTAGGCGTCGATGGCTTCACGCACCGGGTGGCTCATGGGGCTTACCGCCGCGTGGTTCAGGTAGGTCTGGTGCTCGGTATGGGGAAAGTGGTTGCGGAGCGTGTCGACGTTCATGAGAGTCGCTCTCCTGAGGATCGATGGGATGTCAGTGCTTGAAACCTGAGACGTACTACTCCGAGTTCCACTTCTCGGCCAGCTTGTCCAACTCGTGCTGCGCCTGCGCCTCGTCGTGGTCGTCCGCCTCCGGCTCCTCGTGATGATCCTCGGCGTCGGGGTGATGCTGCAGTTCGACGAGGACCGGAAAGTGGTCGGAGCCGACATAGGGGAACACATTGAGCTGTGAGAGCGCAAAGTGCTCGGAGTGGAAGGCATGATCGAGCGGGTACCGGAGGAGCGGATACCGAGCGTGGAACGTGTTGTAGAGGCCGCGTCCGATGCGCGGATCGAGGAGGCCGCTGATCTTCTGAAACAGCCGCGTAGTGTACGACCACGAGACGTCATTGAGGTCGCCGCCCACGACGGTGAGCGCGTCGCGGTCCTGAATCTCGCGGGCCAGCAACAGCAACTCAGCGTCCCGCTCGGTCGTGTCGGGTTCATGATTCGGGTGGGGCGGGCGCGGGTGCATCCCATGGAACCACGCGTGCGTCCCCGACGGCAACTCCACCTTCGTATGGATGGAGGGCACGTCGTCCTCCACGAGAAATCGGATGTTAGGAGCCACGAGGGGGTATTTCGAATAGAGGCACATCCCGTAGGCGTTGTCGCGGGGATGCCGTACAGTGTGGGGAAAGGTCTCTTGCAGGGGCCGCAGTTGCTCCATCCACCATTCGTCCGTCTCGATGGTAAGGACAAGGTCGGGATCCTCCTCATCGATGAGATTGAGGAGCGGCTCAGGGTGCCGGTTGTCGATCTCTACGTTGGCGACCAGAAAGGAGAGCTCTTCGGTCTCCGCGCTCGGATCGGCGGCCCCCTTTACCTGCTGGGGCGACAGAATCGTGTACGGCAGAATGCGGTCGACCTGGTAGACGAGACACGCTCCCAGCAGGGCCATCGTGCCGTACTCCACGACCGTCGACGGCCCCACTGCGACGAACCCTGCGAGCGTCAACACGATGCCGATCGACAGCTGCACTCGGGGAAAGTCGAAGAGGCGGATTCCCCAGTGGTCGTGCGAGAAGAGCGGCAGGACGGTGCCCGTGATGAGGAAGGCGGCCACCGCCAGGAGCAGGAGGGTCATGCAGGGACTACGGATGGAGAAGAAATCTCGGGACGGGAGACGATCCGATCTACGAGCGCCGAAATTGCTTGCCCGCAAGCTGACGCACAAGGCCCTTGAACTCCAGCTTGAGCAGGGTGGGGAGCGCCGACGAAGGATCGAGGTCCGTCTCCTCGCACAGCTGATCGACGTGAACGGGCGTGTCCGAGAGGGCGTCGTAAAGGACCCTGGCGTCGCCGGAGAGCTCCTCCGGATCGGGCCCGGAACCGGTCGTGACAGTATCTGCGTCCACCTCGTCGGGCTCTTCTACCGTCACCTCCGGTAGCTCCTCCAACAGGTCCTCCATCTCCATCACCAGCTTCGCGTGGCCGCGCTGGATGAGGCGGTTCGTGCCGCGGCTGGAGTCCTTCGTGACAGCGCCCGGAATCGCGAAGACCTCCCGATTCTGCTCTACCGCGAGGCGCGCCGTAATGAGCGCCCCGCCCTCCGAGTAGGACTCCACCACGAGTGTCCCGAGCGCAAGTCCACTCAGAATGCGGTTGCGCTCCGGGAAGTTGGGCGCGTCCGGCTCTGCGTCAAGCGCGTACTCGGACAGCACCGCGCCATTCTCGGTGATGCGTTCCGCAAGGGCAGTGTGCTTCTGCGGGTAGATGCGCCCCACGCCGGAGCCGAGGACCGCAATCGTACGCCCCCCGGCGTCGAGCGCCCCCTTGTGCGCGGCGGCGTCGATGCCGTAGGCCAGTCCGCTCACGACCGTAAAGCCGCGGCGGACGAGCTCGGCGCCGAAGTGGTGCGCCTGCGCCCGTCCGTAGTCCGTGCAGCGGCGGGTGCCCACGACCGTCACCATCGGTTCGTCGGTCGCCGGGAGCGAGCCCCGCATCCAGAGGTAGGCGGGCGGGTCGTAGATCTCGCGCAGCCGATCCGGAAAACGCTCGTCCCAGGGCGAAACGAGCTCGGCCCCCAGCTCCTGCGCCCGTTCCATCTCGTCCTCCACCGCCGCCCGGTCGTCGAACGTGAGGATGGCTTCGGCCGTCTGATCGCCCACGCCGTCGACCTTCGTCAGAGCGGAGCGAGAGGCCCGAAAGACCGCGCTCGGCGTATCGAAGGCTGCGAGGAGGGCGCGGAGGCGCTGCGGCCCGATGCCCGACACGAGCGACAATCCGATGAGGGCGCGTTGCTCCCCCGATCGGTCGCGGTCCGGCGGTTCGTCGTCGTTCTCCAGGGGTAGTCTCATGCGTCGACCGGCTCGGAACGCGTGGCGGTGACCATGTCGAAGAGGGTGTACTTCAGCTGATCGAGCCCGAGGTCGGCCACGGCACTGATCGGCAGGATGGGGACGTCATCCGGAAACGCGTCGGCCACCACGTCGGGCAGAAGCTCGCGCTCGTCGGGGGCCAGAATGTCGATTTTCGAGAGGGCAATGGCCCGCGGCTTGTCGAGGAGGTCGGCCTCGTACGACTCGAGCTCGTGCAGGAGCTGCTGATACTCGTCCCCGAGGTCCGACGACGTGATGGGAATGACGAAGAGCAGCACGGACGTGCGCTCGATGTGGCGGAGGAACTGGAGACCGAGGCCCTTTCCCTCGTGCGCATCTTCGATGATGCCCGGAATGTCGGCCATCACGAAGGTCTCGTACTCGCTCACGTACACCATCCCGAGTTGCGGCGTGAGCGTGGTAAACGGATAGTCGGCCACCTCCGGCTCCGCGGCCGAGATGGCGGAGACGAGCGTGCTCTTCCCGGCGTTCGGAAAGCCGACGAGCCCCACGTCGGCCATCAGCTTGAGCTCAAACGTCAGTTCGCGCTCTTCTCCCTCCTCCCCCGGCTGGGCCTGACGCGGCGCCTGATTGGTGCTCGACTTGAAGAAGGCGTTCCCGCGGCCCCCTTGCCCGCCTTCGGCCACGCAGATCCGCTGCCCCGACTCCACGACCTCGCCGATGATGTTTCCCGTCCACTTGTCCTTCACCACCGTCCCCGGCGGCACGCGAATGACCTTGTCCTCGCCCGAAGCGCCCGTCTGCTCGCGGCGTCCGCCCGGCTCGCCGTCGCCGGCATAGACGTGCTTGTTGTGGCTCAGGTCCATCAGCGTGTAGAGGTTCTCGTCGGCCTCCACGTAGACGGAGCCGCCGTCGCCCCCGTCGCCGCCCGAGGGGCCGCCCTTCGGCACAAACTTCTCCTTGCGCCACGCGACGATGCCTTTCCCCCCATCGCCGCTGCTGACCTTGAGATCGACCTTGTCGAGAAACTTCATGCGCGAGCCAAATGCCTGCGGAAATGCTTAAAGTGGATTTGTGTAAACGCCGAGGGTTGAGCGCTCGGGCCTCGGCGTCAGCGAGCCAGCGTGCCACCATTCCCTTACGCACACACGTCCATACGCCCAAACGCCCACACGGGTTTTCACGGGGCTTTTTCGGCGTGCGGCTGGACCTGCGCCCGATGCCCGCGTAGGTTTCGGTCCATCAGCACGCACCACTTCTCTCCCTTCCATGACGGACGTGACCATCTACACCGACGGCGCCTGCAGCGGCAACCCCGGCCCGGGCGGCTGGGCAGCCATCATCATTCCCGACGACAATCCTGAAGCGACTGAGCAGCTGACCGGCGGCGAACCGCACACCACGAACAACCGAATGGAGCTCACCGCGGCCCTCGAAGCGCTCCGGGCGCTCGACGACCCGTCCCGCGTTGCCCTTCATACCGACAGCGAGTACCTCTCGAAGGCGTTCAACGAGGGGTGGCTCGACAGCTGGCAGGACAACGACTGGCAGACGTCCTCGAACAACGACGTGAAGAACCAGGGGCTCTGGAAGGCACTTCTAGAGGAAGCCGAGCGGCACGAGGTGGACTGGATCTGGGTCCGCGGCCACGCCGACGACGAGCTCAACATCATGGCCGACGAGCTGGCCGTCACCGCGATGGAGCAGTTCAAGCGGGGGTGAGGGAGAGCGTGGGGGCGCGGGAGAACGGGAGATGTGCGCTCGGTCGCCCGCGACCCTCTATCCTCGATCCTCGTCCGCTTCGTTTCCCACCCGCAACACATCGCCACGATCAGAGAGGGCATTGGTGAACGCCTCGACGAACGCGTCCACCTCTGACTGCCGCACGCCGACCGTGAGGGTCGTCACGTCCGTATAGTCGCTGTCCTGCACCTCCGTGTCGAACTGCTGAAGGACCCGCTGGGCGGGCGAGGTGTCGTCGTAGTCGAACTGGAGGCGGACTGGCGTTCGGATGACTTGTTCGACGATGGGCGCCCGATCCAGGGCCGCTGACGCTGCATTTCCGTAGGCCCGCACGAGCCCGCCGGTCCCCAGCTCGGTCCCGCCGAAGTAGCGCGTCACCACCACGAGCGTGTTCGTGAGGTCTCGCGCGTCGATCTGGCGGAGGAGGGGCTGTCCCGCCGTGCCGCTCGGCTCCCCATCGTCGTCGTAGCGGAAGTCGTCGCCGTCCCGCCCCAGCCGGTACGCCGAGCAGTGGTGCGTGGCCTTGTGCTCCCGCTCACGGATCGCCTCGATCTCCGTCTGGACATCCGTCCGCGAAGAGACCGGGACCGCATCAGCGAGGAAGCGAGAGCCGTCCACCGTGTGTTCGGCCTGGGCGGGGGCGTCGATCGTGCGGTACGTGTCATTCACGGTGGACTTGGGGCCGTGGAATTTGGAAGACGAGACGCCCGCCGGCATGCCTTCCGCAACGGACCGAGGCGCTTCGTAACAGTAAGGTGTAGCTGGGAACTTCGCGCGTGCAACTGATCCGCCGCGGAGAAACCCCTCTCCCGAAATCCGGTGCATACTTCTCCTGTATTCGGACGCCCTCCTCATTTCCCCAACCGCAACAATGCTGTCAAACCCCGTGTCGGGGGACACATTGCCCACGATGGATCGTTTCGGGCTCTCCAATTCTCCCACGGCTCCCTTTCTGTCCGCGATGACACGGTTGATTGTCTTTCTCCTGCCCGTTGCCCTCTTGCTCAGCGGCTGCGGCTCGTCGTCCAGCGACGGCGAGCAGCGCCGGGGCCAGCGTGGCGGGCAGTCGACCACGCCGGCCGTCGAGGCGGTACAGGCGCGCTACGGCTCGCTTCCGCTGGAGGAGCAGATGAGCGGCACGGTGGAGGCGTTCAACCAGGTCATCATCACGCCTGAGATCGACGCGCCGGTGGAAGCGGTTTTGGCGCAGAATGGGGATTACGTGGAGAAGGGCGAGCCGCTGGTCCGCCTCCGGGACGACCTCTATCGGGAGCGCGTGCGACAGGCGGAGGCGTCGCTCCAGATCGCGAAGGCGGACGTCAAAAGCGCTCAGGCAAGCCTGAAGGAGCTCCGCGCTCAGCTCAAGCGGACGAAGCGCCTCGCCGAACAGGAATTCGAGAGCCAGCAGCAGCTCGAATCGCTGGAGGCCCAGGTCGCCCAGGCGGAGGCGCAGGTGGAGCAGGCGGAGGGCCAGGTCGCCCAAGCGGAGGCTACGCTCGACGAGCGGCAGGCCGACCTGCGGCGCACGGTGATCCGGGCGCCCATCAGCGGACAGGTGGGCAACCGCAACGTGCAGGTGGGCCAGCGCGTGGGGCCGAACACACAGCTCTACACGATGGGGAATCTCGATTCGGTGCGCGTGGAAGTCGGCGTCACGGACCGGATGCTCGGGCGCGTTCAGCCGGGTCAGACTGCCCGCGTCACGATCCCGTCGGCCGGCGACACGGTCGTGACGGCCGAGGTGACGCGCCTCTCCCCCTTCATCAGCAACGAGAGCTACAGCGCCGAGGCCGAGATCGAGATTCCGAATTCCGGTGGCCTTTTCAAGTCCGGGATGTTCGTGCAGGTGGACGTGGCGTACGCCGAGAGCCAACAGGCCACGCTGGTCCCCCTTAGCGCCCTCTACCAGGACCCGTCGTCCGGCACGCGCGGCATCTTCGTGGCACCCACGCTCGGCACCGAAATTCCTGTCGAGACCCCCGATTCGTACGACGCCGAGGACCCGCCGCCGCTCACCCAGCCCACCCCCACTCGCTTCCGCGACGTGGAGATCGTGGCGGAAGGGCAGCAACTGGCCGGGGTGCGCGGCATTGAGCCCGGGGCGTGGGTCGTGACGGTCGGCCAGAATCTGCTCAGCACGAGTGCTAACGAGCGGGTGGATGCCCGCGTGCGGCCCCTTCCCTGGACGCGCCTGATGGCCCTCCAGCGCCTGCAGGACACCGATCTGTTGCGGGATGTCCTCGAACGACAGCAGCGTATGGCCGAGCAGCAGTTCGGCGACTCCCCGGACACGAACGCCTCGGACACGACGCAGTCGTCCACCGCCCAGCAGCCGACCGCCCCCTCCGACACTCTCGGCGGCTCGTCGTTCTCGGACGCGACACCCCGATAGCTCTTCCCTTCTTCGCGCTCTTTCCGTACTCCCTCCAGCCCGATGGCCCTCTACGACACCTCCATCCGCCGGCCCGTGGCGACCGCGATGACGTTCCTGGCCATCATCGTCGTGGGCTCGGTGAGCTTCTACTACCTGCCGGTCGACCTCCTCCCCGAAATCGAGTACCCCCGCGTCACGGTCTACACCAACTACCCAAACGTGGGGCCGGAGGAGATCGAGAAAATCATCACCGACCCGGTGGCCAACGCGGTCTCCGGCGTGCCCAACGTAGAGCGCATCACCTCTAGCTCCGACGAGGGCGGGAGCCGCGTGAACCTCGAGTTTGCGCAGGGGACCGACCTCAACGCCGCGGCCAACGACGTCCGCGCCGCCCTCGACCGTATCCGCGACGACTTGCCGGTGGAGGCCGAGCCGCCCGGCATCTGGAAATTTGACCCGAACAGCCAGGAGATCGTCTCCATCGCGGTAGAGTCGAGCCGCACCCTGGAGTCGCTCACGCGCCTCCTGGAGCGCGACATTGGCCGCCGGTTCGAGCAGATTCCCGGCGTGGGCACGCTCAGCATCGACGGCGGCATCTACCGCCAGATCCGCGTCAACATCGAGCGCGACCGCCTGCGGGCCTACGATCTGTCGGCCGCGCAGGTGCAGCAGGCCATCGCGCAGTCGAACGTGGCCCTGCCCGGCGGCAACGTGAAGGAGGGCCTGAAGGACCTCTACGTACGCACGCAGGGGGAGTACGACTCACTCGAACAGATCCGACAGACCGTCGTCACCACTGCCGGCGGCAACCCAGTTCAGGTCCAGGACGTGGCCACTGTGGTGGACGGCTACGAAGACCTCCAGGAAGTGTCTGAGCTGGGCGGGGTGCCGGTCGTTCAGCTCGAAATTCAGAAGCAGAGCGGCGCCAACACCGTGTCGGTAGCCGAGCGCATCCGCGAAGAGGTGCAGCTGGTGAACGAGACACGCTCGGACGTCCGGCTGACCGTCGTGAGCGACCAGAGCGAGTTCATCCGCAAGTCGATCAACAACGTCCAGAACTCGGCCATCTGGGGCTCGCTCTTGGCCATTCTGGTGCTCTACCTCTTCCTGCGCAATGGATCGACGACGTTCATCATCGCCCTGTCGATCCCGATCTCCATCATCGCGACGTTCGCGCTCCTCTTCTTCAACGACCTGACGCTGAACCAGATGACGTTCGGCGGGCTGGCGCTGGGGGTGGGGCTGATCGTGGACAACGCGATCGTCGTCTTAGAGAATATTGTCCGCCAACGGGAGGAGAATGGGTTATCGCTCAAGAAGGCGGCATCAATCGGGACGCGGGAGGTGGCGGGCGCCATCGTCGCCTCCACGCTCACGACGTCCGTCATCTTCCTCCCCCTTGCCTTTGCCCGTACCACTACGGCGGCCCTCTTCCAGTCCCTTGCGCTGGTCGTCGTGTTCGCGCTGGTCTGCTCGCTGCTGGTGGCGCTCACGCTGGTCCCCATGATGGCCAGCCGCTTCATGACGATCGACGCGGACGAGGGCACCGAGGTCAACGAGTCGAAGTCATGGTTCCAGCGCGCCTTCACGCGATTGGAGAACCGCTACTCGTCGCTCATCGAGCGGGCCCTGAAGCGGCGGTGGCTCGTCTTTAGCGCCACCGCGGTGCTCCTCGTGGGCACGCTGGCGCTCTGGCCGATGGTGTCGATCGAGCTCGCCCCGCAGACGGACGCGAACGAGATCGACATCGATCTCGAAATGGAGCAGGGGACCAACATCGCGGTGGTGATGGAATACCTGGAGGAGCTGGAGCAACGCGTGCAGGCGGAGCTGCCGGACCGGGACATCGAGAACTTTGTCAAGCAGGTACAGCCCTGGGGCGCGGAGGTGGAAGTCCGGCTGGCCTCGGCCTCCGAGCGCTCCATCAACACGTTCGTCCTGGCAGACAGCATCCGCTCCGCGGTGCTGGGCAAGGTTCCCGGCGCCGACATCCGCGTGAGCGCGCAGTCAGGGCTCTGGATCCTCCGGCGAATCTTTAGTGTCGGGGGCGGCACCGAGGCCTTGCAGGTGCAGCTGCGGGGGTACGACCTGAACCGGGCCCGCGAGATTGCCGGACAGATTCGGGGCCGTCTGGAGGGAGTCGAAGGGGTAGCTAGCGTCCGCTCGGAGCGGCGCGAGGGACGGCCGGAGCAGAACATCCGGTTCCTGCGCGACAAGATTTCGTCGCTCGGCCTCTCGGTGCAGGAGGTGGCGCGAGCCGTGCAGACGAACCTGGGCGGAAGCCGGGCTGCGGCCTACCGATCCGGGGGCGAGCAATTCCCCATCGTCGTGCGGCTGCGCCCGGAGGACCGGCTCTCGGTGCAAGACCTCGACAACGTCTCGATCCGCACGCCCGACGGCCAGTCCGTCCCCCTCTCGGCCCTCGTGACCACGAACCGCGGACGGGGCCCCACCGAAATCCAGCGCATCAACGGGCAGCGGGTCACTTACATCTCGGCCACGCTCGCGAGCGACGCGGTGCTCGGGGAGGTGGTGGAGCGGGCCCGCACGGAGCTCTCGGACCTTACCCTACCGGAGGGCTTCTCGGTCGTCTTTGGGGGTGAATACCGCGAGCAGCAGCAGGCGCAGAACGACTTCATCATCGCCATCATCATGGCGCTGGTGCTCATCTACATGGTCATGGCGGGCCAGTTCGAGCGCTTCCTCGACCCGCTGGTCGTCATGTTCAGTGTGCCGCTCGTGCTGATCGGCGTCTTCCCCACCCTCGTCTTCACGGGGACCACGGTCAACATCCAGAGCGTGATGGGCTTCGTGATGCTCATCGGAATTGTGGTGAACAATGCGATCGTGCTGGTTGACTACATCAACCTTATGCGGCGCGAGCGTGAACTGGACCTCCTCCCGGCGGTCGCGGAGGCGGGCCGACTGCGCCTGCGCCCCATTCTCATGACGACCCTGACCACGGTCCTGGGCCTCGTGCCCCTCGCCCTCGGGCTGGGGGCCGGGGCCGAGATTCAGGCGGCCCTCGCCCGCGTTGTCATCGGCGGGCTCCTGGCCTCCACCCTCATCACGCTCGTCCTCATCCCCGCCGCCT
>Ga0207797_1003023_pt1 | contig 11395 bp, 12 predicted proteins | sample PRCRCaboRojoPR_6_FD_187275 | JGI IMG/M metagenome (GOLD analysis project Ga0207797, IMG submission 187275) | Marine sediment microbial community from Cabo Rojo, Puerto Rico - PR CR 10% Liquid 1 (SPAdes) | ecosystem: Environmental > Aquatic > Marine > Coastal > Sediment | place: Cabo Rojo, Puerto... | reverse complement strand
CGCGTTGAGGTAGATGTCACGGGCTCCACTGGTCAGGTCGCGGTAGATCTCGATGAGTTCGACCACCTGGACCAGGTGATCGTAGACGTCGCGGTAATACTTCTCAGTCTGTGCCTGGATATCGTCCGAGTCGCCGCGGGCGAGGGTGCCGATGGCCTCCCGGGCGGGCCAGGCGATCCGCCTGAACGAGAGGAGATCGCGGCGGACGGTGTTGATCGCCTCGACGGTTTCGATGTCGGTCGACACCAGGACCTGCTCCTCGACCGTTTCGATCTGGTCCTCGATCCGATCGAGGAGGCCGAAGTACTCGTCGATGACCACGTCGATTACGCGATAGGCCGTGAAGTCCGGGCCGCGCTGGACCAACCGTTCGTCCCCCTTCAGGACGGCCGACCAGATGCGGTCGACCGGTCCATCGGCGCCGGTGGCCATCGTGACCACCCAGTCCGCGCCGATGGCGACGCCGATCGACTCCGTCCGGATCTCCTCCTCGAAGGTGGTCTCCCCGCGAGCCAGTTCGGCGGTCTTGATCAGGATAAAGGTGTAGTCGGGAAAGGCCTCGGCCTTCGGTCGGACGCCGTTGTCGGCATCCTCGACGACCAGCGGGTGGATGCCGAAGACCTCGGCGATCTCGGTGAGCTCGGCCCGTGAGCTGTCGAACGCTCGAACCCACGTCGTTCCCTGGGCCGACTTGGCCGCCGCGACATCGTCGTACTCCTCGATGGTCTCGGGCCGGTAGACCACGGCCGAGACGGTCATTGGCCCACCGTCCGGCCGTGGGATCGACCGATGGCGACCAGGGTGAGCCCGACCATGACGGCGGTGACCGAGAACGCCCGACCGGGATAGGCCACCGTGAGTCCCGTGAGGTACCCGACGAGGCCAGCCCCCGTCAGGAGCACGCCGACGAGAAGGGTGGTGTTCATATCCGACGCGAACGCCCGGCGGCGAAAAAAACGTTATCGGCGGTCAACGCGGTAGCTCGGGCCCGAATCCGAATCCTGCACCTCGATCCCCAACGCTTCGAGATCCGCTCGAATCGCGTCCGCCCGCTCGAAATTGCCGGCCGCCCGTTCCTCCTCACGGACAGCGAGTACCAGTTCGATCAGATCGTCCGCGAGACCGGCCTCAGCAGTGGCATCGTCCGTGAACCGGAAGCCGAGCGCCGTTCCAGCGAGGGTTTCGAGGTGCTCGATCGCCCGGGTGAGGGCCTGGTAGTCGAACTCGTCGTGGTCATCGAGATGCCGGTTCGTGGCCGAGACGAGGTCGAACAGCGCCGAGAGCGCTTCCCGTGTGTTGAAGTCGTCGTCCATCGCTGCGGTGAAGGCCGGCTCCGTGTCGTCCACCGCCGACCGGAGCGCCTCATCCGTGACCTTGGTCCGGGCATCCGGGCTATCGACGGCCTCGATCAGCCGCTCGTACGCCCGAGAGAGCCGATCCCACCGCTCGACCGCCTCGTGCAGGGCTTCCCCCGTGTAGGCCTGGCGCTGGCTATACTGCGTCGAGAGGAGGAACATCCGGACCGGGTTCGGACCGAACTCGTCGAGGGCATTGTGGACGGTGAAGAAGTTCTGCAGGCTCGAGCTCATCTTCTCCCCTTCCGTCTCGAGGAGGCGGACGTGGAGCCAGTAGTCCGCAAACCGATCGCCGGTGGCGGCTTCGCTCTGGGCGATTTCGTTCTCATGGTGGGGGAAGATCAGGTCTTGGCCGCCGACATGGATGTCGATATGTTGATCGAGATGGGTCATGCTCATCGCCGAGCATTCGATGTGCCAGCCCGGCCGGCCCTCACCCCACGGCGAGTCCCAAGTCTCGCCCGCGGATTCCTCGACCGGCGGCAGCTCCGGATCCCGGTGTTCGGCGATCGAATCCGGGGAGACGGCATCCGCTTTCCAGAGGGCGAAGTCGGCCGGATGGCGCTTGTCCGACCGTTCGGCCTCGTCGCCCTGAGCTTCGATCTCCTCGATCGACTGGTTCGAGAGCGTGCCGTAGTCCTCGAACTGCGTGACGTCGAAGTAGACCGAGCCGTTCGACTCGTAGGCATACCCCCGGTCAAGCAGGGTCTGGACGAGGTCGATGATCTCGGGGATGTGTTCGGAGACGCGGGGATAGACCTTCGGCCGCTTGAGGTTGAGCCCGCGCATGTCGTCGAGGATTTCGGTGATGAAGTAACGGGCGACGCTCGCTTCCTCGGTCCCGTAGTCGTCCTCGCCGATCCGGGCGACGATCTTCTCGTTCACGTCGGTGAAGTTCTCGACGTGGTGGACGGTGTAGCCACGGTGTTCGAGCCAGCGTCGCATCACGTCGACGTGGACCCAGGCCCGAGCGTGACCAAGGTGGGGGAGGTCCGAGACCGTCAACCCGCAGAAATAGAGGAGCACCGACTCCGGATCGCGCGGTTCGAAGGCCTCCCGCTCCCCGCTCAGCGAGTTCGTCACCGTGAGCGTCATCGTGCCCACGTTCAACCGACAACGGATTTAAACCGTCGGGTTAGGTCGGGACGGATTCCATGGCCGATTCCACCCGACGGAGCGCTTCTGCGCCGTCGCGTCGATCGACCACGACGACCAGGCTTTCATCGGTCACGCCCGCCGCGTCGACGGTGATGTCGTGGGTCCGGAGCACGCCCAGGACGTGCTCCAGGGCGACCGCACCGACCGCGCCGGTGGCCATCACCGCCGTCAGGTCGCCCTGGCCCTCGTCGAACCCCACATCACCCACCCTGAGAAGCCCGTCGGCAGCGGGTTCGAGCCCGCTGTGCATCGTCACGCGAGTGTCCCGTGGACCCGTCTCTCGTGGTTCGAGGTCGGCAGCGAACCGCCGGAGAGCCGCCGTCACGGCATCCGTCTCGCCGTCGATGTCCAGCGATCTGGCGGCGGCCGCGTAGTTGACCACCCCGGCTCTGAGCGCTTCGAACAGGAGGGGGGACTCGCGAACCGCCGCCCGGGTGTCCGCCGCAAGCGACATCGGTGGGTGCTGCGACGAGGGATCAATAAACGGTTGCGGTTGCCTCAGTCGCCCCAGAGGATCGCGCCCGCAACGCTCACGCCCAGGATGACCACCAACACGCCGACCAGGACGACCGGATCCGCGATCATGATTGCGGCGAGGATGGCGACGAGAAGCGCCACGACGCCGAGGGCAATGACGGGGAGGCGATCCGGATCGATCACGGGCTCTTCGGGTTTCGGCTGGGGTTGACCCAACTGCTCGTCGACCCGAACCCGGCGTTCGTCTGGGCCAGTTGAGACGATTGAGAGCGTCACGTATTCCGTCTCAGAGCCATAACCGGTGACGATCTTCAACCGGCCCCGCACCGGACGGCCGGTTTCATTGACATGGACCCTGACCCGCCTGACCGATTCCTCGTCGACGTAGTGGTTGGCCGTCCCCAGCTCGGCGACCCGCGCGAGGTCGTCGTCGAGGTTCAGGTAGACGTGGAGGGCTGCACCGTGGTTCCGGAGGACGATATCGAAATCGCTGTCGGCCTCGAAGGAAGGATTCGCGACCTCGATGGCGTGGGGCTCATCCCGGTTGAGATGAACGGCGAGCGACCCCGGCACGGATGGGGGAACGTGAGTACCGGTCAAAAAGGTTCAGGGTGAGCAACCCTGTCGGCCCGGAGAATGGGAATGGTAGCCCCCCGCCTACGCGGTCGCTTCTTCCCGCATGTCCGGCGGGAGCAGGTTGGGAATGCCGTCCTCGATTGGGTAGACCTCGCCGCACTCCGTACACGTCAAGGTCCCCTCGAGGATTTCGTCGCCGTCCTCCTCGTCGACGGACAGCTCGAGTTCCTGTTTGTCGAGGGGACAGCAGAGGATGTCCATGAGGTCTCGCTTCATGGCCTACCCGACGAGGACGAGCGAGAAAAACATGACGGAGGGCTCACCAGAGCGACTCGAGTACCCCTTCGATGTCCGACTGGGTCGGTTCGAGGCCGGGGGGTCGGTTCCGCATAATGCCGTCCTCGAGGATGAACGCCGCGAGGTCAGGAAACGCATCGGGGTCGAGGCCGTCCACCTCCCGGAGACTGTCGGGGAGTCCGAGGTCGTCACGAAGCTCGGCGACCGCCTCGACGATCGCCTCGGCGGCCACCATCTCGTCAACCGCAAGGTCGAGACCGTCGGCGATCTCGGTACGTCGACCGTCCACTTGATCGAACACGTACTCGAGAACCGCCGGGGCGGCGATCCCGTGGACCGCCCCTTGTTGGACGGGGTAATGCCGGGCCAAACCGTGGCCGAACGCGTGGATGATTGAGAGCTTTCCTGTGCCGGGTGTCGAAAGCCCATACTGGACCAGGATCGTCCCGACGATGGCCTCTTCGAGGGCCGAGCGGTCGGCCGTCATTGACGGGAGTGCGGAACGCAGCAGCCCCAGCCCGTGTTTGGCGGTTGCATCCGTGATGGGGGTCGCGTTTCGTGAATAGAGGAGTTCGATCCCCTTGTCGAAGCCGTTCATCGCGCTGGCGTTGAGGACGTGGTCCGGCGTCGTCGCGAACAGCGGTGGCGCGTAGAACAGCGCATCGGGCATCAGTCGAGCGTCACCGAATCCACCGACTCGGTGGTCGCCGTCGGCCGTCAGTCCGGACGCCGCCTTGGGTAGCGTCACGGAGCCGACGGCCGACAGGTCAGCGCCGGCAAGCGTCGTCGGAATCGAAACGATCGGCAATAGATCGCCCGCCGGGATGGGGAGCGCTCCATTGGCACGGATGAACGATTCGACCTCTTGGGCCGACCGGTCGGTCGCCTTGAGGATCGTTATCGCCTTTGCGACGTCTAGGCTGCTCCCACCCCCAAGGCTCACTAGGCCGTCAACGTCCTCGGCTCGGACTCGCTCACAGCCCTCGACCGCCGTTCGAAACGATTTCTCTGCTGAGGTTTCGTCGAACACCCCGACGAGGCGATCACCGATGGCGTCGGTCACGGTGTCGATCACGGCCGGGGTGGACCCGACCGTCGATCCACAGACCACCAACGGTCGTGCTATCGACAGCGTCTCGAGGGTGGTTTCCAGCCGGTCGAGACAGCCCCGGCCGAACTCGATCGACCCCGGGTGATACTCGAACGAAAACCCGTCCATATCGGTCCTCCGGGTGGCGACTGGATGAAGCCTCCGTCACGCCTCGAACGGGTCGCGACGGATGATAGTCTCGCCCCGATTTGGTCCGACCCCAACCGTGAGGACCGGGGTATCCAACTCGGCGGCGAGGTAGTCGAGATACGCTCGTGCGTTTACGGGGATGGCGTCATAGCCCGCGTCCGCCACGGCACGCCAGTCGACGTCATCCCACCCATCGAATCGCCGGTAGTTCGGGTCACAATCACCCCAGCGTTCGGTGGTGGGGGGCATCGTGAACAACTCGTCACCCCGGTAGTCATAGGAATGGCCGACCTTCACCTCCTCGAGGCCGGCGAGGACATCGAGGTGATTGATGGCGAGGCCGGTGAAACCGTTGACCCGGGCGGCGTGGCGGAGCATCGGGACGTCAAGCCACCCGATCCGTCGCGGTCGACCCGTAACCGTCCCGAACTCGCCACCTTCCTCGCGGATGTATTCGGCCAGTTCACCGGAGAGTTCCGTCGGGAGCGGACCGGTCCCGACCCGTGAGAGATAGGCCTTCACGACGCCAATGACTTCGCCTCGTCCGACGACGGAAACCCCGATGCCGCTTCCCGTGGCCGCATAACCCGACGATGGATTCGACGAGGTCACGTACGGATAGATACCATGATCGATATCTATTGCTGTGCCCTGCGCCCCCTCGAACATGACCAGGGCGCCGTCTGCCATTCGCGAATCGATGAAATTCCCGGCATTGACGGTCATGTTCTCGGTCGACAGCCGCTCGCCGAATGCGGAATACTCCTCGTAGATTGCGTCGATATCGAATGCCTCACCGAGCTCGACACCGAAGACATCCGAGGCGAGCGCTCGCTTCTGCGGGACGACGTATTCGAGCTTGTCACGGAGGTCTTCGGGTGAAAGCAGATCGCCAATTCGGATTCCCCGCCGACCGGCCTTGTCCTCGTAGGCGGGGCCGATCCCGCGGCCTGTCGTCCCCGCCTCCAACTCTGAATCGCTTTTCGCCGCCTCCTCGACGCCGTCGAGGATCCGGTGATAGGGGAGGATAACGTGGGCCCGCTTGGCGACACGCACGTCGGGGTCGAGACCCCTCTCCCGAAGGGAATCCAGTTCGTCGAACAATGTCCGCGGATTGACCACACAGCCATTACCAAGGACACCGATCTTCCCCCTGACGGCACCGCTGGGAACAAGCGAGAGCCGATATTCAACCCCACCGTGAACGACGGTATGGCCGGCGTTGTCGCCACCCTGATAGCGAACGACGATATCCGCCTCCTCAGAAAAGACATCCACAATACCGCCCTTCCCTTCGTCACCAAGCTGCGATCCCACGATCGTGACGGTCATGCCGAAGAGCCATTGCGCGTCCGCTGCTAAACCCATTACGATATCTGGAGAATGGTTGGAGGGAGGAAATCGAGTCCTGGGCCGTATTTTACGAACTCGAATGCCGAAGTTCAATTCACCAACATTTCGATAATATATTGAACGGCTGCATTGAATCCGCCGACAACGTCTAGTTGAACCGATAGGATTAGTAGAATGAAGCGGGAGAGGGCTTGTGTGAGCAAAGTCCTCTTCCGCTTCGTGAAACAGGTCGCGAGCCTCGCCAAAAAGTATTCCGCCGTCGGGTTATTGAAGATTAGTAATCCGGCAGGAAACGGGTTTGCCGGCTGGAAACCCGTCGTGTTGCACTACCTTCGAATCGAGCAAGAATCCTCCTATGCGAACGTAGTTGATTTTGCCTCAGAGATGGATCACGGCCGGGCATTACTCCAATTACCACTCCACGGATTTCCGGACGCTTCGACGCTCTATCGGTCGTTTAACCGAGCGCCGATGGTGGTTTGGCGGGCCGGTTGGGTCGGTCATCAGCACTCCTCGAACGGTCCGGTCACGCGGCCATCGATTCCACGTTTTTCGAACGCTGGCAAGCCTCTTCTCATTACTTGCGTCGAATTGACAGGAAGGTCGATACGCTCAAGATTACGTTCCTGATCGACACCGCTGATCAAGCTATTCTCGACGTTCATTGCTCGGCGAAATGGCCCAACGACGCCAAAATCGGACCGAAGCTGGCCGCCAGAAACATGGACCAGTTGGAAAGTTTGGCCGCTGACAAGGGCTACGATTCTAAAGCATTCAGGGCTCAGCTCCGGGAAAACGGCGTTCGACCGTTGATCAAGCGCCGCCTCTATCAGCCGGTCGATCATGCGCATAACGCCCAGATGGACGCGGATCGATACAATCAGCGGGCGTTGTGTGAATCTGTAAACTCCGCTGTCAAGCGCTCTAACCTCGATTCTGTGAGCTCTCGGGCGTGGTACCGCCAGTTTCGAGAAATCGTACTGGCGGCCTCAGTTCACAATGTCAAGCGGGTGATTCAACCGTGAATCCGACGCCTTCCGTGGATTCAATACAGTCATATCGAACAAGAATCCAAAATACAAAAAAATACCCCCCGGAACCATCAGAACACCTCAAACCCACGCATCCACAGTTTGGGGCACCCAACTCATTTACCCAGCGGCGAATTGCAGGTGCCGATATGGGGTACGTAACAAACCCCGATTGAACCGGAAAACGATCAGAACATTGATAACGAATGGTTTTTATGAACCTAATATCGACTAGTAAACTTACATCACTTATTAATATGAACAATACCGACCCTCCTGCCACGGTCCTAGTCGTTGACGACGATAATGCATATGTGGACGCGTATGCGACCTGGTTGCGGGAGCGGTACCGGGTTCGGACCGCCACCAGCGGTGAGGCGGCGCTAAAAAACCTTGATTCTACCGTCGATGTCGTGCTCCTCGACCGGCGAATGCCTGAGGTGTCAGGGAGCGAAGTCCTCAGGCAGATCCGGGACCACGGTTACGACTGCCGGATAGCGATGATTACAGCGGTTGAACCCGATTTCGATATCATCGGCATGGGATTCGACGAATACTTGATCAAACCGGTCTCCCGCGGGAATCTCTTCGACATCGTCGATACGCTCCTGACCCGGACGGAACTGGATGCCCGGGTGCAGGAGTGCTTCTCTCTCGTGTCCAAGAAAACGACCCTCGAGTCGGTCATGGATCGCGATCAACTCGAGGGGACCGAGGAATACCGTCGACTGCAGAATCGAATCAACCAGATCGAAACCCGGATGAACGACTCGCTCGACGACCTCATCGACCGGGGAAAGGTTGCTGCCGCCTACTACGATATCGAATCCTGAACGGCCTAAGCCTCCGATTATTCCGACCGTACGGAGGGCAACGTTTAAAAGCACGCCTTACAAGTTAACACATGCCATGATAGACCGCCTTGAGAAGGAGGTCGATATGCTCGAACGCCATTTGCAGGTCCTACGGATGGTTATCGAGAACGAACCGATCGGCATCGTGAAGATGTCGAATGAGACCGGGTATCCTCACCACAAGGTCCGCTACTCTCTCCGTGTCCTCGAAGAGGAAACCCTCATCGAACCCTCAAGCCAGGGAGCGATCACGACCGAACAGACCCAGGAATTCATTAGCGAACTCGACGAAAAGTTGGATGACGTCGTCGACAAACTGGAAGGAATGAAGATCCAGGACCTCTCAGAAGCGGAAATCTAGAGTTCTGGGACAGCGACGTGGAAAGCATCCCCCCGAGCTTCAGCTAAACAAAGGTGGTATCCTTGTTTTCGGCCGAGCTTAACGAAGCTCTCCTTGGAATCACGGTCGAGAAACCCTCCGCCTGTCGCTTCGGCAGCTGTTTCGAGTGCCGTCGGCTCGAAGAAGCTAGCCGTGACCATGAATGCTGACCCGATGGTATCCTGCCCCTCGACGGCTGTGGTCGCCCGGGTCACGAGGTTACTCATCATGTCACCGCTCGCCGGATCGCGGTTGTCGTTGAAGTCGGCGACAATGAGAGGCTGGCCCATCCGGTCCCGGATGACGACATCGAATGTCTCGGTGTGTTCCTCGCCGGAACCGTCCCGGCTGGTCACGGATCCATCGAACTCCGCTCGATCGAAACGAGGGAGGACGTTGTAGAGTGCGCGAAGCCGTTTCTGGCTTTTCGTATCCTGGATTTCGAACATCAAATCCTCGACGAGCCACTTGACGAACCGGTACTGGAGGGTGTCCTTCAAGAAGTCCGTGTACGGTCGACCGTCCACGTTCGCGGTGTCGGCATCGAATCGCGTGTGTTCCTCGAGTCGAAGGTTCGAAAGCACCTCCTCCTTCTTCGCCCGACCACCGTGGGCGCTCTCGAGCGTCGCCTCGCCCTTCGACCCGTAGCGAATGAAGACATCCGTCTGAGATAGGGCTCCTTCGGGGTCGAGTTCAGTTGTGACGACACCAGCGTCCGCCACATCTGACTTCGAGGATATTGTCTCGATTTGTTTTTCCAACTGGTCGACCCGTTCCTCCAGGGTATCCCGCTCCTCCTCGATGCGATCGCGGGCCTCCTCCAGTTCGTCCCGTTCCACCGATAGTTCTTGAAGTTCGGTTTCGAGTTCTTCGATTCGACCTTCTTTGGACTCGATTACCGCCCGTAATTCCTCGACTCCTCGGGAGTCTTCCTGCTGTGGTCGGGGTTGTTGATGTCGGGTCCGTTGCTGGCTCTGTTGCGGGGAGGACGGTTGATTGGGGGTTGGTTCCCCCCGGCGTTGCTGGGGGAGATCTTCGTTCTCCGGTTCCGCCCCCGCTTCAGATCGCTCCGGATCCAGAGCCGGAATCGTCCGTGTCTCCCGCCACGCTTCCTCTTCGCTGAAGGGGTCTTCGGTTGACCCCTCTGGAGCCTCATTTGGCTGTGAGGGGGCCGTAGCTTCACTCGCACTCGGCCGACCCCCCGCATTTGGTCGTGACTCTTGCGGTTCCCGGCCTGGCTGTGCCGCACTCGATTCGGGCTTCAATTCACCCTGCGATTGATCGACGGGGTTGGCAGCTTCAACCTGATCGGGTTCGGGTGATGAATCATCAGCCGTCGAGGTCTTCGCGACGGAATCCTCGGCTGCCTCACCGGCAGTCGACTCCGCTTCTTGGATTTCTTCGTCCTCGTCCACGCCTTCGGACACTTCTTCGATCTCCGGTTCCGAGGGTTCGGGCTCGTCTATCGCTGCCTTCTCGGAGTCGTCCACTGAATCAGCCGAAGGCTCTTCCTGCTCGGTTTCGGGGGCGTCACTGATGCCATCAGCGGTTTCGGAACCCTCGGCGGCCTCGGGGAGCTCGTGAACCTCAAGCTCGACGGAGCGAACCTCGTAAATACCGACCTCATCGTTAGCCCGCTTGAAGGCCTCGTCGCCTGTGAGAAGCTGTTGAGCGTTTCCGATAAAGGCGGCACTGAGTGATCGTCCGCCGTAATAAACCACGTAATAATCCCCACTCAGTACGTTTTCTGACAGTTCGATAAAACCGGTGAAGCTTCCCTCGGTAAGGGTTTGGTCGACCTCGGTCAACGGCGTGTCGTCCGTGAAATATTTGGCTTGTGTTTCGCCCCCGGTCTCCTGCATCGCGAACAGCAGCGGGAGGGACGGGTGGGGGGCTACATAGGCCGTGAGGTCAACGCCGTCAAAGGCGGGAATCGTCCCGCCGAAGATACCGATTATCCGGCCGTTAAGCATGAACAGCCAACCGCTCCCATTCGTTACCGCACCGGAGAATTCGTTCGATTCGAGTTCGCGGAGCCCGGCATGGCCAGGCGGGACCGGCTGCGACTCCCATTCCTCGATCCGGCTGCCGGTATCAGGGTCCATATGTCAAACCAACTCCCCAAACATTCGTTGACGAAATTCTACAACTTCTGCTTTGCATCTTCGGCGAGCTCTTGCATCCGTTTCGACAGTCGGCCGGCGTTAGAGAACTCGTCCTCGCTCATGGCCGAGGCCAATGCGTTTCCGAGAACGAACACGGCGTGTTTATGCTCGCTTTTCGACTTGTGCACGTGTTCGGGACGGACGTCGAGCATCTCGTATGCCTCGAAGGTCCCCTCATCAACATCTTCCCGGGCCTCGAAATAGTCCTTGATCACCACCATTTGCTCATGAAGTTCTAGGAGCTCATCCTTATGCATGTCCGCGACTAGGACGATGACCGGTTTAAGTCTTCTTGCCGGGATTTTCGGTTAGAACACGTACTCATCTTCGTGGCCCATCATCTCCTCTTCGAACCCCGGTTCCTCTTGATCCGAAGACGGGCCGCTCGTTTTGTAGGCCTTCAAGCCCGTCGACAGGAGCTCCTCAACCGCTTCCTCGCGATTGATGAAGTCGCCCTGGTCGACGAGTTGGGCGATTTGCATGTCGAGATGATCGGGGACGTTGACCTCC
>Ga0207797_1003022_pt1 | contig 11397 bp, 9 predicted proteins | sample PRCRCaboRojoPR_6_FD_187275 | JGI IMG/M metagenome (GOLD analysis project Ga0207797, IMG submission 187275) | Marine sediment microbial community from Cabo Rojo, Puerto Rico - PR CR 10% Liquid 1 (SPAdes) | ecosystem: Environmental > Aquatic > Marine > Coastal > Sediment | place: Cabo Rojo, Puerto... | reverse complement strand
CTTCCTGTTTTTACACGTTATGCGCTTTATTCATTAAACGTTAAATTTATACAATATTTGATAATTCATCCTTTTTTAAGCCAGAATCTCATGACATGAAATTCTTCAATGTTTATAATCATACTGTATTTTCAACATCACTTTATAATCTGATTTTTTATAATTTGTTCCGGGAACCGGATATGGCAGCACATCAATCAATTCAAACCGATATCCTCTGTAAGTTGGTACTTTTGTTCCCGGGCTGCTCAGTTTGATGCTGCCGGATGTGTCTGTCAGTTCCGTATCGGAAGATTTCATCCTGAGCAAGATCAATACTTCCTCCTCCCGAATGCAACGGGCACCTTTGTCACATCTTGAATCATTCAAATCTTCAATGGCGAAAGACAGACCGGAATCCAACACATACTCCCGGCCCCACTTCACTTCAATCTGACTGTTGAGGGAGACCAGTCTGTATTGATCTTCACACCCTGCCGCCAGCAGGATCATAATTCCAAGAATTACAGGTATGCCTTCCATGGGTTTGTTTTTAGGTTTCTTTCAGCAATATATCTAATGAATGTTTTTACGCATATCTGTTTGCGTTATTTTTAAGACCACCCGGATGTCCTTCCTGGAATAATCCTTTTCAATATCCGGATAAGGATATACATCGATCAGCTCAAACATATATTGTTTGTACCTTTGGGTTTTGGGTTCTGTGTTTTTCAGTTTGATGGTTGATGGGTCATCTGCAGTCAGGTTTTCCGGCTGCAGCATTTTTAGCCAAACGGTTGCCTCGCCTGCCCAGATACATACAACTCCTTTGGGACATCTGGAGTCTTTTGTTTCATTGAGGGTGAATGAAAGATCGGAATCAATGACATATTCCCTGTCCCACCTTATTTCAAATTCCTTGCCCAGAGGCACAGATAGAGCATCATTATCCTCCTCACAGGAAATCATTCCAAAGAGAAGAATCATCGTTATGAAAATTAGTGTTTTCATTATACAATTTATTTATAATTAATAAATGGAGCTATTAAATTTCATTTCAACCAAGGGTCGCGTAATGCAAATTGCTTTCCGGGGTTGCCAGCCGCCAAATGCCAATTGCCAACTTTACGTCAAATTCAAACTATGATGATTTATCAGGTTCCATAAGCTTGCCCATAAACACAATGGTATTCGTTGTTACCTCACGTATGGCAAAAACAAAAGGCCGGTCGAAACGAAGCACCATGGGTCCGCCGCCACCTACGCTCGTCACGGTCACTGTAACGGATGTTACTGCTGCTGCTTCTGTTCCCTTTTCATCCACTTCCACGAAGGTCTTGTGGAGCACTTCCGAGATGTAAAGGTCTTCCCTGTTCGGGTTGATGCCACTAAAATCTGATTTTGTCGGATCGAAGGCAACTTCCATGCCCAGGAGCTTCAACATCTCATTCAGTTTTTTCTTGTATTCAAATTTAAACTTCGGCAGATGCAATTCTATTCCTGTTGTATCCAGGTTTCCCATCCACTGGTTCCAGTTTTCATTGTCCATGGCAGCAATGATATCGTCCGGTTGATGATCCTGCGCCGGAAGGAAGCAAACCATGCTGTAGTTCCCCCTTCCATAGGGCAGCTCAACTGCCTGGAAAAGATCATTGCGGTGATAACGCAGATCCGTTTCAGTAACCATCATGTCGGTTTCTATTTCGCTTCCATCCTGCAGATAGAAAGGTTCTTCAGCGGTTTTCTCCTTGTCAAACTGGTATTTCCATTTGCCGTTGAAGTAAAGGGCATTGATCAGGAACATGACATCCATGGGATCTATTTTTTCTATGATCTTCGGGATTTTGTCGTGGGTCTTTTCTGCCACCCAGTCGTTGATGATGTCTACAGATTCCGGTTTGCCGAAATCCAGGGGGCTGACCTCGGCAGCATAATATTTCTCATTTACATCAATGAAATCCTGTTCCACATCAAATCCCTCACGGTACCAAATGGAGTTGGCAATTTCCATAGTCACTTTCTTATCCACGTTCAGTAACGATTCCATAAGGGACTTATAGCTTTCATTGATCTGGCTTGGTGAAAGACCATTGAGATGCAGGGTTTCCTCCATTTCTTTCTGTGTTTCACCTGCCGCTCCATTATAGGTCATGGCCAACGCCAGCGAAACGCTTACAGGCGAAATCATGGTATTTTTTGTTTCATCCTGGCTTTCCACAATTTTTTGCATCAGCTCGAATCCGAACTGGTTGTCGGAGTCAATCAACTGCCGGGTTTCCGGGGTTACTTCAATCTGTTTTGGCTTTAGGTCCGGGTCGGGACCGTCTTCATTTTCACAGGACAAATTCAATCCTGTTAATATCATTAGACATATAAGGGCAATCGTCGTTTTCATAGTTATTAGATTTTAGTGTTTATTAACCGGTACGGAGCGAATGGCCAAAACGCTGCGTGGGTCATCTAAGTTTTTTGGTTTATTTTTAAGTTCTAGTTTTAATTCTGATTTTGAAATTTTTGTGTGAATATAGAAATGCTTAAATGATAAAATGATTGAATGCCTGCCCGCAATCAGGCGGGCCTGCCCGCCGATAGGTGGAATTGAATGATTAAATGGGGTAGAGGCCTGAAGACTTTGGTTCAGTTTTCATGTTTCTCGTTTTGTATTGGTTATTTGGCTAAAACGAGTTTATCCTTCGAGTGCCTTTGAGACATCCTAAAGGCTTTCGTGGTTTAATAATTCTAAACACGAAGTAAAGCAAGAAAGATATGAAGTTATTGGGGACAAAATTACAATTCTCCTGCTTTTATTCTTTTTGCGCTGGTTCAACAAACTTGCCCAGGAATACAATCGTATTGGTTGTTACCTCCCTTATGGCGAATAAAAAGGGCCTGTTAAATGTGATGTTCCGAGGTCCGCCAGGAGCGGAAACTTCCCTCATTTCGACAGCCGTGACGGCTGCTGCTTCTGTACCTTTTTCATCCACTTCTATGAAAGTCTTGTGCAAAACTCTGGAAATCCATATGCCTCCACCTTCAACGATATTACTGAAATCGGCTCCCTGACTGAATGCTATTTCCATTCCCATGGATTTCAAAGCATCATTCAAAAGATTGAAGTATTCAAACTTAAATTTCGGCAGTCCAATCCGGCAGCCCGTTTCGGTGAAATGATCCATCCATTCGTTCCATTTCTCTTCAGTGATCCCGGCAATCACATCGTTAACAGATAAATCTTCCCTGGGCAGCATACATACCATGCTATAGTTACCCCTTCCATACGGCAATTCGATGGCACTGAACAGCTCGTTGTTAAGATAACCTACATCAGCCTCCATATGCATCATGTCTATTTGTTCTGAGGTCCCATCCCCCAGGTAGAAAAGCTCCTTACCCGTCTTCGATTTGTCGAATTCATATTTCCATGCACCATTAAAGTATAATGCATTGATCAGGTACATCACTGCATTGCCGGGAATTACATCAAGGATCTTTTTAATCTTGTTGTGTGTTTTATCTGCACACCACTGATTGATGATATCTATAGCCTGGGGATCTCCAAAATCCATGGACCGGACTTCTGCATCATAATAATTCCTGTTTACCTGGATAAAATCTTCTATAACCGGATAATTCTCCCTATACCAGATGGAATTGGCAATTTCCATGGTTACTTTAGGATCCACGCTCATCAATGCTTCCATCAATGTTTCAAAGGATTCATTGATCTGCTCAACAGAAAGATCATTAAGATACATGGTTTCTTCCATGGCTTTTTTGGTATCTCCTAACGCTCCGTTGTAAGTCATGGCAAGGGCAAGCGATACGCTAAGGGGGGAGATCATGGTGTTGCTGTCCGTTTCCTGCTGCTGATTAACTATTTTAAAAAGTTCAATGCCGAATTGATTGTCCGAATCTATTAGTTGACGGGTTTCAGCAGTTATCTCAATTTGTTCGGGTTCCAGGTTTGGCCCGGGACCTTCCTGACGTTCACAGGATGGGTGTATTCCTGTGAACATCAGCAGCAGTAATATAGCAGGAATGCTTTTCATTATTATTGGTTTATTAATCTGTACGGAGTGAATTAATAAAACGCTGCGTGGGGCTCTCGGATTTTTAAGATTGCATTTTATTTTGGATTGTTCGTAAATAGAGGAGATATTGTGTGAATATAGAAATGCTTAAATGATTAAATGATTGAATGATTGCCCGCAAGCAATATAAGCCTGTCCGCCGACAGGTGGAGTTGGATGATTGGATTGTTAAACTGTTAAATTGCTAAATTGTTGTAATTCTACGTATACAACTTAATGACCACTTAATGACCACTTAATGACCACCAATGACCACTTAATGACAATAAATGACCAATAGTCTTTCTGAATTCAACCATTCAAAAAATCAGCATTTATTCACTTTTAGATTCCAGGTATTTCAATAAAACAATATGCCTTCATATCTGTCGTATTATAAGGAGAAAAGAAAAAAAGTTACAGAGATTGTGATGGAGAAAAGAACGGTATATCTTGACAACAGTGCCACCACCAGGCCTTTTGATGAGGTGGTGAAAGTTATGTCTGACACAATGCGGAATGTATGGGGAAATCCATCTTCGGTTCACAGCATGGGAATTGAAGCCGAAAAGAAACTAAAAGAGGCCAGAAAGCAAGTAGCTAAAAGTTTGCAGATTTATCCGGATGAAGTTGTGTTTACCTCCGGTGGTACCGAGGCCAATAACCTGGCGCTTAAAGGCACGGCATCAGCTAAACAGAAAAGTGGAAAGCATATCATTTCTTCTTCCATTGAGCATAAATCGGTACTGAATGCATTGCGGGCTTTACAGGAGGAAGGATTTGAGGTGACGTTCCTGCCTGTTGATTCACATGGCATCATCGACCTGGAATACCTGGAAAAAAGCATTCGCGATGATACCATCCTGGTAAGCATCATGCACGTTAACAATGAGACGGGTTCCATACAGCCCATCGACAAAATAAGTGAGATCCTCCGGGATAAGCACAGCCAGGCAATTTACCATGTAGATGCGGTGCAGTCATATGCAAAAATTCCACTTCATCCGAAACAGTCTGGTGTTGACCTGGCAACCATCAGCTCTCATAAGATTCATGGTCCTAAGGGTGTTGGTGCTATATACCGAAAACGGAATTCCCTGATAAAGCCTCTTCTTCACGGTGGATCACAGGAAAACGAGATGCGCGCCGGCACGGTGAATGTCCCCGCCATTATCGGATTGGCCAAAGCGGTGGAGCTTAATTTTCAGAATCTCCTTGAAAAACAAAACACCTTGCGTAACATGAAAAATAAGCTTCATGATAAGCTTTTATCCAATTTGAACGAAGTGCGGATCAACACCCCGGAAGATGCCCATACTGCTCCCCACATCCTGAATGTTTCTATCCCCGGCATGAAAGGAGAAGTATTGCTGCGGCAACTGGAGTCGCGGGGCATTTATGTTTCCACAGGTTCTGCCTGTACATCGGGTAATAACAGACCCAGTCATGTGCTGGGGGCCATGGGTCTCGAAAAAAAAACGGTTGAGGGCGCCCTGCGGTTCAGCTTTTCCCTGTTCAACCGCTACGAAGAGATTGACTATACTGTAGATTCACTTGGTGCAGCCGTTAATAAACTCAAAAAAATGGCAAACTTTAGATAATGAAAGAATTATTGATTGTCAAGTACGGAGAGGTCATTCTGAAGGGCAACAACCGGCATTTTTTTGTTGACAGGCTGATGAAAAACCTCCGATCTGCATTGAAGGGCACAGGAAAGTTCAATATTGAGAAGGCTCAGTCCGTGTTATACCTGATTCCAAAGGAACAGATGAACCTGGATCGTGCAGCCGACCGGGTTCGAAGGGTATTTGGCGTGAATGTTTTTCACCGCGCTGTCCAGGTGGAAAAAGAGATGGAGACCATCAAGGAGAAAAGCGCGGAATATTTTACTCCTTTGCTGAACAAAAGTCATTCTTTTAAAATTGATGCCCGCCGGACCGATAAATCTTTTTCTTATGATACCTATGAGATCAATACCATCCTGGGACAGCATATTGCCGACAGCTTTCCCCATCTGACAGTGGATGTCCATCAGCCGGAAGTTACCATATATGTAAGTGTTCGTAAACAAGGAGTTTTTCTGTATCACGAAAAGGAACGCGGGCCGGGTGGTTTGCCGGTAGGAACAGGTGGAAAGGCCACTGTATTGCTTTCCGGTGGCATTGACAGCCCCCTTGCCGCATATCTCATTGCTCGAAGGGGATTAGAAACAGAAGCGGTTCATTTCCATAGTTATCCTTATACAAGCGAACGCTCCAAAAACAAGGTGATTGACCTGGCCAGGCAGCTTAGTCTTTACACCGGAAAGCTGAAGCTTCATGTGTTCCCTTTCACGGAGATACAGGAAGCCATCGTGAAGAACTGCCCGAAGGATCATGTAACCGTCATCATGAGAAGGATGATGATGACGGCTGCAGAAAAGATCTCACATGAAAATGATGCTCAGGCGCTGGTAACCGGAGAAAGCATCGGGCAGGTGGCCAGCCAGACCGTTGAAAGTTTGTCGGCAACCAATGCTTCTGTAAACATACCTGTGTTCCGCCCGCTAATTGGGATGGACAAGGAAGAGATCGTATCCTATGCCCGTAAGATCGGTACATACGATATATCCATTCAGCCGTATGAGGATTGTTGCACATTGTTTGTGCCCCGGCATCCACAAACCAAACCGAAGCTGGAAAAGATCATCCGCTGGGAACAAAATGTAGATTTTGATGCCCTGATCGATAAGGGACTGGAGGAAACAGAGATTGTGGAGGCAGAACCGGATTATTATATGGAGGTGTGAAGCTGATCCTGGAAAAGATATAAGAACGACGGCACGACTGTACGACAGCACGATGGTACGACGGTACTGAGGCAAGATGAAAGAGGGTAAAGAGAGAACGTCTTGTATTTTGATTCTTTTTTCTTCTTATCTTTACCCCTGAAACATAAAACATATCCTATGATAAGCAGCGAAATGCTCGATTTTTTGAGAGATTTGGCAGCCAACAACTACAAGGACTGGTTTCATGCCAATAAATCCCGCTATCAGCCGGTAAGAAAAGAGTTTGAAAGGTATATTGCCCAATTGATTGCCGGAATATCTGCTTTTGATGAATCTGTTAAAAACCTTCAGCCAAAAGATTGTATGTTTCGGATCAACCGTGATATTCGTTTTACCCATGATAAGTCGCCCTATAAGACCAATTTTGGCGCCTTCATTGCCCAGGGAGGAAGAAGAGCCGGGTATGCCGGTTACTACTTTCATGTTGAACCGGACAATTCATTTGTAGCAGGAGGGATATACCGGCCTTCCGCCAACAGCTTGAAGGCCATCCGCACGGAGATCTACGAAAATACCGATCGGTTTAAAGAGATCATCTATGATCCTGATTTTACAGAACAGTTCGGAACGATTGTAACCGATGAAAAGCTTAAAACCGCACCAAAAGGTTTTCCGAAGGATTTTGAGGACATTGATTTGCTGAATTACAAGGACTATACAGTATTTAAGCCGCTATCAGATGATCTGCTGACTTCAGAACAGCTTACCGAAGCGGTTATGGAAGCGTTTGAAACGGTTTTTACCCTGAATCAATTCCTCAATGAGGCGATTGACTTCCATACGGAAGATTTTACCGGCTAATATAAGTTTAAAGATGTCTTAGCTGAAGTATTGAAAGCGATAGCGAATATTACTTATTTGATGGTAACCTATCCCCACAAAAAATGAATATCCGCCAGGGATGTTTTAATATCCGCCAACTAGTAGTGATAATCCGCTATATATTATTTATTATTCGCTATGTAAAAGGAAATGTCCGCCAATGAATATTTATAGCCCGCCAGCATATGTTTACTATCCGCCAGCAAGCATTAACCATCTTCTATCAAATATTTACCATTCGCTGGCTTGTTTTTAATATTGATATGGATTTTTTAATAGCATTCAGCATTGTTTGTTCATATCTGCCCGGCATTTGATATCAGCTATTTCTGTTTGATATTAAAAAGGAGGAATTGATGGATCCCCTTTAGAACATACCATTCCGAATACTATTCATACCTTAATGACCGAGCCGGATTCGTTGATGCAGCTTTAATCGTCTGATAGCTGATGGTCAGCAATGCCAGTAGTATGGATACAACACCCGTAAAAATGAATACGCCGGGGGATATTTCAATCCGGTAGGCAAAATTCTGAAGCCAGCTGTTCATAAAATAAAACGCCACCGGCCAGGCAACCAGATTGGCGATGAGCACCCATTTTGTGAACTGCCTGCTTAGAAGTAGCAATATATTGGTTATAGTAGAGCCCATTACTTTGCGTATACCAATCTCTTTGGTACGTTGTTCGGTGATAAAGGATGACAAGCCAAACAATCCCAGCGAAGCAATGAACAGGGCCAGTACCGAGAATATTGCCAGCAGTTTGGCTGTTCTGGATTCAGACTGGTGCAGGTTGTCGAAATGGGTATCCATAAAGAAATAGTCGAAAGGTTCCCTGGGGAGAAATTCCTGCCAGAGTTCTTCAATGTTCCCCAGAGTCTGGCTGATATTGGCACCTCTTACCTTAACTGCCATATAGGAAGCATGAAAATTGTCAGGATAATACATCACCACGTTGGGGATTTGCTCGTGTAACGATTCCGTATGAAAGTCTTCTATCACCCCGATGATCTTATGTTTAACCTTGGACTTATTCTCGCCGTAGGCGACAAGCGATCTGCCAACCGGCTCTTCATATCCAAGTGCCTTAACGGCCGATTCGTTGACCACCACGCTGGTAGTATCTCCTTTATAATCTTTAGAAAAATAACGTCCTTCCTTCATATTCATTCCCATGGCTTGTGGAAAATCAAAATCGCCGGTCATTACCCTGAAGTGGATCATGTCGTTGGTACCGGCACCTTCGCGCTGGTAGATATTGCCGCTGAATCCGGTTCCCGGGACTTCTGAGCCGGTACCGGCAGATAATACCCCCGGGTACCTCAACAGCTCCTGTTTGAAAGCCTCTACTTGTTCTCCCATAGCGTGGGGCCTTTCTATTACCAGTACATTTTCCCTGTCGAAACCCAGTTTTTTATTTTGTATATAATGCAACTGCTGGTATACCATAATCGTAGCGATGATAACCGCCACCGATATGGTAAACTGAAATACCACCAGGCCACTTCTGAACCAGGAGCCTTTCACCCCACTCTGGATCCTTCCTTTCAAAACTGTGACGATTCCGAAAGATGAAAGGGAGATGGAGGAATAGCTTCCGGCAAACAAACCGGTAAACAGGGCAATGACAATCAGTCCCGGGATGAACCAGGGATTCAACAGGTAGGGAATGCCCAGTTCTTTTTGCGTAAGCTGGTTAAAGGTGGGAAGAAGCAGGTGTCCCAAAGCAAGGGCAATAATAAGAGCGATGAAGCTTAGGATTACCGATTCTGAAAGAAATTGGATGATGAGTTGTCTGCGGCGTGCTCCTGCCATTTTCCGGAGCCCAACTTCTTTGGCCCTGTTGGAGGCTTTTGCGGTGGTGAGGTTCATAAAGTTGACGCAGGCAATGATAAGAATGAACAGGGCAACCATTGAGAAGATGATTACATAGCGTTTGTCTCCAACGGGTTCCATATGCATGGTTGCTTCCGAATCAAGATAGATGCCGGTTAAGGGTTCCAGAAAATAGCCATACCGGTTGCCTGAGGAGAGCCATTCATCCATCGTAAGACCAATAGCCTCTTCGAGTTGCGGTCCCATGTGTTTTTTAAGGAAATCATCCAGCTTTGGTTCGATAGTTTTGTCAGTTATGCCTTCCTGGAGCAGGAGGTAAGTGGCATACCGGTCGCTCATCCATCGCTCGCTTTTACTGTGGTCTACTGTTGAAAGGGATGCCAGGAAATCAAAATGAAAGTGCGAATTATGGGGAACATCTTCCATGATACCAGTGATCTTAAACTCCGTATCGTTGTCAAACGTGACGGATTTGTTCATGGGGTCTTCTTCTCCAAAATATTTCCGGGCCATGCTTTCGGTGAAGACGATGGAATTGGGGTTGGCAAGAGCCGTTTCTGGATTTCCCTTGATCAGCTTCCACGAGAATATTTCGAATACCGTTGAATCGGCATAATACACGCCGTCTTCTATGAAATTTTGATCACCATGTGTGATTAATTTGTTGCTGCTCGAGAGGAACCGAACTGCATTCTTTACTTCGGGAAATTCTTCCACCATCGTGCGGCCGAAAGGAGCAGAGCTGGAATAGGTCTTCATGGCTCTTTCGCCGATCTTACCATCAATACCGGCACGGTATATTTGTTCTGCATTTTCATGATAGCGGTCATAGCTCAGTTCGTCGGTAACGTAAAGGAGAATCAGTATACAACTGGCCATTCCTATAGCCAGGCCGGTGACATTGATGAATGTAAATACGCGGTGCCTGTTGATGGTTCTCAATGTAGTGAGCAGATAATTACGGAACATAATGCTTGCTGGTTTTAAATGAAAAATTTCAGTTAAAAGCCTGTAATTATAAATCCCGAACTTTGGGGATTGTCGTGATTGTAAGTGAAAATTTATATTGTTTGACGCCCGGGAAGATAGAATAGTTACAGGCCGGAGAAAGATTTTTTTCGGATTATCACCATGACGGAAACAAGAATGATTGAAAGAAGGGCAAGTATGGAATGGGTAAGAAAAAGATGGACCAGAAAAACCACAAAAAGAAAATAGTTCTTGCTTTTCAGACTAAGGAGTAGAAGCAGAAAAAATACCATGCCCAGGATCAGGTGGGGATGATGAATCAGTGAATATCTCACAGATGGGCTTATAATGGACCAGATCCCAATTAAGATCAGTGGTAGGGGATGAGAACCTAAATTTGATGTGAATTTCAGCAATACATAGGTTAGTGTACCAGCCAGCAAAGCAGTACCGGCATTGAATGTCATTGTTGCCGAATGAAAGACATGAGAAATCAGTTCATAGAATGAAAAAATCAATGGACCCGCTGAAAAAGTTTCTTTCTTTCCCTGCCAATTGTTTTGAATGAAATGTTCAACTGCGTTTCCAGGGCCATTGTATTCCAGGATCAGGTAATGGGCAATACCCGCCAGCAAAACGAATCCAAAGTAAAAATATGGCGATTGTATGAAGCTTTTCATGCTTTAATGACAGTTATGTAATACTCCTTGTTTATATGGTCTCTGTTAATAAACTATAAGACCTTCCCTGGGAAATTTTAAGAATGAGGCTAAGGATAAGGCTGAGGCTAAGAACAGAGCATTTAAATCTGACATTTCTATCTGGGAAATTGTTAAATGGTTACATTGTTGGAAAGAGGCGAAGCAAAGAGTTTAAGGTTTAATGTTTG
>Ga0207797_1003021_pt1 | contig 11397 bp, 10 predicted proteins | sample PRCRCaboRojoPR_6_FD_187275 | JGI IMG/M metagenome (GOLD analysis project Ga0207797, IMG submission 187275) | Marine sediment microbial community from Cabo Rojo, Puerto Rico - PR CR 10% Liquid 1 (SPAdes) | ecosystem: Environmental > Aquatic > Marine > Coastal > Sediment | place: Cabo Rojo, Puerto... | reverse complement strand
GGGCTCGGCCGGAAAGGCCTTCTCCCGGGCCACGGCGAGGGCGGTGAAGTTGGCCAGGGTCCCGTCGGAGGTGACGTTGCCCAGGCTCACCCGGGGGTTCTGCACGTTCTTCTCGTAGAAACGGTCGGTGCGGCCGAACACGAGCCGGTGAAACCAGGTGACGAGCTCCCGCTCCACGAAGCTGGAGGCCTTGGCGGTCTCGATCTTCACCTGGTTCTGGTTGAGGGCGGCGATGATCATCTCGAGCAGGATCATGAAGTAGGGCACGGGACTGATCATGTGGCCGATGTAGTAGGGGCTCCCCACCTTCACGGAGTGGGCGATGATCTCCTCCTTGATCTCCGCCAGAACGTCCTTGATGAGCATGGGGTGGCCCGGGACCGCGGTCCGGCTGAAGATCCCGCTCAGCTCGGGGAGGGAAACGCTGCTGTGGATCCCCCCCTTCTCGCGGAAGAAGTCGTGGATCACCTCCAGAAGCTCGTTCCCGAACTCGACGAACTTGTCCGGCGAGTCCGGCATGATGAACAGCTTCCGGAGCGTCTCCATGGTGGCCTTGATTTCCCGGGGGCTTTCAGGCATGGGGATCCGAGCTCGCTCCCTCACTCCCCGGGAACGGCCAGCATGCGGTCCACGGCCCGCTTGGCCCGGACCCGGGCCTCCTCGGCCACGGACACGACGGGAGCGAGCCGCTCCAGGGCGTTCAGGACCTCGGGAAGGCCCGTCTTTTTCATGTTCTTGCAGACCATTCCCGAATCGACCGGGATGAACTCCTTGTCCGGAGCGGCCTTGGAGAGGGGATAGAGCAGCCCGGTCTCCGTCCCGATGATGAGCTTCCGGTGATCGGACTCGCGGGCCAGGGCGATCATGCCCGAGGTGCTGTGAACGGCGTCCGCCAGGTCGATGACCTCGGGGCGACACTCGGGGTGGGCCACGAACAGGCCGTCCGGGTGGGCGGCCTTGACCTCCTTCACGCGCTCTGCAGTCAACCTCTGGTGAACGATGCAGTACCCGTCCCAGTAGTCCATCTCCCTTCCGGTGCACCGGATGGTGTACTGGGCCAGGTTCCGGTCCGGGGTCATGAAGATCCGGCGTTCGGGGTCGATGCTCCTCACCACCCGAACGGCGTTGGCCGACGTGCAGCACATGTCGCTCTCCGCCTTCACCTCGGCGGTGGTGTTCACGTAGCTGAGCACGAAGAGATCCGGCCGATCCTCCCTCCTGCGTCGGACGTCCTCCTCGTTGATCATGTCGGCCATGGGGCATCCCGCCTTTTCCGCGGCCAGGATCACCGTTTTGTCCGGCGACAGGATGGCGGCGGTCTCGGCCATGAACCGCACCCCGCAGAAGAGGATCACCTCGGCCTCGGTCCGGGCGGCCCTCATGGAGAGCTCGAGAGAGTCCCCGCACATGTCGGCCACGTCCTGGACCTCCGGAACCTGGTAGTTGTGCGCGAGGATGACGGCGTTCCGCTCCCCTGCGAGCCTTCGAATCCTTGTGTGCAGATCGTCCATCTCGGCTTTGTCCTCCCTTTCCCCGCAACGCGGCGCTTCCCTGTCCCATAGGGGTTTTTGGGTTCGAAGTCAAGGGAGGTCGAAGCGGGGGAAGAAAGGGTTTGACAGAGCGGCCCGAAGACATAAGAATGGCGACCCTCAGGCCCCCGAAGCCCCCGAGACGATCGTGAACCGGTTCGCCGGAAAGGAAGCTCACCCCATGCAGCCCGTCCTTCCCGACAGAGAGGAAATCCAGGGACGAATCTCCCGTCTCCAGGCCGGCCTCGCCGAGCAGGGAGCCGACGGCGCCCTCCTGGTCCAGAAGGTGGACCTCTACTACTTCAGCGGGACCGACCAGGACGCCCACCTGTGGATACCGGTCTCCGGCGAGCCGCTCCTGTTGGTGCGCAAGAGCCTGGAGCGGGCCGTGCGCGACGCGCGGGTCGATCGGATCTCCCCCCTCGAGAGCCTCCGGGACCTGCCGGAGCGAATGGAGGCGGCCTCACAGGCACCGCCCCGGCGCATCGGCCTCGAGCTGGACGTGATCCCTGCGGCGCTCTACCTGCAGTACGGGCGTCTGCTGCCCGAAGCGACGTTTCTGGACGTCTCCCCGCTGGCGCGAAGCATTCGGATGATCAAATCCGGGTACGAGCTCTCCCGGATGCGCGCGGCGGCCCGGGTCGCGGACCGGCTCTACGAGAAGATCCCGGCGTTCATTCGGGAGTCCGGGAACGAGACCGAGCTGGCGATCCGCTCCGAGGCGTTCTACCGGAGGCACGGACACCCCGGCCTGTCCCGGACCCGGGCCTTCAACATGGAGAGCATCTACGGCCACATCATGGCCGGCCCCGGCGGCGCCGAACCCAGCGGCACCGTGGGCCCCACGGGTGGCGCCGGGCTGGGCCCCTGGTTCAGCCAGGGCGCCGGGTGGACCCCCATCCGTCCGGGGCAGCCCGTCATGGTGGACTACACCGCCTGCGTGGACGGGTACCTCTCCGATCAGGCCCGGGTCTTCTCCATCGGGGCCCTCCCCGGGAAGATGCAGCGGGCCTACCAGGTCATGGTGGAGGTCCAGGACGACCTCGCCGAGGCCGGCCGGCCCGGCGTCCGGGCCGGCGATCTCTACGACCGGGCCCGCCGTATCGTGGAACGGGCCGGGCTTCTCGAGGGGTTCATGGGATCCCCCCGTCCCGTCCCCTTCGTGGGGCACGGCGTGGGGCTGGAGCTGGATGAATGGCCCGTCATCACCCGCCGGGCCGACTTCTCCCTTCGAGAGGGCATGACCCTGGCACTCGAGCCCAAGGTCGTCTTCCCGGGCGAGGGCGTGGTGGGCGTGGAGAACACGTTCGTCGTCGGGCACGCGGGCATGGAGCGGCTGAACGCATTCCCGGACGATCTGGCGGTGCTCTGATCCCGGGGCTCACCGGACCCCTCTCCCGCCGCGCCCCTTTCCATCCCGTGTGCCTCCTTTGCGCCGCGGCGGGTCGCTTCTCGGTGCACGTGCCAAATCATCATGGACATTGAGGCTCTCTTGTGGTAACTACTGAGTCGGATCTTCACTTCGACACAACCGCGGAGAAAACAGCCGGGCTCCCGCACGTCGTGTTCATGCAGGTCGGGCCGGATTCCGTGCGCCCGCCGGTGCCGGGAAGACCCCGGGCCATCACGGGCCTGCAACCGGTGGTGAACATCGAGGGCCTTTCCCGCCTCACGGGCGTCTTTTTCCTGCACCCGACAGCCGGTGGATTCCAAGCGTGATGGAGTCGCATAGAGCGGGGTCGATGCGCATGGCCGAACACGAGAACAGGGCGGCAAGAAGAGACGCCGGGCCTCCCGAGGCGATCCCACTCACCCGGCGGCGGGAGGGCGATCTTCTCCAGGACGCAAACCGGCTCCTGGGGACGATTCTGGACAACGCCGGCATGCAGATCGCCCTCCTGGATCGGGACCTGAGCTACGTTCGGGTCAACGGGCCCTACGCGGCCTTCCGCGGCCTCCGCCCCGCGGAGATGGAGGGCCGGAGGTTCGACGCGTTTCCGGAGGCCCCGGAGATCCTGGAGACCCTCCGAGAGGCCCTGGCCTCGGGCGAGTCCGGGTTCGCCCTCGCCCGGCCGATGTCAGGGCCCGACGGGGACGGCGGGAACGTCACCTACTGGGACTGGACGCTGGTCCCGGTCCAGGACGCCGACGCCCGGCCCGACGGCCTGATCCTGATGCTCAAGGAGGCGACCCACCGGCTCGAAGCGGAAAAGGCCCAGACGAAGAGCCGGGAGGCGCTGCTGCAGGCCCAGAAGATGGAGGCCCTCGGCCTCCTCGTGGCCGGGGTGGCCCACGAGATCAACAACCCGGTCAACCAGATCATGTTCAACACGCCGCTGATCCAGCGTGTCTGGCAGGACCTCGAGCCCGCCTTGAGGACGTGGTCCCTCGAGCACCCGCACGAAACGTACGGCGGGCTCTCGTTCGACTTCCTACATGAGCACATGCCGCAGCTCCTCGCCAACATGGACATGGCCGCGAACCGCATCGCCAGGATCGTCTCCGACCTCAAGCACTTTTCCACGAACTCGAGCACGAGGGAAAAGGCCCGGGTCCAGCTGAACGCGGCCGTTCAAAACGCCATGCGGCTCGCCCAGACCACCCTGCGAAAGGCAGGGACGAGCCTCCGGGCGGAGCTCGACGACTCGCTGCCCCTGATGGAGGGAAACATCCAGAGCCTCGAGCAGATCGTACTGAACCTGCTCATCAACGCCTTCCAGGCCATGGAAGGTCGAACCGGAGAGGTCTGGATCCGGACGCGCCCCGACGGCGCACACCTGCTCCTTTCCGTCTCGGACTCGGGGAGGGGGGTTCCCGACGCCATTGCGGATCGCATCTTCGATCCGTTCGTCACCGACCGCCAGGGTGAGGGGGGGACCGGCCTGGGGCTCTCGGTCACCCACGACCTGGTGAGGGACCACGACGGCGAGATCCGGTTCGAGACCCGAAGGGGCGAGGGTACGACGTTTCACGTCTCCTTCCCCCGACCGGAGAGACAGGACCCTTGATTTCGAAGGCCGACACGCCCGCCCGCGCGGGAGAGGGGGGTGCGGCGATGGAGTCCATTCCGAACGCCCACACCCCGATCCTGATCGTCGACGACGACCCCGGGCTCCTGCTGAGCACCCGCGCCGTCCTGGAGAGTGCCGGGCTGCCGGAGCCCGCCCTGGTTTCCAACGGAAGCCGGGTCATGGAGCTGCTCTCGAAGCACCCCTTCCACCTGGTCCTGCTCGACCTCATCCTGCCCGACACCAGCGGCATCGATCTCCTGCGCCGAATGAAGATCGAGTACCCCGACGTGGAATGCCTGGTGGTCACCGCCCTGGACGACGCTCCCACCGCCGTGGAGGCCATGAAGTACGGTGCTTTCGACTATCTCGTCAAGCCCCTGAAGCGGGAGAAGCTGATCATCGCCGTCCAGAACGCCCTCCAGCGACACGACCTCCTCCACAAGGTGAACATGCTCGAGAAGGGCCCCATCTTCTCGGAGCTCGGCCGCCCCGAGGCCTTTTCCGACATGATCTCGGAGGATCCCTCCATGGCCCGGGTGTTCCACGAGGCCGAGACCTATGCCGCAAACGACTACAACCTGGTCATCACGGGGGAAACCGGGGTCGGGAAGGACATGCTGGCGCGGATCATCCACCGCCTGAGCCCCAGGTCCTCGGGGCCTTTCATGCCCGTCAGCATGCCGGCGCTCAGCCAGACGCTCTTCGAAAACGATCTCTTCGGTCACTCCAAGGGGGCTTACACCGGGGCGGTCGCGGAAAAGAAAGGTTTCTTCGAAGAAGCCCACGGGGGCACGCTGTTCCTGGACGAGATCACCGAGCTGGATCCGGGTCTCCAGGGCGCCATCCTCCGGGTCATCCAGGAGCGCGAGCTGTACCGGCTCGGCAGCACCCGGGCCAAAAAGGTGGACGTGAGGATCATCGCCGCGTCCAATCGGGACCTCCGGGAGGAGGTGCGCGAGGGCCGGTTTCGAAGCGACCTGTACTACCGCCTCAACGTCTGCCACATCCACATCCCCCCGCTGCGGGAGAGAAGACGGGACGTCCTCCCGCTGGCCAGGCATTTCCTCGCCAAGCACGCGGCGAAAAGCGGTAAGGTCATTCGGACTCTGGACGACGAAGCGAACCGCAAGCTCCACGCCCACGCGTTCCCGGGCAACGTCCGCGAGCTGGAAAACCTGGTGGCGTCTGCGGTCCTGGTCGAAAGCAGTGATCGCCTGACGGGCCGGTCGCTGACTCCGCCGGACTCGAGCGGAGATCCTTCCGGGAGCGGCTGGGATTCGGACCTCCTCCCCCTCGCGGAGGTGGAAAAACGTCACATCCAGACGGTGCTCCAGGCCACGGGAGGCAACCGCACGCGAACGGCCCGGATCCTCGGAATCGGGCTCCGCACATTGCAGAGGCGCCTCAAATCCTACCGGCAAACCACGCCAAATTGACACCACCGGCCATCATGGCACAACGCATCCAATCAGCAGACCGTGGGAGACCTGCACCCCCTTATGGGCATTCGGGTACGTCATTCTGGCTTGAAGCCTGACCCTCTCTTCTCGCAAAGCGTCCTTTCATGCTCATGCGTAAGCCGTTGAGCCCATTGGCATTCGAAGATCGATACGCTTCCTTCCTTTTCTTTGAACCGAACGGAACAATCCTTGCTCTTTTACCGTGAAAATGCCCCTCGACGGGCCGGCGTAGGGCGGCACTTCATATGCCTCCCCGAGGTTTGACGCATTCGCAAAAACTGCTCACGCGCCGCAGGAAACGCTATAACCTATTGATATTAATAGGGCAGATCTCAAAGCTTGGAGCCTTTTGCGACTCCATCGGTTTGGTTTGCGGCAAGCACGGCGGGGTGTAAGACCCCGCCCTACGAGAACAGCCCGGTCCAGACCTTCGACGGAGGCCAGGTGGCATGAAAATCCTTCTGGTGGACGACGATCCGGGCACCCTCAATGCCCTGAAGATCGCGCTCCACAGTTACGGTTTCCACGCTCTGGCCGCCCGGAGCGGCCCCGCCGCCCTGGCGACCGTCCGGGAATCGGTGGCGGACAACGATCCCGTTCGTCTCCTGATCACCGATTTTCGAATGCCCCGGATGGACGGTCTTCAGCTGATTCGTGAGGCCAAGGCCCTCCTGCCGGGGTTGAGCACCGTCCTGATCACAGGATACGGGAACGAGGGGCTCCGGGAGGACGCCGAGTCGGCCGGAGTGTCGGACTATCTCGAGAAACCGTTCACACCCGACGCGCTCATTCGGATCATTGACGGGTTCGCAAAGACACGCTCATCCGCCGCTGGAAATGCTGTAAGCTATTGAAATCCCGGGCGCAGATCTCGACCCTCGGGCATTTTGCGCGGCGGCCTGCGTGGACCCTGACGGATCATGGTAAAACCATTGTTTGCACCGGCCTTTTTGGCATGGTATTTGTAGGAGTTCATGCAACAAATTGATCTGTTTCAAAGGAGAGGCGAGATGGAAAAGGACATTTTGACCATTGAAGAGGCGGCGGAGTTTCTGCGTCTGGGCAAGCGATCCGTGTACAAGCTGGCCAAGGCCGGGAAGATCCCGGCCAAGATGGTCCTGAACAAGTGGCGTTTCGAGCGGGAAGCCCTGAGGGAGTGGGTGCGCCAGGGACAGAAGAAGTAAGGCGAGCCCCGCAACGGGCGGGCGGTTCCTCCGCTCGCCCCGTCCCTCGTTCCTGTTCCCGCCCGGCCGGCCGCACGGAAGACAGCCGGGACGGCGGAGAACGGTCTTTACCGTGAAAATGCCCCCCGGTGGGCCGGCGTAGGGCGGCATTCCACATGCCGCCGCAAGGTTGGCGACACGCACGGCGGGGTGTAAAACCCCGCCATACGGAAACGCGGTTTTCATCAGCGGGGGGTGACCGAGAGCCGGATGCCGGTCACAGGTGTTTGGGGAGAAAGGCGGCCTGTCCCACCCCCGGCGGGACACAATCGGCGGATGGGAAGACCTCGGTGGGTCACTCCTCACACTCCGAACCGATGGTCAGGGACAGGCGTCAGTCGTGGTGGACGTCGGGGGCGCCCTCATGGGGCGAGGGCGCCAGCTCACCCTGATCGGCCTGTTGCTCCATGGCGGAGCCGGGCTGGTTCAGAGGGGCCTCCCCGTCGGAGGTCCCCGCCGAAGCGCCGGACTCCACCTCGGGCGGCGGGGCTGGTGGGGAGCATGACAGGGCAAAGAGCCCCAGCCAGGCGGCCACCGTCAAGGCGACGATGAGCTCGGACCAGCGAACATTCATGAGGCGCATCCCTCCTTTGATTTCCTTGACAGGCCTTTATTACACCATTTCACCGCGGGGATCAATCTCCAAAAATCGCAGCTCCCCGGCGCCGGGCGCTCCATGATGCCCGTTCTCTTCACGATCCCCGGGCTGGAGCACCCCGTTTACACCTACGGCGTGCTCATGGGGATCGCCTTTCTCACCATCTGGCTCCCGGCCCCCCGACTGGCCGCCCGTACCGGCAGCGACCCCCGCGTGCTTTCCATGGCCGTTTTGATCGCCGTGATCCCCTTCCTGATCGGCGCCAGGCTCTTCGTGTTCTGGGCCAACCCACATCTCCCCCGGACCCTGCAGGCCTTCCTCGACATCCGAAGCGGCGGCATCGCGGCTTACGGAGGCTTCGCCGGCGGCCTTCTCGCAGCCTACCCCTACTTCAAGGCCAGGGGATCGAACCCCTGGCGCCTGGCCGATGCGGCGGCCCCCTTCCTGGTTCTCGCCCTGGGCATCGTCCGGCTAGGATGCTTCGCTTCGGGGTGCTGCTTCGGGAAGCCCACGGAATCGTTCCTCGGCGTCCGGTTTCCACCCGGATCCGTCGCCTTCGAGCAGCACCTCCGTCTCGGTCTCGCCGAACCCGGTGCCTCAGGAACCCTCCCCCTCCATCCGGTCCAGCTCTACGAGGCGGGGTTCGACTGGATCCTCGCAGGGATTCTTCTCCGGCTCCACCGGCGCAGGGAGCTGGAGCTCAAGGGCGGAAGCCCCGGCGGCCGGCCGCGACCGGACGGCGACGGAAAGGACGGCAGGATCTTCTGGACCCTGGCGGCCGCGTACGCGGGGGGACGGTTCCTGATGGAGTATGTGCGGGACGACCGGCTCCGGGGCACGGTCTGGGGCGTCCTCACCCAGGGCCAGTTTGTCGGGCTGGTGCTGATCGGACTCGCCGCATACATGATCTTTCACCGGCTTCCAGGGCACCCTTTCCGGCCCCGGCCCGGGAGCCGCGTCCAGGACGGCCTGTGAGGTCCCGGGAATCGATCCCTTTGTCGATTGACACCCGGCGCACCCCTCGGCTACGTTGATCTCCTGCCATGTTACGAAAGAAACGTCACCCAATGGAAAGCATTCTGATCCTGGGCCTTGGAGGCGTCGGGCGCTATCTGGCCAAGCGATTCGCCCACGAAGGCTACTCGATCACGGCGATCGACAGGGAACCCGGGGAGACGGGACACGGGGAAGGCCTCTCGGACGTGCGGGTGATCAGGGGCGACGCCATGGACGCGTCCTGCTGGCGGGAAGCCGATCCGAAGGTCGTGGATTTCCTCATTGCCGTCACGGACAACGACGCGGTCAACATGATCGCCTCCCTGATGGCGGACCGGCTCGGCATCGAAAAAAAGATTGCCAGGGTGCGCTCCCGCCAGCTGGGCATCGCCGACGCCATCCTAGACGCCCGAGACCTGAAGATCGATCTGGCCATTCACCCGGAAGAGCTGGCCGCCAGGGAAATCGTCCGGCTGATCCGGCGAACTGCGGGGAACGAGATCATCGACATTGCCCAAGGCCAAATGCAGGTCTTGGCCACCCGTGTCGACGAGACCTCTCCTCTGGCCGGCAAGCCGCTCCGGGCCGTCTCCACGGCATACCCCGAGTTTCCCTTTCGGGTCGTCGCCATCGCCCGGGGAATTCGGACGATCATTCCCGACGGCAACGACGAGATCCTCCCCCACGACCAGGTCCTCTTCATGTCCCGACGCGAAAACCTGCCGCAGCTGATGGACAGGGTGGGGGTCAAACGAGAGAAAAGCCACGGCGTGATGATTCTCGGGGGGGGACTGGTGGGAAGCCGCGTGGCGGAGCTGCTGGGGAAGTCCGTGGACGTGCGTCTGATCGAGCGGGATTACGAGAAGGCGGAGGCGCTCTCCTTGAGGCTGGACAACACGACCGTCCTGCACGGGAACGAGCTGGACGAGCACCTGTTGATCCAGTGCGGCATCGAGGAGATGGACATCTTTGTCGCCGCCACGGGCGAGAACCAGATCAACATCATGAGCTGCCTGCTGGCCAAGGGCCTGATGAAGGAGCGAACAACCAAAGGCGTCGGGAAGACCATCGCCCTGGTGGACAAGGAGGACTACCTGGTCCTGGCCACGACCATCGGGACCGACATCGCCCTGAACAAGAAGATCCTGGCCGCAAACGAGATCCTCACCTTCGTCCGTCGCGGAGGCTGGCTCTCCCTGGCCCACGTCCACGGGTTCGACACGGAGGTGGTGGAGCTCATGGCCGCGCCGGGCTCGCCCATCACCCGCGCACCCCTGTCCAGGCAGAACCTCTCCTCCGAGGAGCGGATCCTGATCGGTGCCGTCTTCCGCGACGGCCGCTGGCGGACCGCGGTGGGAGACACCCACATCCGGGAGAACGAGCCGGTCATCGCCGTCTGCGAGGAGCACAACGTGAGGGACCTCCGCGACCTGTTTTCGGTGTGATCCCGGCCCTTCCCTCCCCGGCCCGGGCGCTGTCCCCCGGCGGGCCGGCCGATTCCCTTGTGGGGCGGCTACCTCTTCCAGAAAGAAGGATAGAAAACAACCAGGGCGGAAAACATCTCCAGCCTTCCGATCAGCATGTTGTACGACAGAAACCACTTCCCCGCATCCGACACGAACGCGTAGTTCTCCGAAGGACCCACCCCACCGAATCCCGGACCGATGTTCATGAGGGTGGCGATGACCGAGCTTGTGGCGGTCAGGTAATCCATGCCGTCCACCAGAGCCATGAAGCACCCTCCGAACAATACCAGGAAAATATTCACAATAAAGTAACATATGGCAAGCTGTATGATTTGAGGATGAACTGAGCCTCTGTTCACCTTGATGGCCTTGACCTCCAAAGGTTGAAAAAATATCCTCTTTACAGTTGTAACCATAAACTTACATATCAAAACATAATGTATTACCTTTATACCGCTAGTTGTAGAACCAGCACATGCTCCAATAAAACAAACAGTAAACAAAAACATCTGAGCAGCTTGTGGCCATTTTTCATAATCATCGGTGGTGAAACCAGTGGTAGTCAAAATAGACATAACCTGAAATGTGCCATATCTCACAGATTCGAATAGAGAATCGTATGTATTGTTGTTCCAGAGAATGACCGATACGACCCCACAGAAAAACACAATGAAACCGACGTACCACCGAAACTCCGTGTTGATCTTCAATGACCGGAAATCCTTCTTCATCATCTGATAGAACAACATGAAGGTCATCCCACCCAGAAACATGAAGAGGATGATGACCCAGTCGAAGTAGGCGTTGTCGTAGAACCCGATGCTGTCGTTCTTGGGGGAGTAGCCGGAGGTCGAAACCGTACCGAAGGCGTGACAGAGAGACTCGAACAGGGACATGCCGCCGAGCCAAAGCATCAGGGTCTGCAGCGCGTTCAAGGCCAGGTAGATCAACCACAGGCTGATCATGGTGTCCTTGTTGCGCGGCCTGAACTTCTCCCGCGTGATCACCTGGCCCGGGCTCGACTCCGCCCGGAAGATGCGGAACCCCCCCACCCCCTGGGGAAGAAAAATGATGGTCAGGGTCAGGAACCCCATCCCCCCGAGCAGGTGGGTCT
>Ga0207797_1003020_pt1 | contig 11400 bp, 10 predicted proteins | sample PRCRCaboRojoPR_6_FD_187275 | JGI IMG/M metagenome (GOLD analysis project Ga0207797, IMG submission 187275) | Marine sediment microbial community from Cabo Rojo, Puerto Rico - PR CR 10% Liquid 1 (SPAdes) | ecosystem: Environmental > Aquatic > Marine > Coastal > Sediment | place: Cabo Rojo, Puerto... | reverse complement strand
GGCAGGCAGCCACGTTTGAAATTTGTTCACAAGCTTGTAAAGCCTTCTGCTGAAGAAATTGATCAAAATCCAAGCGCCCGTTCCGCTCGGTTGCGGGTTGCTGAGAAATTATAGGATTGAAAGATGACAGCACGAAAACGACAATACCCGCGTAAAGTTCGAGAAAAAATAAAGTGGGGAAAGTATGCTGTTCTTGTGCTGGTGTTGTTTCTGTTTTATTTGTTCGGTAATGTATGGCAGAGTGTTTTTATTACTCGCCTTACCCAGCGTAACGCACGATTAAGCTCGGAGCTTCGGAAAATCCAGGCTGAGAACTCTTTGCTCCATGTTGAAATCGAACAATTAAAAGAACCAGCTCGCATCCGCACTATACTGGAAAAAAAGATGTCATTGACCGATGCGAAAACGATTAATGTCTTTATCGAAAACGAAAAGGAATAGGTTACAGCGTGGCTCGAAGAAAATCACAAAATAATCCAAGAATTGCAGCGACCGTTGTGATTTTTACGGCCATGTTCGCCGTTCTGGCGCTTCGTCTGGTTGAGCTTCAGATAATCGAGCATGAAACCTATGTCAAAAAAGGTGAAGTGCAGCACTTTCAAAAGCAAGATTTAATGCCCCGCCGCGGAAAAGTGTTTGATCGTCACCAGGCACCGCTGGCGATCAATGTTCCGGCTGTGACGGTTATTGTGAATAAAAACCAAGTCAAGGACCGCTATCGCCTGGCTGTTCAATCCGCGCAAGTACTTGATGTAGATGCCGAAACCATCCTTAAGAAACTCGATCAGTCCGGTGATTTTGTCGAGATTGCCCGCAAATGTTCGATCCAGGATTGGAATCGATTAAAAGCACTGGATCTCAGCGGAATTGATATCAGAAAAGAATACAAACGTCAGTATCCAAAAGGCAAAACCGCCAGTCAGATTATCGGTTTTACCGATATTGACGGGATTGGCCGTTACGGCATCGAAGGTGCTCAGAATTCAGTTTTACAAGGCAAACCTGGCTTGGAGATCCTGGTTAAAACGGCCACATCCAGCGCATTTCCACACCCCCGCTATCATCGCCGGACAGCCGTTAACGGAGACGATGTGGTATTGACGATCGATTACCGTTATCAACGCATTCTGGAAGAGGAAATCGAGCGCACTGTAAATCAGTATAACGCCGAAAGCGGCACAGCTGTGCTGATGCACCCGGAAACGGGTGAGATATTTGCCATGTGTTCGGCTCCGTTATACGATGCGAACTATTATCGACATTACAGCATGGATGCCTGGCGACTGCGGGCCATTACAGATCAATTCGAACCCGGTTCGACGTTCAAAGTCCCGGTTATGGCTGCCATGCTTGATGCCGGTTACCGCAAACCTTCGGACACGGTCTTTGCTGAAAACGGAACTTTTAAGGTCATGGGCGAGGAAATCCAGGACACCAAACCTCATGGAACACTCACCATGCGGGAAGTCATTGTCCATTCATCAAACATTGGCAATGCAAAAACCGTTCGCGAGTTTGACAAGGAAACACTTTATACTTATCTGCATAATTTTGGTTTTGGGCGAAAATCCGGCATACAGCTGTTGGGTGAAATCGCCGGAATTCTTAAAAAACCGAATAAATGGTATCCGTTTACCAAACTTGCCATGTCTTACGGACACGGTGTAGCTGTGACGCCCCTGCAAATGGCGTGTATGTTTTCGACAATTGCCAATGATGGTGTTTATGTACCACCCCGGATTATAAAAGGATATCGCCGGCAGTCACAGTTTTATCCGTTTGACGATGAGCGCAATAACCAGCGCGTCATCTCTGTTGAAACGGCCCGACTGATGCGAACATTTATGGCGGATGTTGTTGCCCGGGGGACAGGCGTGAATGCGAAAATGCCGGAATTGAGGTTATGCGGAAAAACGGGCACAGCTCACATGGTTCGTCCTGGCGGTTACGGTTATTACAAACATCGGTATATCGCTTCTTTTGGCGGATTTTTCCCGGCAAGAGATCCACAGATGTGTCTGTTCATCATGATCCGCGATCCGAGAAATGTGTACTACGGCGGTACTGTGGCTGCACCTTGTTTCAAACGAATTGTCAAGCGTCTTGTTAATCTTGAAGGCGTCGATTATTTTCAGAAAAGCGATTCGATCGATCAGCGCCAGGTTCACAACGATTCTCTGATTGTTCCCAATTTCGCTGGTTTGAAGAGAAAGGATGCCGTTCGGCTGGGCCACGCACTCGGTTTTCGGGTGCTGTGTCAGGGAGAGGGAAATGTCATTTTAGATCAGCATCCTGCAGCCGGCGGGCAAACTGAAAAAAAGGAACGCATAGTCCTGTTTACAGATACGGACTCCGAAATGAACACCACCGTTCCCAGGGTTGTGGGCATGTCGGTGCGCCGAGCAATGAATATTATAGCTGATAATAATTTAAAATATGAAATTCACGGCTTTGGCCGGGTTGTTCAACAAACGCCGCAACCCGGTGAAAAAACGGCACCTGGCAAAAAAGTCGCGCTACAATGCAGCAATACTGTGACGACTCGAAACTTATTCAATTAAGGATTTATGCAGGCAAGAGTTAAAGACATATTGAACATACCAGATGTTCAGGCGAGATGGCACGGCGATGAATCCAAGCTGGAACATACCTTCTCCGGCATTAGCACAGATTCCCGCACGGTTCGGCCGGGAGAACTTTTTTTTGCTCTCCGGGGCGAACAGTTCGATGGTCATCACTATGTCCGGAACGCACTGGAGAAAAAGGCAGTCGCTGCTGTTGTGAACCGCGAATGGCATCAACAAAATCAGGATGTTGGCAAGTGCATCGTTGTGCCGGATACGTTAACTGCTTATCAGGAACTGGCGAGATTGCATCGAAAAAAAATGAATGTGCCTGTGGTGGCTTTGACCGGCAGTTCCGGAAAAACCACGACAAAAGAGTTTGTTTATTCCGTGTTGTCGCAAAAATATAACGTTTTGAAAAGCCAAAAGTCGTATAACAATCACATCGGCGTACCAGCTACGCTGCTGGAGCTGTCGCCGGATCATGACCTGGTTGTCGCCGAGCTTGGCACATCTCAATTCGGAGAACTGGAGCGGTTGAGTTACTTGGCTGAACCGAATGTGTGTCTTTTATTAAATATCGGTTATGCACATCTCGAATTTTTCAAGAACCGGCAAGGTGTGGCAAAAGCCAAGCTGGAAATTTTGTCGCATGCCAAAAAAGACGGTACGGTGATTTATAACGCAGATGATGATATTCTTTGTGATCAGAAATATCCACTCAAAAAGAATGTGAGCTTTGCGATTGAAACATCTGCCGATATTCAGCCGGACACTTTATTTTGTGATGATGAAGGACGATATCAATTCAGCCTGCAAGATCGCGACATCAAGCTCAAGGTTCCGGGTCGTCACAATGTGTTAAATGCTCTTGCCGCGGCGGCAGCAGGAGTTGAGTTTGACGTCTCTATTAGTGAGATCAAGACAGGACTGGAAAATGTTAACCACATTGAATTGCGGATGGATGTGATTTACGAGCATGATCTTGTCATTATTAATGATGCTTATAACGCCAATCCCGGCAGTTGCTACAGCGCCATGGCAACAGCAGCGGATTTCACCAAAAAAGGACGGCGAATCGGTGTGCTTGGTGATATGCTGGAACTCGGAGACACAGCAGCTAAAGAGCATGAAAATCTTGCAACCTTTGCAAAACAATTTGATTTTGATATGCTTTTTCTCTTCGGCGATTTGACTGCGCACACACGAACTAATGCTATCAAGCAAGGCATAAAAGCTTTTCATTCTACTGATCGGGACGAGCTTGTCCGGGAGCTTGAGGGTTATGTGCAGCCCGGCGATCTCGTTCTTGTTAAAGGATCGCGCTCGATGCATATGGAATATGTGGTCGAGGCGCTTACAAAAAAGACGAAAAAAGAGTGAGTCATGCTATACTACCTTTTTGCCCCTTTGGCCGATAAGTGGATCGGCTTTAACGTTTTCCGATACATCACGTTCCGCGCCAGCATGGCCGCTGTTTTCGCATTGGTTATCGGCTGGCTGGTCGGCCCGAAAATTATCAGGATGCTCACCAAACTGCAAGTTGGCGAAGAAATTCGTGCGGACGGACCGAAAAGCCATAAAACCAAAAAAGGCACGCCCTCCATGGGCGGAATAATTATACTGGTCAGCACATTGATTCCTTCGTTATTGTTCGCCAAAATTGGAGAGACAAATGTCATGCTTGTGGTTGCTGTCACTATTATCATGGGCCTGATTGGCTGGTACGATGACTATTTGAAAATTATCAAAAAATATCCAAAAGGCCTTGTCGCTCGTTATAAATTAGTCGGTCAGGTTTCATTAGGATTGATCGCCGGCCTGATCGTTTATTTTTACCCTGAAGTCGAAACGGCGCGCAGCGCTACAACTATCCCGTTTCTGAAAAATTATGAATTGGAAATGGGCATTTTATACATCGCGGCTGTGCCGTTCATCATCACTGCAACATCAAATTCTGCCAATTTAACAGACGGACTTGACGGTTTGTTAAGCGGACTGACTGCCATCGCTGCGGTGACTTTCGGTGCGGTCGCTTATGTTAGCGGGCGAGTTGACTTTAGTGATTACTTGAATATCATTTATTTACCAAACGCCGGTGAACTGGCGATCTTTTGCTCAGCCCTTTTCGGAAGCTGTCTGGCATTTTTATGGTACAACGCGCCAAAGGCAGAAATTTTTATGGGCGATACCGGATCGTTAGCGCTTGGCGGCGCAATCGGCACAATTGCTGTGCTGGTCAAAAAGGAGCTTCTGCTGCCCATCATCTGCGGTTTATGGGTTGCCGAAAGTTTGAGCGTGATCCTTCAGGTATACGTTTTTAAACGAAAAGGAACGCGCATCTTCCGAATGGCACCGATACATCATCACTTTGAATTGAAAGGATGGCAAGAATCCAAAGTGGTTATTCGGTTCTGGATTATCTCGATTTTACTAGCGCTTTTAACCATGACGACATTCAAAATAAGGTGATCCATGTCTCTGGAAAAGTCAAAACTTGCACAAATTGATTTTATTCTGTTTTTCAGCGTTTTGTTCCTGGTCATACTCGGAGCAGCCATTGTTTACTCCGCCAGCTCGTACGAGGCTGATGAAACTGTGCGCGCCCAGTTGCTAAGACAGGCAGAAAGTGCCAGGCAGGCAGGAAACATCGAGACGGCAGATAAGCTTTTGCAAAAAGCAGAAAATATCGACGGCACGACCTATTACATCAAAAAACAGGCGGCTAAAATTGCCATTGGTTTTGTTGTTATGATGCTATTTGCCATGGTGGATTACAGAAAATGGCTGAATTTTTCCCCGGCATTTTTTCTGATATCGGTATTCTTTTTATTGCTCTTGTTCACAAATTTTTCGTTCGTGGTATCCAAAGGTGAAGCATCCCGCTGGTTACGATTCGCTGGATTTACCTTCCAGCCATCGGATTTTGCACGCTATGCACTCATATTGCTGATGTCGCGTTTCTTAATTGATTATAAAAACCACGTAAATGAACTCAGGACTTTTCTTTCGTTTCTGGGACTCGTCGGATTTGTTGTGCTGTTGGTGGCGTTGGAAACCGATCTCGGCTCTGCCATTATGATTGCTTTTATCTCTTTTTCGATTTTGTTCCTCGCGAGGATACGGCTTAATTACTTGTTGGCTACGTTTACAACCATGATAACGATTACATTGTTATACCTGCAAACCAAATCATACATGTTGAGACGATTGTGGGATTATATGACACATGTGGGCGAGCAAGGTGAACCTTCGTACCAGATCATGCAATCGCTCATCAGTTTTGGTACCGGAGGATTGTTCGGTGTCGGTATTGGCAACAGCTATCAAAAATTTGACTTTTTACCCGAAGCCTACAAGGACATGATATTTTCCATAATTGGCGAAGAACTTGGACTCATTGGTACCATCGGTGTGTTGAGTGTCTTTTTGATCATTTTCTACCGTGGCATGATGATCGCCAAACAAGCACCAAATGATCACGGTCGTTTATTGGCCGGTGCTATTACCATGTGCATTGTGATGTACGCGTTTATGAACGCTGCTGTCGCACTTGGCTTAATTCCGACGACCGGTATTCCCATGCCATTTATCAGTTATGGCGGATCCGCTCTGGTTTCGCACTTGGGTGCTGTTGGTATTTTGTTGAATATTTCCAGCCAAAGCGCGTCTGCCTATGCGAATTATCCCAGCAGCCGTGAATTCGATTCCCGGCTCAATCGATTGCCCTTTTACGGAACTTCAAAAATGAATCGGAGAAAGCGATAGGATATGCCGGATCGTGCTTTTACATATCTTTTTGCCGGCGGCGGGACTGGCGGTCATATCTATCCGGCAATTGCTCTTGCCGAAGAGTTATTACAGCGTCAGCCGGAAAGTGATATCCATTTTGTCGGCACAAAAAAAGGTCTGGAACGAAAAGTAGTTCCGGAGAAAGGTTTCCCCTTGCACTTGATTGCGGTGCGCGGCATGGCAAGATACAGAACAATGGCGAATCTTTTGTTTCCGTTTCGATTGTTGTGGAGCCTCATTCAGTCTGTGGCATTGCTTTTAAGGCTGCGTCCAAGAGCGGTTATCGGAACCGGCGGTTATGTGAGTGGACCCGTGCTTTACGCAGCAAGCGTGTTGAATGTACCAACATTAATTCAGGAACAAAACAGTTACCCTGGCATCACCACAAGATTGTTAGCGCGCCGGGTGGATCGAGTGCATCTCAGTTTTCAGAGTTCGAAAAACTATTTAAAGAAAAAGGATAATCTGTTTGTGACCGGGAATCCAGTAAGGCATTTGGATGTGTCCGTTTCACAAAACAAAGCCCGACAGCATTTCGGTCTCGACGGAGACAGGGTGACGCTTTTTGTCTTTGGTGGCAGTCAGGGCGCGAGTGCTATCAATCAGGCCCTGCTGGAAGGTCTTGAAGCGATCCTGCAGGAAATCGACCTTCAAATAATTTGGAGCACCGGACCATCTGATTATCAAGAGATACAGCAAAAAGCTGAAATCCGGAAATCCCGACTTTTCCTGGCACCGTTCATCACAGATATGCCAATGGCTTATCGGGCTGCAGATTGTGCGCTTGCGCGAGCCGGTGCGATCACGCTTGCCGAGTTGACAGCCTGCGGCTGTCCGGCAATTCTCATTCCTTATCCCTATGCTGCAGCACATCATCAGGAAGAAAATGCCAAAACCCTTGAAAAAGAAGGTGCCGCCAAAATGATTTTGCAATCAGAATTAACACCTCAGATTCTGATCGAAACAGTGAGAGAATTGGCCCAAAATGAAAAGCAACGCCAGCAAATGCGTCGTGCAGCGGAGAAATTTGCTTTTCCTCAGGCTACAAAAAAAATTGTCGATTCACTTTTCCAACTATGTGAAAATCGTGGAGAATAATATGGGAGATTACAGGAGAACATTACCAAAACATGCTGCATTCTTGTTCACCTTGGGTTTGGCAGCTTTTTTTGTCAATCATTATATGAGCGATAACCAACTGCAAGCACATAATGCCAAACCCGATGTTGAAATGGCAGGAACCGGCACTGTAGAAAGAAAGGCAGCATCTTCAACTTTATCAGACAAGGTGGCTCATTTTTTCCCCCAAAAACCAAAAGTGAAAAAAAGAGTGTCATCCATGGCCGAACTTTCTTCTCCGGAAAAAGCCATGGCTTTTGTAAAATGCGAAAAATTGTTCATTGTAGATAAAGAGGGTCAAATTCTGGCCCTGGCAGATTCTGTGGCTCATCTCGATCTCGTTGTTGTTTCCGGCGAAAACATCCAATTGAGTGAATCCGGTCGCTCTGTTCACGGGGAAGAAATGCAAACGGTGATGAAATTCATAAAAACTATGTCCGAACATGATGTTTTTGCGGCACAGCTTTCTGAAGTTTACATCGACAGCGAATATGGACTCGTGGCTTACATGGACTGGAAAAACGTGATACCTGTTATCATCGGCAAAGAGGATGTTACAGAAAAAATCGAGAAAATGGAATCCTTATACCACAACTTGCGGGCAACATCACATTTGTCGCAAGCTAAATACGTTGATTTACGTCTTGATGATCGAGCTGTCATCAAGAAGAATACATGATCTGTGGGGTACGTTATGGCAAATTCTGAAATTATTGCGGGTATAGACATTGGCACCACAAAGATCGGCTGCATCATTGCCGAAGCTGAAGGGCCGGAAAGTCTCAAAATAATCGGCGTTGGCTCGGCTCAGTCCGAAGGCCTGCGTTACGGCGTGGTTGTGGACGTCGACAAAACTATAAAGTCTATTCAAACGGCTGTCAAGCAGGCCGAGGACATGGCAGACGTGGACGTTGAAAATGTATTTGCCGGCATCGCCGGAGATCACATACGAAGCATCAACGGACGAGGCGTCGTTGCGATTTCCGGTGAAAACAACGAAGTCACTCAGGAGGATGTCCGGCGCGTGGTCGATGCAGCCAAGGCAGTGGCGCTGCCGATCGACCGCGAGATCATTCACATTTTGCCACAAGAATTTATGGTGGATGACATGAAAGGCATTCGTCATCCGGTTGGCATGAAAGGCGTCCGCCTGGAGGCTGAAGTCCATATTGTCACCGGAGCCATTGCGTCCGCACAAAACATCCATCGCTGTATTGAAAAGGCAGGATACGGGGTAGCCGACCTGGTGCTGGAGCCTCTGGCCTCAAGTCATTCTGTGCTTACGGAAGATGAAAAAGAACTCGGATGTGTGTTAATTGATATCGGTGGCGGCACATCGGATATTGCCATGTTTTACGAGGGCTGCATTCGGCATACCTCTGTCGTTGCGCTTGGCGGCCGCAATGTAACCAACGATCTGGCGATTGTACTGCGAACACCGATCGATGAAGCGGAGCGGCTGAAAATCCAGCACGGTCATGTGCTGCACACGGACGATGATCGAAACAATATCGTCAAGGTACCGGATGTGAACCAGGTTTCTGACCGTCGCATTTCAGCGGGATTGATGGTGGATATTATTCAACCGCGTGTCGCTGAAATTTTGACACTTGCTTATGAAGAGATCAAGAAATCCGACTTTATTAATCTGATGACTACCGGACTCATCCTGACCGGCGGCGGTTCGCTTATCCCCGGCACAATTGATTTGGCAGAGGATATTTTCAACATGCCGGTCAAGTTGGGCGTGCCGGCCGGATTTACCGGGATGATCGAAGAAGCGCGAAATCCGCAATCAGCTACCGGCGTCGGACTGGTGTTGTATGCGGTAAAACATCAGGATGAAATTCGTGAAAGTTTGGCAGCCGGCGGAACCGGCAAATTCGACAATATCAAAAAAAGGTTCCGACGATGGTTCAATACGGTCAGTTTGTATTGATGCAAAGCAACCGAGAGAAAAGCAATGTATTTTTCCGTCAGCATTGTTGGGATGCTGGCAATAGAAGTAAAGAAAGGAGTGGGCTATGAGTTTTTCCATTGATTTTGATGACAGAAAAAAATCACATGCAAAACTGCGAGTTGTCGGTGTTGGCGGTGCTGGTGGCAATGCCATCAATCGCATGATCGCTGAAGGCTTGAAAGGCGTTGAATTTGTCGCCATCAACACCGATGAGCAGGCACTTGATATGTGCCGGGCCTCGGTGAAAATACCGATCGGCACAAAAACAACACAAGCGCTCGGTGCCGGCGCTGATCCGGACAAAGGCAGGCGCGCTGCTGAAGAAGACCGCACAGCGATTTATGATGCTTTGACAGATTCGAACATGGTTTTTATTACCGGTGGTATGGGCGGCGGCACCGGTACCGGAGCCGCACCTGTTGTTGCTGAAGTGGCTAAGGATGTCGGGGCATTGACCGTCGGGATTGTAACCACCCCGTTTTTATTCGAAGGGCCAAAGCGCATGGAACGGGCTGAAATCGGCATCGAAGAATTCAAACCATTGCTGGACACGCTCATTGTTATTCCGAACGAACGCCTGCTGTCGATTGTGCCGAAAACAACCCCTTTGAATGAAGGCTTTCGCTATGCCGATGAAATTCTTTTAAATGCAACCAAAGGCATCTCTGATTTGATCACGATTCCTGGATTGATTAATCTCGATTTTGCTGATATCTGTACAGTGATGAGCGAAGCCGGGGACAGTTTAATGGGAACGTCTGCTGTGACCGGAGAGGATCGTGCACATCTCGCAGCAGAGCAGGCCATTACCAGTCCGTTGCTGGAAAATGTCTCCATTAACGGTGCACGCGGTTTGCTGGTAAATATCACCGGCGGACCAGATATGGCTCTTCACGACGTCAGTGAGGCAGCGGGTATTATCCAGGAAGAAGCCGGGCCTGATGCTAATCTCATTCTTGGGGCGGTTGTGGATAAGGACATGCAGGATGAAATTCGAATCACCGTTATTGCGACAGGATTGTCTGCAGAGCGTCCAAGGTATTCTCAAGTCGCTCTGCATCGACCAAAATTCGAAAAAGGTCAGTTTAGATCATCCGTTGACAAAAGGGAGATTCCGGCTATTGACCGATTGGATGAAATAAACACTGAAACGCGTAAAGTAAATAAATCTAATGAAAAGAAAAGTGCAAGTATAAATAATACGCTGCACGTCGGTACGAATGGACTCGACAAGTGGATCAAAGATAGACAAATTAATCGTAACGAAGATCCTGAAAAAGATGATAAAGACGGCAAAGCAACGTGGATGCCGGAGAAGAAAAATGATGATGAGGTTGATCCGAGTGATCTGGATATCCCGGCGTGCCGCAGAAAACGCTGGAATGTTTTACGTTGATTGAAAACAGGCCCCACTCCTGTTGCTGTGGCGGTGGTGCCGTCCCAACACCTGATGAGAGCAAATTAGGCATCCACCGCCACATTATTAAACGAAATCGTTCTGAGCTCTTTGGCATAACAGGACTGGGTGGTTATTAAAAAGTTGCATATTTTATTTGAAATAGTTTAAAGATCATTTATTATAATAGGCAGTCATATCATTGGATACTTTAGCAGGATAGAAAAGTATTGAAAAGTGGATTAAAAGAATTCAACCCCAATGAAAAAAAACCTCCCGATGTCAGGAGGTTTTTTCATCACACTGCTTTTGTCACCCGGCCGGACCGCAGGCAGCGGGTGCACACATAAGCTCGTTTTGTGCTGTTGCCGTCACGGATGCGCATTTTTCTCAAATTCGGCATCCAGCGACGCTTGTTCAGATTGTGGGCATGGCTCACATTATTGCCCACCATCGGTCCCTTGCCGCAAATATCGCATTTTTTTGCCATTACAAACTCCTCTGTATTCAAATGATTTTATTTTCAAAGCCTTTATTTTATTAAATTTTGGTAACAATTGCAAGAGATA
>Ga0207797_1003019_pt1 | contig 11402 bp, 10 predicted proteins | sample PRCRCaboRojoPR_6_FD_187275 | JGI IMG/M metagenome (GOLD analysis project Ga0207797, IMG submission 187275) | Marine sediment microbial community from Cabo Rojo, Puerto Rico - PR CR 10% Liquid 1 (SPAdes) | ecosystem: Environmental > Aquatic > Marine > Coastal > Sediment | place: Cabo Rojo, Puerto... | reverse complement strand
CGTTCGTGATTTGGAGCGAGCCCTCGCCATTTCCCGCGAGGAGGGCGATTGTTCGGAATTCTTGGAGGAATGGGCTGCTGAATACGCGCTCCGTATTCAGCAACACCTCACCCTCCGGCTCAGCTATCTCCGGGCCGAAAATAGATTTATTGATGTGCGTGTGCACATTGTTCACATGCCCACCACCCGGTTGACCCCCGAAATAGAGTTAGACGGGCTGTCGCCGGACGAGGCGTTTGCAGCACTCGGCAACGAAACACGACTCGAGATCATCCGCGTCCTCTGGCAGGCTGGGGCACTCCAGGAGTACGACGACGTCGATGAGACGACTGAGACGACTATCGGGTTTTCTGACCTCCGGCGACGCGTCGATCTCAGGGACAACGGGCGATTCAACTACCACCTCTCGAAGCTCGTCCCACATTTCGTTCGACAAACCGACGATGGATATCGGCTGAGTGGCGCAGGCAAGAAGATCGCACGAACTGTGGTTGCGATTTCGGGCGAGCCGGCTCCTGACCTAACAGCGACCCCAGACACGGACTGTCCGATCTGTGGCTCGGCGATAACTGCCACCTACGAGGATCAGTGGCTCCGTTTCACCTGTACTGAGTGCGATGGCCTGTTCGGAGACGCGGCTCCGGAGGGGGCGATCTTGCACTCGAGTTTCCCGGCCGCTGGCTTGACTGATCGTACCTCCGAGGGGGCTCTTTCCACCGGTCTCTATCGATGTATGCTCGACCTGACCTATCTGAACCGGGGCGTGTGCCGGGAGTGTGCCAGCTCTATCTCGACGTCGATGTCGATCTGCGACGATCACAGCGTGACCGGGGCCAAGGCCTGTGACACATGTGGAATGCCTTTTTCGGTTTTGGTCGAGTACCGATGTGAGACGTGCCGGTTCGCCAAGCACCTACCGGTCGAGATCTGCGTCATGGGGTTGACGCCGGTGATCGGCTTCCTCTATCATCAGGATGTCGACGTGCTCGCGCCCTCGCTCGACGAAATCGTCGATGTTTTCCAGACCCAGGTCGAAACCGTTGTCAGTGAAGAGCCGCGTCGTGTGACGGTCACCGTTCAGGACGGCGATGACGCGTTGACGGTGACTCTGGATGAGGAAATGACGGTTCTCGACGTGAGCCACTGACCTGGCCGCCGTCGTGTGTGACTCCGGGTACCGTATCGGGATGGCCCTCCCGTGGACGTCTCGACGCTACTGGTGAACAGTATTTCACTAGCCCCGGCTAGAGAAATATCATTCACCTAATGAATAAGTCCGTTCCTGCGCTATCACGAGCCGGTTATGTCCGAGGAAGACCTGATCGACTACGGCATCTGGCGCGATGTCGATGACCAACTCGACGAGGAAGACATCCGGGCGGCCGGCGAGGCAGCCAGGGAGGCAGTCAAGGAACTTCGCGAAGAGGGCGTCGACATCGAACACGATATCAGCGAAGTGCTGGAGGACGAGGAAGGCAATACCGACTGCGTGTACTGCCACTACCGGGCGCCAAACGAAGAGGCGGTTCGTGAACACTCGAAGCGAGCCGGCGAAAAGGTCGATAGCGACACCTTCACCGTGTCGCGGCTCAGGCGGGTGACAGCCCGCGATGAATTCACGCTCTCCGATCAAGAGGCATAGCAAGCACGAAAGTCGCGGCCCCGTAGCCAGGAAGAATCCCGCGTAGGTCCGGAGTAAAACCCTGAAAGAGACAGTGCCACGATACCCGCTGATCAGTAAGAAAAATACTGGTACAGATCGTGATCAACGCCAGTCCATCCATTACATCGGGAGAAGATCCCTGCGGGACTGATTGCTGGCGCCGCATATCCATGTCATTCACCAGTTCTGTCGGAAATAGGGCACATGACTGACGAGAATTCGGATCGGGACCACCCCGACTCGACGACACCTGATCAGGAACGACAGTCACGTGCGGATTCGGAAGCACACCCGTTGACGACGGAGGCAGAACGATATGCGAGGTTGGCCGCCGAACAGCCGGCCTCCCTCGAAGGGAAACAAAACCGAATTGTCGAGTTGCTCAACACGGAGGCGGCGTCAGCGTCGACCGAAGAGCGCTTACACCGGCGAGCAGCGGCGAGCACCGCCCTCACTCGCTTGGCGGACGAGGATGTCGGTACGATTATGGATCATGTCGATACGCTCGTCGATGAACTTCGAACGGAACGAACCCGAGAGATGCCGTCCGAGGGGCCGCAGATGCAGACTGTTTCTCGAGAGGTCATGGACAACCTCGTACGAACCCTCGGGCTCGTTATCACAGAGCAGCCCCACGTCGTCGCCGAAATCGAGGACAGCGCCGAATTCATCCACTCAATCTCCCCGGACTTGGAGACCGAGACCCTTCGAATTGCCACGGAAGCGCTCTTTGCCAGTGCGTCTGCACTCCAGCATCCTTCCGCTGCCGTCGAGATACTAGGTGAGTTACTCACGTATCCGGATGAAGTCGTGCAGGCATGGAGTGCCGGAGCGCTTGGCCAGTTGGCGGAAGAGAATCCCAATACCGTTGCCGCTGTCGCTGACGACCTCCGAGCCCTCCTCGACCAGGATGCGGAAACAGTCCAACACAATGCGGTCGAAGCGCTTGGGGCCTTAGTCCGCGAGCGTCCGGACGTCGTTGTCCCTGCGGCTCCCGCCCTTCGAGACCTTCTCGATCATACTGCGGTGGCTATCCAGCACAACGCCGCCGGGGTCTTGGGTCGGCTTGCGGAGAGGCACCCCGAGGTAGTGCTTCCAGCTGTCGACGCGTTCAAGCGGCTCTGTGACCACGACGACGAAGCCGTCCGAAACGTTGCTGCTGCAACCCTCACCCGCCTTGCCGACGACTGACCACGGAGCCGTTGCCGATCGGTGAGCAACGTCCCAGTGAGGACGCTTGAAGCAGTCGCTTGTCTTCTCGCTTCGGCTAGTGAAGAACTTTTCTCCGAATTATCATTATCGGGCGGTTCGATACACCTGAGACGCATGTACGAGAGCAACCTCGTGGTAGAAGGAACCTGCCACACGTATCACGTATCAGAGGAGAACGCGCTGAACCCACAGGCGGTCGGCACCGGCAACGGGCTGTTCGAGATCATCAACGCCCTTCACCCGGACGGATACGAGTTACCACCGGAGAAGTGGTTTAAAGACGATACCGCGCAGGAACTCGCCGAACTGATGTGGCTCGAGACGGACATCGACGTCGCCCGGTACATGTCGACCAAGCTGACGGACTACTTCGCCGACGGGATGAACCGGCTGGATACCGGGGTCGAACTACGGGAGGAGTACGGTGACTTTCGAGTGCCGTCGGTGTTGGGCAGCGTCAACCCGCTCGCTGACGATGCCCTCGAGGAGATGGAGCGGCAGGTTGAGGAGGAAGACGTGGACGGCTTCAAGCTGTATCCCGCCTTTTTTGAAGACGGCGAGACGCTCGGTATGCGGCTCGACAACCCCGACGTCGGGGTGCCGATCATCGAGAAAGCCGTCGAACTCGGCGTGCCCCACATCGCGGTCCACAAGTCGGTCCCCTACGGACAGACCAATTTCAAAGAGTACGACGTTGGAGACGTGGAAGACGCGGCGTCGATGTTCCCGGAGGTCACCTTCGAGGTCGTCCACGCCGGGTTGTCGTTCCTTGACGAGACGAAATTCCTGCTCCAGCGATACCCGAACGTCTGGGCAAACCTCGAGATTACGACGTTCCTCGTCGCCGAAAGTCCGATGAACTTCGCCGAGGTCCTGGCGGAACTGCTCGTGTGGGGCGGCCCCGAGCGAATCGTCTGGTCAACCGGCCCCACTGCGATCCATCCCCAGCCGATAATCGAGGCATTCTGGGAGTTCCAGTTCCCGGACGCGATGCTGGAGAACGGCGTGCCCCCGTTGACTGACGAGATCAAGCGGATGATCCTTGGGGAGAACGCACTCCGGATGATGGGCAAGGACCCGGACGAGGTCAAATCGAAGCTCGCGGATATTGACGACAAGGTTGCTCGGCTTCGTGCGGAACAGGACGGGCGCCCCGAACCGTGGGCGTCAATTCAACCCACCGGTGCTTCCGGGCCAATGCAGCAACCGAAGGGCGGCCGGAAAGCGGCCAGTGATGACTGATCCCGATGAATAGCGACAGCTCCGCACTCGAAGCGCAGGTGAGAGAGCAACTTGACGACGTGCTCGACCCCTGCAGTACGTTCACGGAGAAACCCCAGAGTATCGTCGACCTCGGGCTGGTAGACGGCGTCTCCATCGACGATGGGGACGTCACGGTCGACCTGTTACCAACCAATCAGCTTTGCACGTATATTCCCCACATGTCGGAGGATATTGAACGGAGAGTGGGAACGATTCCAGAGGTCAACGCTGTTACCGTTGAGACGGTCGCAGACAAGGTCTGGACCCAGGACCGGATGACCGATGCGGCGTACGAAGAACGCGAGGAACACTTCCGGGAGCGGATCGAAGCCAACGATCTGACGCCAGCGTACGATGGAGCGGAGTGGTCCGACGACGTCACGATCGAGACGGGGACGACGGATGACTGACGATTGGCGTCCCCGCAGAGCCATCAGCGGCCTCATTACCACCGGGCAAGTATCGGACGAGGATCCGACACAATCGGGGTTGATGAGGGGGACGCACCCGTACTGGGTGCTCGTCCTTCAAAAAACTACAATGACAGGAACGAACAACGAACGCGCGTGCCGTGACGGTACACGGGTGTAGAAACACGTCGGAGTATACTCACCCGCTCGGCACCGTGGCAAAGCTCGAGCAAGAGGACATCAAGGAACTCGACGCCAGCCTGCGCGGAAGGCTCGTTCTCCCCGATCGCGAGGACTACGAGGACCCGCTGAACGTGTGGAACGGGATCGTCAACAACCCTCCAGCAGCCATCGCTCGAGCGGAAGGGAGTGTCGACGTTGCACGCACCGTCGAGTTCGCCCGTGACAACGATCCCGAGGGAGGAGTTCGGGGTGGCGCACACAACCAGACGGGTGCCGCGATGGTCGACAACGGACTCGTCGTCGATCTCCGGGAGGTGGACGACATCCACATCGATCCCGGGGAGCAGGTCGCTTGTGTCGGCCCATCAGAGATGGCTCTCGTCCTCGAAAGGCTCGTTTCCTCATCGAACCGGCGAGGATGATAGATGCCCACTCTGTATTCAGCACGACCGCCGGAACCTAGCACTGATTGAGGGTTTCAATAAGGCCACGGGTCCGTAAACGACGATCCACACGACAGTCATTCGTCGGTCCGTTCCGTGGGCCTGTTGCGTGCACGTTCCGCGGACGTGGCTGGTCGGAACGCGACGTCCAGGCGCTAAGCGGACTCCGACGTCCAGGCGCTGAGTGACGCTCCCGGCCCTCAGAAACGCTTCGAGACGTACGGGCCGTCCTGGTGGTACCCCAGTTTCTCCCGGTAGTACTCGCGGGCACCGATGCCGGCGATGACGGCCAGTTTGTCGTAGCCGGCCTCCCGGGCAATCCCCTCGGCCGTCTCCATGAGGCGGCGGCCGAAGCCGCGGTGTTGCCAGTCTTCGCCGCCCTCGCCGTCCCGCCCTTCGGCGGCCAGTCCGACCTGGGTCCCGTACACGTGGAGTTCGCGGAGGATGGCGGCGTTTTCGAGTTCCCGCCGAACGGGATCGTTCGGGAAGCGAAGTCTGGCGAAACCGACCAGCAGGTCCCGGTCGGGGTCCTCGTAACTGATGAAGTGCTCCGTCCCGCCGGCGACCTCGTAGGTCAGGACGTCCCGCTCGACGCGTTGCGGGTCGGCCTCGTTCATGCCGACCTCTCGACACCGGATGCAGTCGCAGGTCCAGCCGTGCTCGTCCATGCGCTGGCGGGCGAGCTGGCGGAGGTTCGACTTCCAGACCCCGCCCTCGATGAAGTCGGCCGGGATGTCCCGCTGGACGCGCTGGAGGCGGGTGTACTTCGGGATCATCGACTTGATCTCGGCGACGAGTTCGGCGGCCTCGTCGTTGTCCAGGGGCTCGTACTCGCCGCGGTGGTACATGTCGTAGGTCGCGGTCCCGCCGACGACCAGCGTCGGGTAGATCTTGAGGTAGTCCGGGCGCCACTTCGGGTCCTCGAACAGGCGCCGGAAGTCCTCGCGGACCATCGCCTTCGACTGGCCGGGCTGGCCGGGCATCATGTGGAACCCGACCTTGAACCCCGCGTCCCGCAGGCGGCGGTTGGCGTCGATGGACTCCCGCACGCCGTGCCCCCGGTGCATCTCGCGGTTGATCCGCTCGAAGGTCGTCTGGACGCCGACCTCGACCTTCGTCCCGCCGAGCCCGAGCATGCGGTCGATCTGTTCGGGGTCGCACCAGTCGGGCTTGGTCTCGAAGGTGGTCGCCACGTTCCGGACCGCGGCGGTCTCGTTCTCCGCGATCACGTCCTCCAGGTAGCGGAACCCGATCTCGCCGGGGTCTGGGGCGAAGCTCTCGCTTTCGCTCGGCGCCGGCGGGTCGTCCGGATCGAAGTCGTTCATCGCCCGGAGGGCGCGCTTGACGAACCACTCCTGGTAGTCGTGGCTCCGCGCGGTCATCGTCCCGCCCATCAGGATCAACTCGACCTTGTCGACGGGGTGGCCGATCTCGCGGAGTTGCGACAGGCGCAGCGTCACCTGGCCGTAGGGGTCGTAGTCGTTCTGCTCGCCCCGGGCGGCGGCGGGTTCGTGACCGGTGTAGCTCTGGGCCGAGGAGAACTCCGAGTCGGGGCCCCCGGGACAGTAGAGGCACTTGCCGTGGGGACAGCGCTCGGGCGAGGTCATGATCGCGACCGGCGAGACGCCCGAGGCCGTCCTGACCGGTTTGCGCCGCAGGACCGCCTCGACTTCCTCCCGGCGGTCGTCGGGGGCGAACCGGATCAGCGCCGAGTTCTTGGGGACTTTCGGCGCGGAGTGCTCCCGACAGGCCTCGAGTTTCGCGGACTCGACGTCGTCGCGCTCGATATCGCCCGCGAGGATCCCCTCGACGACGTCCTCGCAGACGCGCTCGAAGGCGTCGGACTCGGTGGGTTCGGCCCCGTGACTCATCGCCATCTACTCGCGGAGTCGCGGGGTTAAGCGTGTCGGACGCGGGTTTGGCGGTCGCTCCGGGGGTCGTTCACTCGCTGGACTCGAGCAGTTCACGGATGCGGCGGACCTCGTCGAGCAAGTCGTCGTCGACGGTGGCTGACGCGGACCCCGTCGCTTCGATCGGCGCTTCGCCCTCGTCCTCGGCGACGGGACGCTGCTCGCGGACCTCGTTCATCACCTGCTCCTTGACGTCCTCGAAGTCCTCGACGCCCTGGACCTTCATTTCGGCGCCGGCCTGCGCGGAGCGCCCCGCCGTGTGGATCTCGACGGATCCGGCGCCGACCCGCCGCTGGATCGGGCCCTCCGAGGTCGTCACGTTCGTGATCCGCTTGAACGGCACTTCGCTTTGCTTCTTGATCCACACGCCCCGCCGATACTGGATCTCCCCGGCCGTCAGTCGGTAGGCCGCGGAGCGCTCGAAGGCGCGGTTGTACCACACGAAGAACGCCAACACGACGACGACGAGGGCGGCGACGCCGACCGACGCGAGTGGGGTGACGAAGTACACGCCGACCGCGGTCGGCACCCCGGCGATCGACAGGAACAGGACGACGTAGACGTTTCGCAGTCTGCCGAGGTGCTCCGGACCGAACCACTCGTCTTTCGGACGCATGCGCGAGCGTACATCCCACTCGGCTATCAAAGCAGGGGGCGACGTCCGTCGGGAAGCCGTGCTCGAGCGCTTCTCGAGCGATTGACGCCGTCGAGCCGTCGAGGCGGTTCAGTCGAGTCGTTCCGCGACCGCCGCCACCGTCGCGTCGAGGACGGTGTCGCGCTCGCCCAGGACGAACTCCAGCCGTCCGTCGCGTCCGCCGACCACGTCGACGCCCGCGTTGGGGGCCCGCTGCTCGACGGCCTCGGCGAGGTCCCGGATGTCGATCCGGGCCGTGCTCCGGAGGTGCAGTTCGTCCTCGTCGACGCCGATCGTGACCAGCGGCGGTTCGGTTTCCTCGCGTTTGCGTCGGTGGATCTCGTCCAGCGTCAGCGCGGTCGGCGGGAAGTCGAACCGATGGGTGAACGCGTCCGTGTCGAGCACGGCGAAGGTGACGCCCCGGGCCTCGCGGGTCGTCAGGTTCTGCTCGACCGTCTCGATTTCGGCCTCGAGTTTCTCCGTGAACTGCTCGCTGACGTGTTCGGCCAGCTCCCGGTCCGGGTCGAAGAGGATGTCGTTCACGAGTTCGCGCTTGTCCTGGTAGTGCTGGTAGTAGGCCGCCAGGGCGATGGCCTCGCGGAGCGCGGCGACGGTGTCCGAGTCGACGCCGGCGGCGGCCGCGAGTTCGACGTACTCCTCCGGGGCGCGGTCCCAGTAGCTGACCGCCGGCAGGTGGCGGAGGTCGGCGCGCGAGTCCTCGTTGACGAGCGCGCCGACGTTGGCCGCCAGCGCGGTCGCCGTCGCGTCGTCGCCGTCGCCCTCGAGGTGTGGGTTGACGACCGTGGTCGCCTCCTCGACCAGCGTTTCGTCGGGCACCGACGCGTCGATGACGATCCGGTCGACGCCGTACACGTCCAGCAGGCCGAACCCCCGCCGGGAGCGTTCCGTGTTCCCGACGTCGACCAGCACCACGAGCGGCAGCTGTTCGCCGTGACGCTCGCGGCTCTCGAGCATGTCCGAGACGTCGTCGGTCGCCACGTCCATGTCGTACACGCCGTCCGGGAGCGGTCGCCGCTCGAAGAAGTGATATTCGGCGTCCGCGTCGGCGTGTTCCTCGCGGACGAGCGGCAGGACGGCGCTTTCGATGGCGGCGCCGGCGGCGTACCCGTCGGCGGTCGCGTTGTGCCGCACGACGACCGGGCGCCCCTCCATCACGGCCCGACGGATCGCGGTCGCGGCGTCGACGATCGAGTCGCGAACCGCCTCGACCGTCGGATGGTCGGTCAGCAGGGCCGCCCCGTCCGGTCGCGCCTCGGCCTCGATGGCTTCCTCGAGTCGGGTCTCGACGGCGTCCCGCTCGTCGCCCTCGAGGACGACGAGGGCTTCGGTCTCCACCTGGACCTGTCCGCGGCGGCGTTCGACCTCGCCGTCGAGTCTGACGACGTCGTCGATCTCGACGTCCGGATAGGCCCGAACGCCGGCCTCCTCGAACGCGGCGCATTCGGCGGTACCGGACTCGTCGCGAAGCTCGAACACCGTCGGGCCGCTCGTCTGCTGGATGCCGATGACCTCGCCCTCGAGGCGCACGGGCTTGCCGACGTGGTCCTCGAGGTTCTCGGTTTCGACCCGGTTCAACTCGCCCGACTCGGCCGTCCCGGCGACCGCGACTGCGCTGCCGCCGCCGTCACCGCCCCCGGCCTCGCTGGCCCGGGGGCCGCTCGTCGCGCTCGACGTCCCGCCCGCCTCGGGGGATTCGGTCGACTCGTCGCTCGTCGCCGGTTCGCTCGCTTCGGTTGCCTCGGTCGACTCGTCGCTCGCCTCCGCTTCGGCCGCCGGCTCCGCCCGCTCGTCGGGCAGCCGATCGCCGCCCGGATCGTCGATCAGCACCCCGCGGAACTCGCCCTCGGCCTGCCTGATCGACCAGCTGAGGTCGACGTTGCCGTTGTCCCTGACGTCGGTGACCTGCACGTACACGGTGTCGCCCGGTTCCCACTCGAGGGCGTCGAGCCGGACGTCCAGTTCGCTCTGGTGGAGCAACCCGGTCACGCTGTCGCCGACGTCGACGAACACGCCGAAGTCGGCGTACCCGTCGACGGTGCCGCGATAGTATCGCCCGGGGGTGAGCTGCCCCGGCCGGTCGCCGACGAATTCGAAGACGACGTCCTCTTCGTGACTGCTACAGATGTGGCCGTCGACCGACTGGCCACAGATGATACACGAACCCATTTGATCGGAGAGAATAGGTCGCGCCCTAAACGGTTGTCGAAACGCCCGCGAGACGGATTCCGCGGCCCGTCCTCACTCCGGCTCGGGGGCGTCCGAGGAGGACTTCTTCGGCATCGTCTCCCACTCCTCGCGGTCCTGGCCCGGGTCGAGGTGGAGGGCGACGACGTTGCGGACCTCCTGGACGGTCCGGGTCCCGTCGATGCGCTCGCCGATCAACCGCGGGGTCGCCTTGCTGGGCTCGTCGATCCGTTCGAACGCCAGCAGGCCGTCGAGGACGTCGACGACCTCGACGCAGGCGCAGAACCCGTCGGTGCCGGCGACCTGGAGGTGCGTCGTGTCGTCGGGCATCGCCGCCCGATCGATCAGTTCGATCACCGGGACCCCCGCCCAGACGCCCCGCGTCACGTTGCCGGAGGCACATTTGATGACGCTCCGGCGCTCCTCGACCTCGAAGCCGGCCGACTCCCACCGGTCGACGGGGATCGAGGCCGTCTCCTCGCCGATCACCGTCACCGCCAGGTCGCTCCGGGTTCGAGGTCGGGTCGCCATGGGTTCACTCGAGTTCGAGGCCGTCGTTGGCCGCGACGTGTGCTTTCAGGCCGCCGTCCTGGAGGATCGTCATCATCACGTCCGGTAGTGGGTCGACCCGGATAGTTTCACCGGTCGTCCGGTTCTCGACGACGCCGTCGATGAGGTCGACGCGGAGGTCGTCGCCCTCCGAGATGCCGCTCGTGTCGCAGGTGACGATCGGGAGCCCGACGTTGACGGCGTTGCGGTAGAAGATCCGGGCCACCGACTCCGCGATGACCGCCGAGACGCCGACGCGCTCGATGATCGCCGGCGCGTGCTCCCGGGAGGAGCCCTGGCCGAAGTTCTCGCCGGCGACGACGAAGTCGCCCGGCTCCATGGCCGCCATGAACCGGTCGTCCGTGGTCGCGAGGTCGGCGTCCTCGAGGGTGTGTTCGGCCAGCCGGTCGAGGTCGGACCGCAGGTCGAAGTACCGGCCGGGCGCTATCAGGTCCGTCGAGACGCCGTCGCCGACGTCCCACGCGCTTCCCTGGAGGGTCGAGAGGTCCCGATCGATGGCCTTCCCCCGTTCGACCTTCGAGGCGAGGTCGGCGTCGCTCATGCCTCGATCACCTCCCGTGGATCGGCGATCTCGCCGCGGATCGCGCTCGCGGCGACGGTGGCGGGGCTCCCGAGGTAGACGTCGGCCTCCGGGTTGCCGAACCGGCCCTTGAAGTTGCGGTTGTTCGCGCCGATGGCGTTCTCGCCGTCGGCCAGCGCGCCCTGGTGGCCGCCGTAGCAGATGCCACACCCGGCGGTGTTGATGGCCGCGCCGGCCCTGCTGAACGTCTCCATCAGGCCGTCCGCCATCGCCCGCTCGTAGACCTCCCGCGAGGCAGGATTGACGATCAGGCGGGTGTCCGGGTGGACCTCGTGGTCGTGTGCGGCGATGATCTCGGCCGCGATCTGCAGGTCCTCGTAGCGGGCGTT